>R14__coassemble_2442_pt1 | contig 7866 bp, 9 predicted proteins | sample R14__metabat2_high_PE_051 | metagenome-assembled genome bin R14 | reverse complement strand
AATGTGCCATCGCGAAAATAGACTCTGGGATCGCTCCATTTACGGAAATTCTGGGCATCATACCAGCAACCGCCGAGCACCACATACTTGAGGTTCGAGTGCGAAGCGTAGTAATTGCGCAGATACTTATGGATTGATTCCGCATCATTCCGCACCCCGCTCGAACCTTTGGGATAAGTCTCGTAAATCGTCTTGGTGTTGACGATGTCGAACTCAATCTCCGGATGCGCGGCCTTGCGTTGATCTACATACCACGATAATGAATCGTAAAGATCATTAGGCGCCACCATCAGATAGCGATCAGCTCCCCAAAGCGTTCCCGCGCTCAATAAAAGCGCGCCAACGAGAATACAATTTTTCATGAGGGAATAATATCAAATCCCCCGTCTCTCGTCAAGCGCAAAAACCGCGTAGCCACTCTCCGAAAAGTCGATCGTATACTACATAACCGGACTCACCACGATAAAGAAGCTCGCGCGCAACCAGATCGCTAATCGCCGAACGAACTGAAGAAGCGGAAAGCGAATGCCGAGAGAGAAAAGCTGCCGCCGTAGGCTCCAACACCGAGACTTCGCTGGCAACCGCCTTCAATAATCGCTTCGCCACCTCATTCTGGGACGAAAAAAGATCGGCAAAGGTAGTCTCGCGATCCACCACCAACTCATGCACCGCCGCATCCAGCTGCGCCGAGGACTTTAAGCCCACGCCCTCACTCCAAATGCTCTTCATCACCCGCTGAATATACCAGGTTATGCCGTCAAAACGATTGTACAATTCACGAAACACCTCATCCTCAAACGGCAAATTACGTTCATGAAAGAACCCACCGGCGAAACGGACATACTCCTCGATGTCAATCGGCTTGAGCGACAGAATATCCGTAGAATTATAGAACGGATGCTTCGCCGATAGGAACATCTCTCCCATAAGATGATGACGCGAGCCTGCGAAAATAAACCGCATCCACGGCACTTCCTGAATCAACGACCGAAGCAAGGCCTCGGTTCCTGGTTCCGGAAATTCCGTTATCTGCTGAAATTCATCAATCGCTATCACCATCCGCTGCTCGCGGCTTTTTAAATATTCAAACGCTTCTCGAAGTGTAAGCTCCGCCCTGCCCGGAGCAATATCAAACGAGAATTTTGGCATTCCCTGCTCCTGCGGAATCATCGTCGGTCGGCAACTTTTGAAAAACTGCGCCACTGATTTGCTCAACTTTTCAATCGCAGTATCTCCCGCCGAAGTAATAGCAGAAGCAAACTCTCGAGTAAATTCGGACAAATCATGCAACGAATAAATATCCAAATAAACCGGAATATAATCCTTCGGCAACTCGTGAAATAGATTATGAATAAGTCCGGTCTTACCATAACGTCGGGGAGAAATCAAAGTAACATTACTGTCATTCTCAAGTGCGGACAGTAACTTCTTGGTCTCGGCTTTGCGATCACAGAAGTATTCCGGACCGAAATAGCCAATGGTGATAAATGGATTATTTGGTTTCATGAGCGTATAATATCATAATTTTACGCCGTTGTAAAGGGGTATGGCGAAAATTTCGCAACGAAATCTTCGCCATTTAGTGGTGGGGTCATTCCCAGGTGCACTTGCGGAAGTAGATATGTCCGTTGGCTTCGAAGAGGATGCCGAGGTGATTGTCGTCAATGAGAATCATCGAGTTATACCCCTTTGCACCGGTCGAGCCGACGAAGATGGGGAGGTAGTTTTCGGTATCCCACCTAATCGTGCCGCTGTTGGAGGTATCATCCGTCCCAAAATAAAGCCTTAAATCATATCGCGCTTGGGTGATGTTGGTGCCCGCCCCGCCCGAAGTATCGAACGCCATTGCATAACGGCTTTGACCGGATGAGTTCTTGCCGAGCTTGAGGATGGAACCTTGCACGGAAGAGGATGGCGTAAACTCACCGAGGTAGGTCCAGTTCACAAAATCCGTACTATGCAAAAGGTGTCGACCGGACTGGGAATGTCCCCCGCCCTTCTTGGCAATCATATACCAAGAGCCGTCATCCAGCTCGACGATGGAATTCTCCTGCGAGTTATATCCCGAAGGCGCGAGTTTCGTTACCTGCCAGCTCGCGCCGTGATCATCGGAATACGCCGCGAAAACACGCGTGCCATCGGGACCAAAATACTGCATCGGCACGACCAAACGTCCCGAATTCGTGACTTTCGTCACCATACCATGTCCAGGACCCGCCAAAATGCCGTTCGTTCCCGAAAAAGTCGTAGTAACTCCAAGTTTTGAAAGTCCGGACAACAGTTCCGCCTTGATTGAACGGCGATCCGCAAACTCATCCTCCACCCCGCCTCCACGCGTGTACATAACGCAGTCCCATGAACCGGCGACATCGCTGGAATTACGGGCGCTAAGGCCTCCTCCGGTGATACCGATTACGAAGAACTTATCGACTTCGGGGTCATAGGTCAAGCAGACATCGCCTAAGTCGCTCGCGCCCGAAGGTGCTCCGCTCGCATTATTTACAACTCCGCTCATGCAATCGAAGCAGTTGGGGACATCGATCAGGATTTTCGGCGCGCTCCAAGTAGTACCGGAATTAGTTGAGACGTTACCTGCAATATCAATCGGAGAATAACTACCGATCACACTTTGAGCGACGCCTAAATCGTCCGCATAAGGCCGCGCATCGTATAAGGCGATCGTGACGTTCTTACCTTTGGCAATTGCCGGAATGCGGAACTGCTCACCGCTCTTATAATACTTATAGCCGATATCCACGCTCGGTAAGACGGCAAGTGTCGTCATAACCTGAGCGGTATAGTTAAGTTCCACCGGCGCTTCATCATCCCCCCATTGATAGGTAGCGATGCCGATAGTGCTCGCATCTTCCTTGCGATCACAGTAAACCTTGACCTTAGTTCCCGTGGATACCCTGCCAATGCCGGTAAACGCCACCACTCCATTTTCAACGATTCCTTCGGCAACCTCATCCCCGACCACAGCATACCACTTTTGTCCCTCGTAAGTAGCGTCCCCATTGACGGAAAGCGTCAAAGTCGTAAATACCTCGCAATCGTAATCGCCGTCCTCCCCACCGGAATAGACAAAAGAATATACCTCCAAAAGTTGGGTAGGCGAAGCATCGGCGCCAAGTTACCAAATCTCCCTGAGTCCGGACCAATGACCGTAGGTGTATGCTTTACAATCAGCTCTAAGTTCTGTTCACCCTTCTCAATCCAGAGCTTGTAGAAAGAATAATCCTCAAGATCTTCCGCGGCTAATTCTACGGGAGCATCCTGAGAACTCGCCTTATAAGACGTTTTAACCCGCTGCCATGGATCGGAAAGTGACTTTGTACCCAGCAAGCTGAGGCTTCCCCAGACTAAGGACGACGAAAGCTTCACTCTCATTTCCTGTTCGGACAGATTAAACGAAGTGATCTTAAGTTCTACATCCTGCTCACTGAAACCGAAGATATCGAGATAATCGAGCGCACTCGTCCAATCGGACGCGTAGGACCCGTTAACCGCAATTCTCGGCATAACGATATTGCCGTTAGAATCAGTCCATTCCGTTGCAAGCACAATCTTCTGCGCATCCGAAGCTGCGCTCAGCATATTGCCGAAAGAGGAAAATAGACGCGAATAATTACTGCCGTAATAACCGAAATTAAAGTCCACTGCACTTACAGTAAGTCCACTTAAAGGCTGACTGCCACCGATCGCACTGCCGATCGAAAAATCGCTCATGATGCGTTTTCCACTCCAATAGACATTAGTCGCAGTTACGATTTCGTGTCCATCCTGATAAACCCTTACGCCTGTATTCGTCGCATGAATGGCAAGAGTGTAGGCGTGGGGAGCGGTGACATCTTCCGGAGTGTAACGAACGGTCTTTGCGTGGGAAGTCGTGCCGTTATAGGTAATATTGAACTTATTATCCGTAGCGTTATAGACAAGCTGGGCGGTGTTCGGTCCCTCGCGCTAGCCAAGGAGCGCCCCGGACTCATTCGAAGCGAGGGATGCTAGCATACTGACGGAGAGATAATCGGCCTGAGCTTCAAGCGTGGAATAAGTAATTTTCCTTGAATGGATACCCTTTCGAGACTGGATTCTGCAAATCGCTGTGATAACGCGTAATGATTATATCGCCGTCTATCGAAATACGAATAAAGTTCTGATCAACATCGAGCGTGTAGACATGCCATTCGGCGTCCTCAATATTACTGCAGATAAGTGACAACTTCGACAACTGTGCACCTTGATGTTTGTAGTTCGTCCCCTCGTAGTTATCGCCCCAATGAAATGTCGAGTTCACTTTGCCTGCGTAGGTGGAACCCGTCGCATATTCCTGAAGGTCAATTTCGCCTACGACCGGCTAATTGTCGCTTGAAAGCGCATTCCAATGGTTGGTGATGTTATTGAGATCGCCGAAAGAGCGGACCTTGGAGAGGTCCTGTCCCACCAACCAAATCGCCGGCCAAGCGCCAGTAGTTACGTTGTAGCGCGCACGCACTTCGGCGTGTCCATATCGAAATGCGAACTTGCCCCAGCTGTCGATCGCACCGGAAGCATAATTGCGCGTCCGATTCGTACAGCGCCAAGCATTACTGCCGGAATAATCGGGATCATATAACGGATTTTCCACCCCCGGTTCGTAACGTGCCGTAAGATGCAGTGCGCCGTTAGAGACGGATAATGTACGTTCATCATCAATATACATCTGACGGGCATTGGCATTGCGGATAAGCCCCACTTCCGGCGTCCAAAGGGTACGATTGAGTTCGGTGCCGTTGAATTCATCCTGCATGACGAGCGTCTTACCGGGTAAAAGCGGCGCATCGCCTCGGGTCTTTACGCTCTTTAACTTGATGCCGCCCAAAGCTGCGGAGCCACTTCCGATTTTGAAGTACTGAATCGAACCGTTGAGCTTTAAGTTCTTATCGGTAATAAGCGCCAAAGTGTCGTTGAGATATAAGGTAAGCTCCCCGGCGTGATTCTCAACCTTCAAAGTATATACACCTTCCGAATCCGGTGCGAACGCGACCCCGGTACCTACATCACCGTTACTCCGGATAGCACCATTCGGGTACGCATAACTCGCAGTACCTGCGCCAGTCAAGAAGATTTCGCGACTTGAACTCGAGCCGTTCACTCCCACCGCGATTGACTCGTTGGTAGAACTTACGAGTTGCAACAGTCCCGGCCAAGTATTCGCAATGCTCTCGGCATTGTAATTATCGATCGTGAACTTAATTTCAATCTCATAATTCCCCGCCGGAAAATACCTCGTCTCCGGCATCTCCGCCCAAGCACTACCGGCAAGCCACAACCCTAAAAGAAAATAAACGCCTTTTTTCAATTGATCATGCGTCCACATAGAATCCATTGACCGACATTGTCGACCAAAGTTCGTACATCTGCCGATAATTTTTCTTGATATATTTTTGTATTCCGAGCTGTTGCTGCTTGGTCAAATCGCCTTTTCGTTTCAGCACGGAACTGCCATCGGCTTTAACAAAGAATTTTGCGGACTTCGCCTCGGTCAATTTTCGATCGCTGGCATGAACATGCATCGCCTCTACTGTACAATAGGACGTAAAATACAGGTAATGATCGTAAACTTTATCTTCGGTATATTTCGGCATGGTTAGGCGGCTAAAAACTCTAAGTTATTTTTGAGGCGATCAATAGCAATGGACAATTCAATATCGGGCATGCTTGTCGAAAGCACTTTATATGTCTTGGAGACCATCGCGACATTACCCGAATAAAGATTTACAATTTGATAGCCGCTTTTCTTGACAATAATCGCATAGCCGCCGACTATCATATTCGCTTTTTCGGCGATTTTCTTGGACATCGCTTCACTCATATTTCACCTCAACATTCTTTATCGGATTTAAAAAACGCTTGGGAATCAGCAAATCCTTTAAGACCGGAGCTAAATCAATATACTCTTCAACAACCCTACCACCATAATCGGCATCAACGGTGATCAAACTCGGTTCCCAAGCTTTTATTCTCAAATAGCGCCGTAAGTTGCGGGGCGCCGCGAACCGCAATTGCTTTCCGCGGTAAGAAAAATAAGTCATATCCCCAACGCTACTAAGCGTTGCTGTGTTGTCAGAAATATGGCTATCACTTTTCATTAGCTCATATTATATCATAGTTCAGTGGCTTAATGCAAGCGCAATTACACACGAGGCGCTTTTCAATCCGGGGATGGCGCCGGACTTCGTAACCTTCACCCAGACACTCTTAACGCCCTTTTCTGCAAGGCAAGTCTGCTCAACGATTTTCGCTGCGCGTTCGATCATCCGACATTTCGCGGATTGTAAAGCGCTGCGAATCTTATCCGCAAGCGCCGCGTAATCAACAGTATCTGAGAGCGCATCGCTTTCGGCGGCAGCATCGGAAATTCCCAAGCGAACGCATACCAACAGCTTCTGCGGAACCTCGCGCTCATGTGCAAGATCCCCAATGATGCACTCAACTTCCAAATCTTCAAGTTCTAAATACATAGTCTCTTCCATGTGCGTATTCATAAATCAACGATAGAGGAGGATGATGGAACGGGTAGTGGAGATCGGGGCAAGTGGAGCGTCAATACTAAGAATGTACTGACCGACGGACCCTTCGGCACTGCGAGCATTTGCGGACCACGATCCGGCGACTGAAGCGTAAACGCCATCCGCATCTGCTTCGCCAGATGGTGCATACGCAAGATTTACCGGATGATTACCGCCCGAGACACGGACATAATAAGTGCCCTTTGTCAATTGACGGCAAATCTCCGCCCGACGGAACAGCGTACCATCCGCATCATTCACCAACGGATCGCTTGAAACTGCGAGTACTTCACCGGTCTTGCTCAACAGCTCGACTTTCGCATCCAGCGAAACTCCATATTCGGAGCCGAGATATTCGGGACGCACCTTAATCGTGACCTCGCTATCCTCAGCTAATGCGAAGCGATAGACATCCACATCCGCCGTCGCTTCCACTCCGCTCACATGCTTCGAGATTAGATTCGTAACCGCTCCTTGATAATCCGCAGCAGTTGCGAGATTATCCCCGACATCATCCGCAATCAACGAGAAATTCCGACTGCCGATCGCGTCCGCGCCATCCGGATAAAGCGCCTCGGGGAAAGCTACGATCGTGGACTTCCCTTCTGCCTCGCGCGCACTCTGTTTTAGTCCCAGCAAAACCGCAAAATCATCCTCATTATTCGTAGCGCCATCATAATCGCCGGAGGAGAATTGATTTACATAATCATTGCCATCGCTCTGCGGCACTCCGCCCATGACTGGATACCAACGACAATTAAGCGCAATGGGCTGTCCCGAATAATATTCACTGCTCACGAATTCATTGACGAGCGTACGGAAGCCGCTGGACATATAGAACTCGGCGTTCGCATAGAACATCTTACCGCCGTCATGTGCAAGGCCGGTCGTGTGCGAGACTTCATGAGTAATCTGCGCGGCGATATTATCCCGAACCGTGCGACCGAAGATGTACGCGGGACGATCCACCCGGAATCCAAACGCGCCCAGTCCCGAAATTCCGCCGGCCGTATACCACGGATCTTCCTCCGCATCAATCACCACGCGCTTACCATAATTGGGATCGGCTGCCGAGGACTTCACGAGCTTTTCAAGCGGCGGCTCTTCGGTCGTTACATCCACATCGAAAATGATGAAATCTTCCGCAACCAACCGCCAGATTTCCGCAATCGACAGCGTGGAGGAATCGGAAAACTTAGGTACGACGATGTAATCGCGTCCCGCAGTTGCGGCATTTCCCCGATAATCATCGACATACCCGTCGAAATCAAGATAGATCGTAGTCTTCGCCCCTGCGCGCGAATGAAGCGTACCC
>R14__coassemble_2342_pt1 | contig 8117 bp, 7 predicted proteins | sample R14__metabat2_high_PE_051 | metagenome-assembled genome bin R14 | reverse complement strand
TCTTGGATGCCGATAAGGACGGCGTAATTCGTACGGACGATGTCCAGCGCGCGATCGCGAGCTTCGATACTGACGGTGAGAAATCTCCCTACGCCGCTTGTATTCAGGAGTTCGTCGATAACTTCGTTACCATGAAGGCGCTTTATACCGCGGAAGATCAAGCGATGTTCCAGCTCGGCGTATTGCGCATCGACAGTCGCGAGATGCACCTTTGCTTCGAGGTAGCGGATGAGGAGAAACATTCTCAACTCACCGGCTACTCTAACTGTCATGTCATTTATCTCGAGCTTTCGCGTCCGGGTTCGGAAGATAAGCGGCATATTTGCGCGGTGGTTACGGCAGGTACGGTTTCACGGCTCTATGTGGGACGTAACGGCGTCTTTTACGATCGTAATGGGGAACTCTGGAACGGCACGATTACCCGTATCGTTGAAAATCAGGTTTCGCTGGTGGAAGCGTTCTGGGCGCCGTGGAAGAAACTTGGCGAAGCGGTCGCAGGGCTGGTGAAGAAGTTTATCGGTGATAAGCACGCCGCTACGATGACGAAGGCCGGAGAAGCGGCTAAAACTCCGGAAGCCGGCGGTGCGGCGATGGCATCGAGCGTAGCGGCGATTGGTATTGGTCTCGGCATGATGGGTGCGGCAATGGCGTCCCTGATGGCGGTAATTGCGAAGATGCAGTGGTATCAGATTCTGATTGCAATCGGGGCGGCGGTGTTGATTGTATCGCTGCCGAGCGTTATCCTTACCTACTTCAAACTCCGCAAGCGTGATCTCGGGGCGGTGCTTAATGCTTCGGGTTGGGCGATCAACCGACCGATGCGTTTTTCGATGCGTCGTGCTCGCGCTTTCACCCGTAAGGCGAAAATGAAACTTTTTAAATAATCAACTAATCAAAATAATGGAGGTACATAAAATGCATAAAGCGGAAAATCTCGTAGTTAGCGCCATGAAGCGCGGCTTCACGCTCGTCGAACTGTTGGTCGTGGTCGCGATTCTCGGTATTCTCGGTACCATCGGTCTGCAGGGCATTCAGGGTCACATCGACAAGACCCGTAAAACCGCGGCGAAAACGGCGGTGGATAACATCAAGGGCGCGATTACGTCCTATAATATTTCGAAGAAGAAACTCCCGACTTCGCTTACCCAGCTCATCGAAGTGGATGGCGATAACGAAGCGTTTCTCGAAGGTGGCGAAGGCGCGCTTTATGATCCGTGGGATAACGAATATAAGCTGGAGACCAAAGGCAAGCGTTTTGCGGTGATCTCGGCCGGTCCGGATGGTCAGTTCGGCACCGACGACGATATTCGTTCCGACAAGATCGAAAAGAAACGCGACTAAGGGGGCGTCTTGTTTCGCAGGGCCTTCACCCTGATTGAATTGTTGGTGATCATCGCCATTATGGGGGCGATGGTCACCGTTGGCGTAGTAAGCATCAACGGATCGGCTTCCGCGACGAGGGTCGCGGCCTGTACGCGGGATGTAATGGCGATGATTCGACGTGCGCGGTCGACTGCGCTCGTTACCCAGAAACCGGTCGTGCTCATTTATAAGAACGATACCGTGGATGGGGAGGCTTTTGTGCTGGTGGAGATGCAGGCTGAAAAACTTTTCTCCAGCCGTAAGTCACGTCCCGCGGTGATGAGCCTTGAAGGGGAAATCGTTGTTGAGGCGTATCAGGAGGAAGAAGGTGCTGCGGGTGAGACGCTGGAAGAGGTAATGTCCCCCGATAAGATCAGTGACGAAGTCACCCAAGGGCTTAAAATCCGGTTTCTGGAAGCGGACGAAGAATTGCTACTTAATACCGAAGTCAAGCATTCGCAGATTTCCGTCTTCTCCACCGCGGATAATATTTCGCGCACTTTCAATAATACGACCAGTAAAAATGATGCTACGGAAGCACCGGCGGAGGATAAGATTGAGCACAAGGTAGCGTTTGCAGTGAACGGCACGGTGAATCCCGCGCATAAAATCTGGATTTACCGCGAAGGTTCAAGTCCCGATAAGGGTATGTGCATTGCGGTTGATCGTTTCGGGGAACCGCGGTGTCTCGGGGAGGACGAAAAATGAGGCGCGGCTTTACTTTGCTCGAGGTGTTGCTCGCGTCCGTGATTCTCGGCTTCGGACTCGCTGGCATTCTGGTGGCGCAAAGCCAGAGCATGCGGTTCATGCAGACGATGCCGGATATGCTCACCGCGCAGGAAGTTCTCGACATGGGCGAAATGGCGTATCCGCTTGCGGAAGTAACCGATGAGGATGATTTGGACGTTAACGAATGCAAGGTGGATGAGCTTTGGCGGATAATCGCGGGGGATCATGGTCCGCGGCTTACGAGTGAACAGCAGGATAAATACCACGGCTTTACCTGGGAGCGCGAGCGGGTGGAGCAGAATCCTAAGGAGGATGATTTAAAGCGGCTTGGCTATCTCCATAAAGTGCGGGTTACTGTGCGCTGGGGAGATCGCTTCCGTGGAGAACACAATGAAGAGAGCTATGTTACGGTATGGAGGGACCCGAATAAATGAAGCGCGGTTTCACCATGGTCGAACTTATCCTCGCGGTGCTACTCTTGGGCATCATGACCGTAGTTTCAATTGCGACTTTCAATGCCGTTACTAACGGCTGGCGGGTTTCCCGTGAATACGTCGATCGGCTTGAACGTACCGACTATGCGATTGATCAGTTGGTGTCGGGACTAAAGTGCGCTTACTATCCCCATACCGGCGAACAGAGCTATGACTATGGTTTTCAGCTTGTGAACAAGGGGGACGGAGATTCTCCGCGCGAATCGGACGTTATCGAATGGACGAAGACGGGGCCGGCGATGATTGGTGTGGACTCGACTTCCGATGCTTCCCACCGCATTCAGGTGATGGTGCTGGAAGAAGGGGACAATACCTGGGGCGAACGCATCGAGCGCACCGGACTTTACGCCCGCGTTAAACCGATGGCGAAAGTATTGCCGAAGGAGATCGGTTCTGATGAATCCGACTTTACCTTTATGAGCGACGAGATGTACCGTCCCGTGCTGATTGCGACGGATGTCGAGGGCTTTAATTGCCGCGTACAGGAAGAACCACCGGAACAGGGAACGGCAAAGGCCGATAAGGACCTTTTTGAGGATGAATTCGCCTCCTCCAATCAAGTTCCGTATAAAGTGCAGCTTACCTTTTATGTGCTTAAGGAAGACCCCGAATACGCCTCGCGCAAATCGCGCATGCCGATTCTGCGCACAGTAAGAATGCCGGTCTATGAGCAATCTAAGGATGGTGCGCAATTGCCCGGGGAAGAGACGAAATCGAGCGGACGAAAGGAGACGCAGAAACGGAAATGAAACGCGGTTCGGCTCTCTTGATGGCGCTTTGGATTATCCTCGTACTCGGGGTGATCGTGATCTCCTTCGCCTTTGAAGCCAAATTGCAGGGCGGCATCAATCTGTATGTACAAGGCAAGAACCGCGTGAAAAGGATGTTGGAGGCGGGCAAGACTATCGGCGAAGTGGTGATTGCGAATTATGCCGATGCTAAGCGGTGGGAGGAGAATGAGGACGAAAAGGAGCTCTTGGAAGATGACCGTTGGTATAAGGAAAAACGCGCGCTTAAGTATTCCAAAGGCTGTACGATCGGTCCGCTCGTATTGGACTCCGAAGACCCCGATTCCGGTACGATCACCGTGGAAATTACCCTAGACTCTTCCGATGAATCCGCCGGTATCAATATCAACAAGTTGGTGCAGGATTCTAACTATGATGACCGCATGCGGATGATTCTCGATTCCATCGGCGTACCTCGGGAAAAAAGTTTCCGCACTAAAGATCATAAGTCGATCGGACTCCAAAGTCACGTCATCGCCTGTATTAAGGACTTTATCGACGATGACGACACCCGTACCGACATCCACAATCAGGAAACCGGCGATGGTGAAGGCGCTGAGAAAACGGAATACGAAGAGTACTACGAAGATCATCGGGAAGATTTCGCCGATGAGGACCGCTTTGAACCGGCGAACTGTGAGCTTACGGACATCAAGGAACTTTCCCGAGTGTTGTGCTTTATCGAATACCCGGCGATTCTTACCGGCGGAGTGCTTAATCCGTGGGAAGATAAGGATGATCAGATCAAGATCTCCAAGGGACTCGTCTCCAGCGGACTTTTAAGTGTTACCGGCGACGGCAAGGTTAATGTGAATCGCGCGAGTGCAGATCAACTGCTCTTGGTGCCGGGCATATTGGATCCGGAGGAACTCGATGACGGCGATTTGGAAGAGAGCCGGGAAGTCGCCGAAGCAATCGTCAATTGCCGTAAGATCAAACCGGAGGATTATGACGTCCCCGAGGATTGTTCCGAATGGGGCTACGGCGAATACTACGGCGATGGCAAGGATGATTGGTGGATTGACCTTACTCGCCGCGTTTCCGATGAGTTTGATGTTACGATCGATCCCGCCGCCAAGGAATATCTGACGGCGCTACCGGGGGAGAACGATTCCGTTTTCCGGATGAAGATTATCGCGGAGGTGCTGGATATGGCCTATGTTGCCGAATGCACCTGTTATGTGAAGGATAAGAAAGTGCGCTATACGCGCTGGAAGGAGTGGTAATGGGCGCTAAACTCATCAACGGCAAGGAACTGTCGGCGAACCTTCGTAGTGAAATCGCCGTGCGTACGGCTGAACTTAAAGCGAAGACCGGCATCGTCCCGGGGCTTGCGGTGATTCTCGTCGGGGAGAATCCGGCATCGATCTCGTATGTTACCGCCAAGGAGAAAGCCTGTGCGGAAGTCGGCATCTATTCTCGGGAGATTCGAATGGACGCGACGGTTTCGGAATCGGAACTCATCCGTACTATCGACAAGCTCAATCAAGATCCGCAGATTCATGGCATCCTCGTTCAGTTGCCGCTCCCGAAGGGCTTCGATGAGAAGCGGGTGATCGATACGATTGCGCCGGAGAAGGATGTGGACGGCTTTACGCCGATAAACGTCGGCAAGATGCTTATCGGTGAGCAATGTTTTCTCCCGTGCACTCCGCATGGCATCATCAAGCTGATTGAGTTTTCCGGAATGGACCTTAAGGGCAAGCATGCCGTGGTGATTGGTCGCTCCAACATCGTCGGCAAGCCGGTCGCGGTGTTGCTCGCCCGTCGGGAGACAAATGCGACGGTGACGCTCTGTCATACCGGAACTAAGGATATCGCCGCCTTTACCCGCACCGCCGATGTGGTGGTGGTCGCTACGGGACGTCCCGATACTTTGCGTGGCGATATGCTTAAACCGGGCGCCGTGGTGATTGATGTCGGCGTTAACCGCATTCCTGACGCGACGAAGCCTAAGGGCTATCGGTTGGTGGGCGATGCGGACTTTGAAAGCTGCGCCGAAGTTGCGAGCGCGATTACGCCCGTTCCCGGCGGCGTTGGACCAATGACGATCACCATGCTCCTTTGGAACACGCTAGAAGGCGCCTGGTCGGACTGGCGGGAATCGGACCCGCGACCCCAACATTAAAAGTGTCGTGCTCTACCAACTGAGCTACAGTCCGAGGTCGTAAAACAATGTGTAGTATATCATATTTCAGCGCGTTTGTGTGGAGGAAATTTTAAAAAAATGCGACAGATGTCTTTGATCGAGGGTGTCGCGAATGGCGATGAGAGCTCCGCTCCGGAGCCTTTGGCGGCCCGTATGCGGCCCCGTGACTTAAGCGAATTCGTCGGACAAGAGCATTTGGTCGGCGAGGGCAAACTGCTTCGCCAGATGATCGAACGCGATCAGATTCCCTCCATGATTCTCTGGGGTCCGCCTGGCGTCGGTAAGACCACGCTCGCGAATGTGATCGCCAATCTCACCCGTGCCGAGTTCGTGAACTTCTCGGCAGTAACGAGCGGCATTAAGGAGATTAAGGAGATCATGGCGCGGGCAGAGTCGGGCCGTCGCGTGGGCATTCGCACTGTTCTCTTCGTGGATGAGATTCACCGTTTCAACAAGGCGCAGCAGGATGCGTTCCTCCCGTATGTGGAGCAGGGCTCGATCATTCTCATTGGCGCTACGACCGAGAATCCGTCCTTTGAAGTGAACTCCGCGCTCCTCAGCCGTTGCAAGGTGTTCGTACTTAAGGGACTTCTCGAGGACGATCTCGTAACTCTCCTTAAGCGTGCGCTTACTTCCGAACGTGGCTTCGGCAAGCTGAAGGTCGTCTGTTCCGAATCCTCGCTTCGCAAGATCGCGGTCTTTTCTAATGGGGATGCCCGCAATGCTTTGGGTACGCTCGAGACTGCGGTCGCGAATGCGGAGCTCAATCCGGAAGGCCTCCCCGAGATCACCGAAAAAGTCCTCGCCGAAGTCGTCAGCCGCAAGGCGCTCATGTACGATAAGAACGGCGAGGAACATTACAACATCATTTCCGCGCTCCATAAGTCGATGCGCAATTCCGATCCCGATGCCGCGGTCTATTGGCTGGCGCGCATGTTGGAAGGCGGGGAGGATCCGCTCTATATCGCTCGACGCTGTGTTCGGTTTGCCTCCGAGGATGTGGGCCTTGCGGACCCGAATGCGCTCCTTTTGGCGAATGCGGTGTGGGATGCTTGTCACAATCTCGGCATCCCCGAGTGTAATGTGCATCTTACTCAGATCGTGATTTACTTATCGCTCGCGCCGAAGTCGAATGCGATGGAGGCTACCTACAATGCCGCCGCTAAAGATGCGCTTACGATGATGGCGGAGCCGGTGCCGCTCAATATTCGCAACGCTCCTACCCGGCTCATGAAAAATCTTGATTACGGCAAGGGCTATGTCTATGCGCACGATACCGAGGAGAAGATTGCGCGCATGAGCTGTCTACCGGAGTCCTTGCAGGGTAAGCGCTATTATACGCCCGCCGGACTGGGACGCGAAGCGATAATGAAAGCGCGTGCGGAAGCAGTCCGTGCCTGGCGCGAAGGTCGCACTGAAACTCCGCCGTTTTCTTCGGCGGCTTATGGTGGAAAGGATAAATAAGCGATGATCTTTATCTATGGTGCGCCTGGTTCGGGCAAGACCACCTTCGCGGAAGCTTTGGCGAAAGCGCTTAAACGGCCTTGTATCGATCTTGATCAGGAAGTGGAAAAGAAGGCGAAAATGTCCATCGCCGAAATCTTTGAAAAGCAAGGCGAAGCGGCCTTTCGCAAATATGAACGGCGCTGTCTTAAACAGCTGTCGAAGAAATATCTGAAGAATACCATTGTCGCGCTTGGTGGTGGTACTTTGCTGGACGAGGAGAATCTGCGCTTAGTGGGTAAGGATAATGTCTTCTGTCTCGATACTCCGCCGAAGCGTGAACTTATGCGTCGGATTAAGGCGGACGGCAAGACGCGTCCCTTAGGAGATATGTCCAAGGAACGCAAAGCCCATTACGCTTCGTTCCTGCAACGCATTCACGGCTTTTGCTATGCCGATAAAACGTTGGTGGTAGTGGGAAAAGATATTGTAAAGTTGTTGACTGAAAGTTCTCAGTGTGTGCTCAGCTGCCAAGAGTTCTCCGGAGAGGGTTGCAAACAGCTCGGGGCTTTGCACAGAGCGTGGGATCGTTTCGCTGAGGACGGAGTTACGCGCGATTCGCTGGTAACGGCGTTCGGCGGCGGCACTACCTGCGATCTCGTCGGTTTCGCTGCCGCTACCTGGATGCGCGGCGTAGATTGGATATGCATCCCAACGACTTTGCTTGCGATGGTGGATGCCGGCATTGGCGGTAAGACCGCGATTAATCTAAACGAAGGTAAAAACCTCGTCGGGGCTTTCCATGAACCGCGTTTGACTTTGGTCGATGAAGCGTTTTTATCGTCCTTGCCGGAAATTGAACGCCGTAATGGACGCGCTGAGATGATTAAGCATGAAATCATCTCTGGTAAGCGTAAGCTCAGCTTATTCGATAGCATCAAGGTCAAGGCGGCGATCGTTACCGCTGATCCGGTGGAAACGAAGGGACATCGCATCGTGCTTAATTGTGGACACACCATCGCGCATGCGCTGGAGAAACTTTGGGAATATGAAATTCCGCATGGCGAAGCGGTGGCGATCGGACTGGTGGAAGAAGCGAAAATCGCCGTAGAGAATGGTCTCGCCGCTAAGTCCTGGCCGAAGGAACTTGCC
>R14__coassemble_2319_pt1 | contig 8174 bp, 5 predicted proteins | sample R14__metabat2_high_PE_051 | metagenome-assembled genome bin R14 | reverse complement strand
ATCCGGCAACACCACCCCTGAATGTCCAAGATGATAGAGAGCGAACGCCGTAACTGAAAGTGTGCCGGCGAGGATGATACCGGTTTGCACCAAATCGGTGTAGACAACTGCCGAAAGTCCTCCGATTGAGGAATAAAGTCCAGCCAACACCACCGTCGCTACTGCGCCGATCCAGAAGGACGACACCACCGTTCCGCCGATCGTGAACTGCATCTCCGGCATCATTACCTCGAAGAATAGCGCGCCGGCGAAAACTGTAACGGAAATCTTGGTCAGTACATACGCCGCCAGCGACACGAGGGAAAGAATCCAACGCGCTTTGGCGCCGAACCGACGTTCCAAGAATTCTGGCATCGTCGACACTCCGCTCTTATAGTAAAACGGCAGGAACACCCAGCTCATCATCACGAGCACCCACGCGTGAAATTCCCAATGACTCTGCGAAAGCCCCGCCACCGCACCGGAACCAGCGAGACCGATCAGATGCTCGGAGCCGATATTGGCCGCAAAGATGGAAGCGCCAATCGCAAGCCAGCCAACGGACCTACCACCGAGAAAGAGATCTTCTCCAGACTCGATTTTCTGCCGCTTGAGCGTAAATATCACCACTCCGGCTAACAAGCCGAAGTAGGCGAGAATCATAAGCCAATCGATAATGTTCATATTTTATTTACCTTTCTTTATTTAATATCCTCAAATTATACCACAACTTCCGCTTCGGGCACATCCCCCTTTTTAGGTGACGTCTTTTAAGGACGAATCAATCCAAGTCTAATCGCAGTAGTAACTGCACCGAGGGTGTTTTGAGTATCCAGCTTCTTCATAATGAGCCGAGTGTGGGTCTTAACCGTCTCCGCCCCGACGCCCAAAGCTTCCGCCACCTGCTCGCGCGTCATGCCGGACGCAAAACACTTGAGCACCTGAATTTCGCGTACCGACAGCAACGTCGGCGCTTCATCCTGAATATCCTCCACGAACGCGTCCTTATCATCCAACACTTTGCGGATGCAATCAATAAGCGCTTCCAAGTCGGAACTCTTCGAGATATAACCACGGGCTCCCCCGGCCTTGGCTTCATCACGCTCGGCCGAAAGCGGCGAACCTGCCAGCATCACCACCGGCAAATTGGGAAACTCCTTCTGCGCCGAGTTCAAAAGCTGAAAGCCATCTCCACGCGGCATCCGCACATCGGTAAGCACCACATCCGGTACTTTCTCACGGATCAACGCCATCGCCTCATTAGCATCGGCCGCAGTGCCGAAACTATCGAAGTCGTCCTCGGACAACAACATCGCTTCCATGCCATCCCTCACGACGGGATGATCATCGACAATGATGAAGTTTATCGTCTTTTTCATTTCTTTACCTCCTCTGAAACCGTTACACGTACACAAGAGCCCTGACCGGGCTTTGAACTTATGGAAAATTTACCTCCGAGTTGTTCCGCCCGAAGCCGCATAGAGACGAGTCCCAAGCGACCGGCATCAGCGCTGATTTCACGCACCTCGAATCCACAGCCGTTATCGGAAATCGTAAGCGCCACCCCGCGCGGGGCATACGCTATTTTCACCTCTACTTTGGAGGCATTGCCATGCTTAAGCGCATTTGCGACCGCTTCTTGCATGATCATCAACAAGGCGCCGGAGATCTGCCTAGAGACATCCCGTGACTCCCCTTCGACGGAAAATGTCACGATATCTTTCCAATCGGCAAAACGCTGCGCAACATAACGGAAGAGTCCCTCAAGGGAACCATTGGCCTTCGATTCATCGTGGAGTCCCCACAGAATATGCCGAAGCGCGAGTTGTGTCTGCGAGACCGTCTGCCGCGCAAAGGCGAACTGCGCGAGCGCCTTCGGTTCATTGCGTCGAGCGAGATAATTAAGACCCGCCTTAAGTCTGCACATCGTACCCGCCAAGAGCTGCTGGAGATCATCATGAAGATCGTACGAAAGGCGCAATCTTTCCCGCGCAACCGCATCCATTTCAATTTCCGCTTTCATGCGCGCCTTGGATTCCTTCACCAATGCCGCCGTGCGCTTTCGCACCAAAACGCGCAGGAAAAGTCCCCACAAAAGCGAAGCGATCAAGATGCCGGTAAGAATTTCCAGCGCAATCAAAATGCGATCCTTAGTCCACCAACTCGGCGGCGCGACCAAATCAAAGCATCCGTCCTTATCCACATAGAGATAGGGATTCACCACCGTCGCCACCCCCGGCAGAATGCGAAAATCGTAAATGCACTCGAAACAGCCCTTTACCCGTATCCGAGCCCGCGGCACCACGAAGTCCGGGGCTTGACATTTCGCCTGACTGATCATCACCACGGTCACGCTCTTTTGCTCGTCCTCAAGCTCGATTCGCGTCTCCTTGCCGAATTGTTCAATCGAACCTACCGTACCCTCAACGATTATACGCCGTCCATTAAGTTTCAAACCATCGCCGCCTTCCGAGGGACTTTTTGTAAGCTCCGCAATCGTGCGATTTAATACTGGCGGTAAGATCTCCGGATTCACCACCCCCCGCTTCACGATCGTGTGATCATAAACCGTCATTCCCCCGCGATTATTCAGCTCACCGCGCGTTGTCACCCATTCACCAATCAATGGACTTTTCTTGCCGCGGTCGAAAGTATACCTTACCGTTATCTCACGGTTAGTATCATACGAATAGAAAAAGCGACGCCCATGGTCAGCGAAGGTGACCACACCTTCGCCGCCATTTACCAACAATGCCGCTAATACGAGAGTAATCACACCTGCTTAGCTACTACTGCGAGCGCAATGGAGCCCGCCAACACCACAAGACCTGCAATCAATGCCAACCGCGTTTTCGTTCCCGTCCCCTTCCATTCACCAAGCGCCACACCGAGGAGGGACGAGAAGAGCACGCAGCTGCCCATCACGATCGCAAACGAGATATACGCCATATCACCCATCGCCGGTTCGCCGATTTTCTGACAGGCAAACTGACAGGCCCAGATTATACCGGCAAGCCCTGCGAGCGCTACCGGTTTCACCGCTTTTAGTCCAACCGCATAATCACCAAAACTCGCATTCTTGCGATTCTGCCAAAGACACCACGCCGCATTAACGACGAAGCCGCCCCAGAGCACTACCACCAATACCGGCATCCCCACCCAATTAGCGGGAGTTCCAATATTGCCGGCAGCCACTTCCAACGCCGCACCACCTTGCAGCCCGAAATTCATACCGGCGGACGCGATACCGGAGAAGATCGCAACCATCATGCCCTTCTTGAAATCGAATTCTGCAACCGCTTTCTTTTTGGCTTCCTCATCGAGTTCGCCTTCCTTGAGCTTACCCGCCCAACCAACGAGCACTATTCCCAGGAGCGACACCCCGACTGACGCCAAAGTTACGATTGCAGCCGTATCTTTCACGAGATCACCAGCGTGACCAGTTACGAGCGGCGGAATGAGGGTTCCCGTTGCCGAGCAAAGTCCACACCCGATCGCGAGCCCAAGCCCGATACCGAGATAGCGGATCATCAGTCCCCAAGTAAGTCCGCCCAAACCCCAAAGCGCACCGAAACCGATACAACGCCACAAAGTGGATAAAGGCGCGCCACCGATCACTCCAAACAAATCCGGACAAGTGGAAAACGCGAGCGCCATCGGAAACAGCACTAAACCGAACACGGCGTACACGAACCAGTACGATTCATATTTCATGTTCTTTACGCCCCTGAACGGCAGCGCGAACACAGCGCCGGCAATACCCCCGAGCGCACAGATTACAGTTCCAGTTATCGGATTCATTTTTTATTTCCTTCCCATTTGACTTTCGTAAGTTTTGCGACATATCCACCACCCGGCGCCAAATAGATTTTCGGCTTCTCAGAATGGTTGATTGTAATTGTTTTATGCTCGTACTCAGTCGGCTTGCCGTTCTTGACATCGGCGAAATATTCCAGTCGCCATTTGCCGTAACTGAGGAAACTCAAATCCAGCTCAATGGTACGGCCCTTATCGCCATTAATCACCCCGACATACCAAGTAGGACGTTTCTCTCTGGCCCTGCGTGCCAACGCCACATAACTCTCAGGACCGCCTCCCAGACCTTTCGCATTCGCCCAGACTACCGGAGTCTTCGCCATGAACTTAAAGCATTCAGCATTCTGCTCATACTTGGTGGGCGAATCCGACAGCATCTGAAGCGGCGCTTCATAGGCGACCATCATCGCCATCTGATGCGCACGCGTTCCTAATGAACCGGGGTTGATATAAAACTTATCATTTACGCTATCTTCAGTAAAGCCATCCGACGCCGGATAGGTCCCAAGTTCATAGTTATCCATCGCGCCCGGGGTATAATCCATCGGACCTGCAGAAAGTCGACCGAAAACCGCGGCAACATCGTTAAACACCATGTTCTGTCCACAGAAGAACTTCATCTGCTCCAAACCATGGATCGCTTCATAATTCACCACATTCTCAAACGTGCGCTGCAAGCCGTTGGGATGATGCACACCGTGATAAGCGATGAGTAGCTTCTGCTTCGCACATTCTTCGGCGAACTTCCACATGAAGCGTTCCACCTGTGCGTCCCCGCGGTCCATGAAGTCCACCTTAAAGCCCTTGACCCCCAACTTCGCGAATTCCTCAGCCACCTTCGCTTCCTCGCCGACGATCTGTCCCCACGCCATCCAGAGGATGATCCCGACTCCCCGCTCTTTACCATACTCAACGAGATGTGGTACATCCACATTTTTACTGTACTTCCAAATGTTGAGCGTTTCGCTCCAACCTTCATCGAAGATTACATACTCTACTTTATGCTTGGCGGCAAAATCAATAAACCGCTCATATACCTTCGTATTGCAACCGCTCTCACCGAGGTTATCAAAGGCGTTCCACCAATCCCAAGCGACCTTACCCGGTTTCACCCAGCCGAACGGACCCTTAGCCGGCCTTGCCAGCGCCCAGTTGATATCACACTCCACCAAGCCGCTCGGATTGGAAGCGATTGAAAAAGTGCGCCAGGGTAAAGTCCGCTTACCTTTGGTCTTAACCAAATAATCTTCGGTCTCGGCCACGACTTCCCAACGTCCCCGTTTCTCAATCGGCTTCTTCCAATCCCAACCGCCGGCACGATACACACGCTTCGGCCATTTAGCGAATTCGCCGCGCAATTTACCCGAGACATCCTTTTTGAGATACATCGTTGGATAATCCCTTACATCCGTATCGCTTACTGCAAAAGTCGTCTTGCCCTTGCTGACTACCAGCGGCAGATATACCATATCCTTACCTTCGGTAGTGATTTCGCCAACACTGCCCGACTTAGGCATCACCTCTTCGCAACCGAATCTATCCGTATGATACGCGAGGGTTTTTAACCTGGAATCAAGGTTGAGCTCCATCTTTTCACAGTCTACCGTAACTTCGTCCTTGCGCCGCAATTCAAAACGATAGGCGACGCCATCATTACGCGCCACGATCCGCACTCCCCAATCGCCGAAATCAGCGTATGCTGAATCCTGATTCATACACACATAGCTCTTCTTATATACCCGCGCTGGGACATACTCACGCTCGTAATCAAGCTTGACTTTAATAAGCGTGGCGCCTTCAGCAATAGACTTTCCATCAACCTTAAGCCCGATTTCGCTGCGCTTTACCAAGACCGCGCCATTTCGCAACACTTCATACGATAAAGGTTCCGTATAAAGGCGAATTTCATTACTGCCATCTGGAGAGGCCACCGTTGCGATCGGTTTCACGGTCTCGATTGATGCGCAGCCGCAAAGCGTAAGCGCCACCAAACCCATCATCGCTTTATTCATATTTTAACCTCCCTTACTTAATTTCAAAACTCTGCTTCGACCACACCGTCATACCCCAATCTTCCTGTGGACGCTTAGGTAAATCCGCTCGCGTGGGATTCTCCTTCACCACATTGCCGATTGTACGACACTTAAGATTGTAATTCGTAAACGGACCGATTGAACGGGACGAAACATTGCCAAGAAAATGACAATCACCACCATTATGCGCCTGCGTCATGTTCGCGACTTCCGTTGAATGCGGTTTGAAATAAGGCGTACGCCGCACATCCCCATGCCGGATATTGACCTTACCAACGATTACATTGCCTACGGACATCACCCCGTCACCACCGAGTAGCAGTCCACCCGGCGAAGCGAGGAAATTATTCTCCAGCGTCACCGGACCATGCACCACCTCGAGAAAGATATCGTTCCACGCCATACCGCTGATATCATTATCCTTGATAAGCGTACCTTGAGCCATCCAATCAAGCCAGATGCCCCAATAATTGCAACGCTCGAGCTTATTGCCAAGAATCTTCACATCAATCGCCGCATGTAGCTTGATACATGCCTGCTCCCAACCCTTGAAACGCTCGCCCACATAGATATCGTGGATGTGACATTTCTCAATGGTAGATCCAATCGCCCCGAATGAACCGACCAAGCCACTTTGTCCGCAATGATGAATATGACACCCGCTCACCGTATGCGAACCGATGGTTTCCAGATTCCAATGATGCAGCGACGCTCTCGCGATCGTATTGGTAAACGCTTGGGAGTCCTGTCCATCGCAATTATCAAATTCATCTCCCCACTTACCGAGGGTAATCCCCGTACAGCTGGAATTGCGCACTTCGCAATTGAGAATCTTCCATCCCTTCGACCAGTGAGTGCCGATAAGCGCTTTCTGTTCCGCCGTCGGAGGCGCCCACTGCGGGCAGCCATTCTCCACCACTACGCCCTCGAGCGTAATGTAATTAACGCCCTCTTTAGAGGGATAAAAGAGTTCCTCACGAACTGCGGTCTCGACCTTTACTACATTTGGATCAATCGGCAACCTCGCATAAATCGTAGTGCCATCCCCTTCCCGAAGCGCGGTCCACCTGACTCCACTTCCACTCTTACGCTCGCCCTTGCGGAAAATGAAGGTGAGAGTTTCCTTACCGCCGTAACCGTTGAGCGACACTGGGAACTTGCGATAATCACCCCAGTTCGCAGTCTTAGGCACATTGATGGTCGTCAAGATCTCGCCGTCCGTTCCCCCGGCGCGAATCTCCACCAAGCCTCCTGCGGTGCCGCTTGCAACTTCCACCCAGGCGCTCATGCCGTCAATCTGCACATCCTTATAAGTCGCCCACGCGCCATCGAAAATGTATTCGAGGTGATCGCCCTTCGATTTCGGACCCTTCATCGCCGAGGGCTTGCCCGCCGCAATCGCATTGCGCTCACCGAATCCGAACCCACGAAAATTCACGAGCGGATAATTACGGTTAGGATCCGGTGATTTGCGGATTGCCTCCAGGGTATCATCCGTCATCGGACAACGCTCACCCTCCACCACCAGCATCGACCGATGGTGAGTAAGCTTACCGGGGATAAAGAAGTCACCTGCGATTTCGCTGGTGAACGGATTGAAATCGCCGAACTTTTTAAGCCAGCTGTCGGCGATATGCGTCTTCCAAAGTCCCCCGTCTATTTTCTCCCAACGCTCGATAACTTCCGAACCGGAAATCACCACCTTGCCAGGATGTTCAGCGCGGTAGATAATCGGCTTCGTTGCCGTGCCGGAATGCTTAGGATCCACCCGTTCGCGATAAACGCCATCCGCAATCAACACAGTATCCCCCGGTTTCGCCCGCTCGGCAGCGGACTGAATAGTTGGATATTGCTTTCCGGCGCCTACCGAAAGCACAGCTGCAAGAATTAGAATTGTAGTATTCATAAGCTTAAAAACATTGAACCATGCGGCGGCAAAGTGAATCGACGCCACTTTTTGATTTCGCCGATATCCTTACGCGCTACGAGATCGTAGGCGGAAACCGTTCCAGAAAGATCGAGCGCAAAAAGATCGAGCTGGAAAACCGCTTCCTTATCCCCGCCGTTATAAAGCGCCACATAACGCTTTTTTCCACCGAGCTCCTCCCGATCTTTCGTCAGGATATATGTCTCGCCCACATGCCGTACACAGCGAATCGGGGCAGCGAGATCATTCTGGTTCATGGCGAGCAAGTCGGGATTCGTCACCAGCTTAAAGGTATCCTCCGGCAATGTTCTCGGATCACAACCGAGCAAGAGCGGAGAGGAAAGAAAACACCACATACCGAAATGCGTAGTCTCCTCAATCAAGGAAAGATGACGCTTGCCTTCCACCACCCCGAGCTC
>R14__coassemble_2261_pt1 | contig 8345 bp, 1 predicted proteins | sample R14__metabat2_high_PE_051 | metagenome-assembled genome bin R14 | reverse complement strand
TGAACAACAAAAATCAGACTTTAAGAAATTTTGACAGGATGGGTTGCCTTTCGCGGGGGGGGGATTTTTAATTTTCCCCCTTGCGCGAAGTCCCGTTTTTTGATATACTACACATAAATTGCCCCAAAAGCGTACAGTTAACAAAGTGGCTGCTTACCACACTTCAGGCGCTTTATGGCGAAGCTATACACAGATTTAACTTAACAACCACTAAGGTAAGCAAATAACTATGAGCGCAGAACGCAGAATATTCGGCAAGCTCCAGGGAATGACGTCCCCGATGCCTGACCTCATTGACATCCAGACGAAGTCGTTTAAGGACTTTCTGCAGGCGGATGTCGAACCTCAGAAGCGTAAACAGCAGGGGCTGAACGCGATCTTCAACGAGATCTTCCCGATCGTCAGTTGGGATGGTAAGTACAAGCTCGATTTCGTCGGCTATCGTTTGGAGCCGCCGAAGAAGTCGTATCTGCAGTCGCTCAATGATGGCGATAGCTATGTGCGCCCGATGAAGGCGACGTTCCGGTTGCAGGACGGCGAGCTCGTGACCGAAGAAGAGGTCTTCATGGGCGATATGCCGATCATGACGCCGGATGGCGCGTTTGTCATCAATGGCGCTGAACGCGTGATTGTAAGCCAGCTCCACCGCAGCCCCGGTATCAGCTGCGAAAAGCAGGTGCATGCAAACGGTCAGGCGCTGTTGTCGGTCCGTATTATTCCGGATCGCGGCAACTGGATCGAAATCATGTTCGATACGAACGACATCATGTGGTGCTTCATGGATCAGCGCCGTCGTCGTCGGAAATTCTATGCGACCACGCTCCTGAGGGCGCTCGGTTACGGCTCCGATGAGCAGATCATGGAACTCTTCTATGATTTCAAGAAGCTCCCCACGGATAAGAAGTACGCCGATAAGGATCTGCGGATGATGGTCATGAAGGACGACCTCGTCGATGCCGCTTCGCAGGCGGTAATCGCGCGTCGGTTCGATCCGGTGACGCCGGCGATGATGGAACAGATCGCCGCCGCCGGCATCAAGCAGGTGGAAGTGGTCGATGTCGCGGTCGATAATGGTACGCTCATCAAGACGCTGCGTGAAGACGCCAAGAGCGGCATCCACAACAAGGCGGATGCGCTTAAGGAAGTATATCGTCGGATGCGTCCCGGAGATCCGCCAACCGAACAGAACGCGGAAATCATGATTCACCGCATGTTCTTCGAACTGGCGCATTACGATCTCGGCTATGTGGGCCGTCACAAGATCAACAAGCGTCTTGGTCTCGAGGGTCGCGTGGATAACAATTTGAGGACGCTCCATGAGTCCGGAACGGACATCATCGAGGCGATTCGTCTCCTGCTTAAGATTTACATGGGCAAGGATATCGTGGACGACATCGACCATCTCGGCAATCGTCGTATCCGCACCACCGGTGAATTGCTGGAGAACCAGTGCCGCATCGGGTTGGCGCGTACCGAACGGTTGATCCGTGAGCGGATGACGATTCACGATTCCGCCAGCGGTTCGCTTACGCCTACTCGGCTCGTAAATTCCAAGACTTTCAGCGTAGTGGTGGCGGACTTCTTCGCCCGCAGCCAGCTTTCGCAGTTTATGGATCAGACGAATCCGCTGTCGGCGCTGGCGCATAAGCGCAGGCTCTCGGCGCTCGGTCCGGGCGGACTCAGCCGTGAACGTGCCGGCTTTGAAGTGCGCGACGTGCATCCTTCGCATTACGGACGTATCTGCCCGATTGAGACGCCGGAAGGTCCGAACATCGGCCTTATTTCGTCCCTCGGCATTTATGCGGAAGTCAACCGCTTCGGCTTCATCGAAACGCCGTATCGCAAGGTAATCGGCGGTAAGGTTACGGATGAGATCGAATATCTGCCGGCCGATGAAGAAGAAAAGTATGTAATTGCTCAGGCGAACGCGCCTTTGAAACCTAACCGCACCTTTGCGGAAGAGCGCGTGACCTGCCGTTTCAAGACCGAGTTCTGTGATCGTCCGGCGCGGGAAGTTCAGTATATGGACGTCGCCCCGATGCAGGTGATTTCGATCGCCGCGGGCTTGATTCCGTTCCTCGAACACGATGACGCAAACCGCGCGCTCATGGGCGCGAACATGATGCGTCAGGGCGTGCCGCTGATGCAGACGGAGCGTCCGTATGTCGGAACCGGCCTCGAAGGCGTTTCGGCGAAGGACTCCAAGGTGATCGTGACGGCGCTGGCGAATGGTACGGTAGCGTATGTAAGCGCCGAGATGATCATCGTCACTAAGGACGGCAAGCTCCCCGCGGGCAAGGCGCAGTTCGAGCACGATCCGGAGAACGGAGTTTGGAGATACGATCTGCAGAAGTTCCGTCGGTGCAACAGCGGTACCTGCTTCAACCAGAAGCCGATCGTCAAGAAGGGCGACAAGGTTAAAGTCGGCGACTGCTTGGCGGATGGTCCGGCGACCGATCAGGGCGAGCTCGCGCTCGGTAAGAACTTGCTCGTCGCGTTCATGAGCTGGCGCGGTTATAACTTCGAAGACGCGATTTTGGTGAATGAGAAGCTGGTGCGGGAAGACGCGCTCACTTCGCTCCATATCGTGACGTTCGAGTGCCAGGCGCGCGACACCAAACTCGGTGCGGAAGAAATCACCCGCGATATTCCGAACGTTTCCGAAGATGCGCTTAAGAATCTCGGTCCGGACGGTATCGTGCGGGTCGGTGCGGAAGTGAAACCCGGCGATATTCTCGTCGGTAAGGTAACGCCCAAGGGCGAGACCGAACTTTCGCCGGAAGAGCGTCTCTTGAGGGCGATCTTCGGGGAGAAGGCGGCCGATGTACGCGACACTTCGCTCATGGTGCCTCCGGGTACGACGGGCGTCGTGATGAACGTGCAGGTAACGAGCTCCAAGAACAAGGACGAGGATGATAAGAAGGCCAAGAAGTCCGAAAAGGACGCCGACAAGAAGCGCAAGAACCAGATCGCGAAGCTGGAGAAGGAACTCCTATCGAAGTTGGCGGGCGACATCTTGAACGTGCAGATTCCGTTCGATATCACCGATACCGAGACGGGCGATATGATCATTGCGGCGGGTTCCAAGGCCAAGAAGGCGCAGCTCGCTACGCTCGCGAAGTGCCATGCCCACTGGGATATGGAAGATTGTCCGGTCAAGGAGCGCATCGCTTCGATCATGGAACCGTTCGATATCGAATTCGCGGCGCTGGAAGATGCCGCCGAAAACGGGGATAACCTGTTCGGCGATTTCGGTTCCGAAGGGGATGTCGTCAAGCAAGTACGCGTCTATCTCGTCGACAAGAAGAATCTCTCCGTCGGTGATAAGATGGCGGGCCGCCATGGTAACAAGGGTGTCGTCTCGCGCATTCTGCCGAGCTGCGATATGCCGTTCCTGCCGGATGGCCGGCCGGTGGATATCGTGTTGAATCCGCTCGGTGTACCTTCGCGTATGAACCTCGGTCAGTTGTTCGAGACCTATCTCGGCCTCGCTTGCCGGTATCTCGGTTTCCATGCGGCGACGCCGGTATTCGACGGTGTGCAGGAGACGGAGATCGATGCGCTTTTGAACGAGGCGCGCAAGGTTCAGGAGAAGGAAGAAGGTGCTCAGAGCTGGATCAACCCGACGGGCAAGACCGTACTTTACGATGGTCTTACCGGCGAACCCTTCGCGCAGAAGGTGGTCGTGGGTGTAATTTACATGCTCAAACTCCACCACCTCGTAACCGACAAGATCCACGCGCGTGCGGTAGGTCCCTACTCGCTCGTCACCCAGCAACCGCTCGGCGGCAAGGCGCAGCTCGGCGGTCAGCGTATGGGCGAAATGGAAGTGTGGGCGCTCGAGGCGTACGGTGTAGCGTATGCGTTGCAGGAACTCCTGACCGTCAAGTCGGACGATGTCCAGGGTCGTACCCGCATCTACGAGTCGATTGTTAAGGGACAGAACATTCTCGATTCGGGCATGCCGGAGTCGTTCTCGGTGCTCATCCATGAATTGAGAGGTCTGTGTCTCGATACCCAGTTGTTGGGCGGTGATGTCGCTGCGCGTAAGCGTAAGGATGAAACCAGCTCGGCGGCGGCGACTGAAAAAACGGAAACTGCGCTCCCGGCGGACGATCTCTTGTCCGGTGCGCTCGATCTGTAAGGGAAGTTGATAATAATCAAGGAGTTTAAAACATTATGAATCCGTATAACACTTCTGATATCTTCGGCGGTTCGTTCAACGCCTCCGCGCATTATGATGCGGTAAAAGTGCAACTCGCCAGCCCTGAGACGATTCGCGGCTGGAGCCACGGCGAGGTGAAGAACCCCGAAACCATCAACTACCGTACGTATCGTCCCGAAAAGGATGGTCTCTTCTGCGAGAAGATTTTCGGACCTACGAAGGACTGGGAATGCGCTTGCGGTAAGTACAAGCGTATCAAGAACAAAGGTATGGTCTGCGACCGCTGCGGAGTGGAAGTTACTCTCGCGTCGGTGCGTCGTCAGCGTATGGGTCACATTGAACTTGCGGTGCCGGTGAGCCACATCTGGTTCTTCAAGTGCAGCCCGAGCCGTATGGGGCTTTTGCTGGACAAGACAACGAGCGAACTCGAGAGCGTGCTCTACTATCAGTGCTGGATGGTGACTGCGCCCGGCGATACGCCGCTTAAAGAGGGTCAGATCTTGACCGAGCAGGAGTATCTTGACGCGCAGGAGAAGTATCAGGACGGTTTTAAGGCCGAAATGGGTGCGGAAGCAATCCGCAAAATGCTCCGTCGCCTTAACCTCGATGAGCTCATGAATCAGCTCGAAGAGGAGATGGAGAACACCCGTTCGCGTCAGAACCGCAAGAAAATCGCCAAGCGCATGAAAGTGGTGGAAGGTTTCCGCGCGTCGAACGCCAAGCCCGAGTGGATGGTGCTCGATGTATTGCCGGTAATCCCGCCGGAGTTGCGTCCGCTCGTACCGCTGGAAGGCGGACGTTTCGCGACGAGCGATTTGAACGACCTTTACCGCCGCGTGATCAACCGTAATAACCGTCTTCGCAACCTGCTCGCGCTCAAGACGCCGGATGTAATTATCCGCAACGAAAAGCGCATGCTGCAGGAAGCGGTCGATGCGGTGTTTGATAATGGACGCCACGGACGCGCGGTGACCGGTCCCGGAAATCGCGTTTTGAAGTCGCTCTCCGAAATCCTGAAGGGCAAGACGGGTCGTTTCCGTCAGAACCTCTTGGGTAAGCGCGTGGACTATTCGGGCCGTTCGGTAATCGTCGTCGGGCCGGAACTCAAGTTCCCGCAGTGCGGCTTGCCGAAGGAAATGGCGCTCAGGTTGTTCGAGCCGTTCATCATCCGCATTCTCAAAGATCGTGGTATCTGCCACACCGTGAGAACTGCGCGTAAGATGATCGAGCGCCACGATGAACAGATTTGGGCGATTCTCGATGAGGTCATCAAGGATAAGACCGTCTTCCTGAACCGTGCGCCTACGCTCCACCGTCTGTCGATTCAGGCGTTTGAGCCGGTACTCGTCGAAGGCAAGGCGATTCGTCTGCACCCGATGGTGTGTACGCCGTTCAACGCCGACTTCGACGGCGACCAGATGGCGGTGCACGTGCCGCTTTCGGTGGAAGCGCAGATGGAGTCCAAGCTGATGATGCTCGCCTCCACTTCGATCTTCTCACCGGCTTCGGGTAAGTCGGTTATGACGCCTACTCAGGATGTGTGCCTCGGGCTTTACTTCTTGACGGTACCCTCGCAGCAGGATAAACTCGCGGGCAAGATTGCCGGCAAGACCAATATGTCCGATGAGCATCTGCCGCTCTTTAACGACATCAGCGAAGTCGAATTCGCGATTGCCGAGGGCAACATCGATTACCACAGCCGCATCCGGCTCAGGAATCCTGATTTCGGCACTACGGGACGTCCCCACGGCGATCCGAAGAAGCATACGCTCGAAACGACCGCCGGCCGCGTGATCTTCAACAATGTGTGGCCGAAGGAAATGGGATTCTGGAACGACAAGTGCTCGAAGTCCACGATCGGCAAGTTGATTCTCGATTGCCACAAGGTCGCCGGACACGACGAGACCGTTGCCGCAATCGACCGCTTGAAAGCGCTCGGCTATCAGTTCGCTACGGTTTCCGGAGCGTCGATGGGTCTTAAGGATATGATCCGTCCGGCGGATAAGGATGACGAGATCAACAAAGCCCGCAAGGAAGCCGATAAGGTCCAGGCGCAGTTCCAGCAGGGTATCATTACCGACGGCGAACGCCACAATAAGATCGTCGATATTTGGTCCACCACCACTGAAAAGGTCGGTGATGAGCTTTACAAGACGATCGACAAGAACATCAGTCCCGAGTGCAAGAATCCGACCGAACTCAACCCGGTTTACATGTTCGTGGACTCGAAGGCTCGTGGTTCGAAGTTGCAGATTCGTCAGCTCGCCGGTATGCGCGGCCTTATGGCGAATCCTTCGGGCGACATTATTGAACGTCCGATTACCGCGTCGTTCCGCGAGGGACTTTCGGTACTCGAGTACTTCATTTCGAGTCACGGTGCGCGTAAGGGTCTCGCGGATACCGCTTTGAAGACCGCTGACGCCGGTTACCTCACCCGTAAGCTGGTGGACGTCTCCCAGGATGTGATCATCACCCAGGAAGACTGCAACACGGTGAACGGCATTGAGGTTGAGGCGATCATCGAAGGCGACGAAGTCAAGGTTTCGCTCGGTGACCGCGTGCTGGGTCGTACCGCGCTTTATCCGGTTAACGATCCGAAGACCGGTGACGAAATCGTACCGGCGAACGAGATCATCAGCGAAGAGCAGGCGGCGAAGATCAACAGCTGCGGCATTGAGAAGGTGTGGATTCGTTCCGGCCTTACTTGCGACGCCGAACACGGTATGTGCGCGAAGTGCTACGGTCGCGACCTTTCGACGGGCAAGCAGGTGGAAATCGGTACGGCGGTCGGTATTATCGCCGCACAGTCCATCGGTGAACCTGGCACCCAGCTTACGATGCGTACGTTCCACATCGGTGGTACGGCTTCGGCTACGGCGAAGGTGCCGGAAATCGTGCTCAAGAACGACGGTATCGTGAAGTTCATTGATATCCGTAAGGTGCGTAACGACGAAGGCCGCGACGTGGTCTTGAATAAGAACGGCTCGCTCGAAATCACCGCTGCGGACGGCACTAAGGATACTTATCAGTTGCAGATGGGTGCGACGCTCCTCGTGGAGGACGGCGCTCAGGCGAAGAAGGGCCAGAAGGTCGCGGTGTGGGATCCTCACTCCGTGCCGGTACTTTCCGAATCCGCCGGTGTCATCAGCTTTGCGGACTTCGAAGAAGACGTCTCCGTCAAGACCGAAACCGATCGCACTACCGGCGCTAAAACGCTCGTCGTGTTGCCGACTTCGGAATCGAACCTCCATCCGCGGATCGATATCAAGGATAAGGAAGGTCAGCTTCTCGACTCGCATGACGTGCCTACGGGCGCGATCGTGATGGTGAGGGACGGCATGAAGGCGACAGCCGGTATGCTCCTCGCCAAGACTCCTCGTGAAGCCGCCAAGACCCGTGATATTACCGGTGGTCTGCCGCGCGTGGCGGAACTTTTCGAAGCCCGTCAGCCGAAGGATTCCGCGGAAATCGCGAAGATCGAAGGCATTATCGAAATCGGCAATCCGGTGCGCGGCAAGCGCTGCATCAAGGTGGTCGACGATGTGACCGGTCTCGTGGAAGAGCACTTGATCCCGATGGGCAAGCAGATCGTAGTCTTTAAGGGCGATCGCGTGAAGAAGGGCCAGCCGCTTACGGAAGGTCCGGTTATTCCGCAGGAAATCCTCGAGGTGTCCGGTCCGCAGGAACTCGAAAAGTATCTCGTCAACGAAGTGCAGCAGGTTTACCGTCTGCAGGGCGTGGAAATCAACGATAAGCATATCGAAATCATCGTCCGTCAGATGCTCCGCAAGGTGCGCATCACCAATCCTGGCGATACGGACTTCCTCTGGGGCGAACAGGTTACGCGTCAGACGTTCCTCCGGGTCAACGAGAAGATGATGAACGAAGGTCGTCGTCCGGCGGAAGCGCAGCCTGCGCTCCTCGGTATCACCAAGGCCGCGCTCGAGACCGACTCGTTCATCTCGGCGGCGTCCTTCCAGGATACGACGCGCGTCTTGACCGAAGCGGCGACGATGGGCAAGGTGGATGAGCTCCGTGGATTTAAGGAGAACGTCATTCTCGGCCATCCGATTCCCGGTGGCACGGGCTTCCCGATGCACCGCTACATCAAGCTCGTTCCGCTTTGCGACTCCATTTCCGATGAGGATATGGAAGAGCTCCGCGCCGAGCAGCGTAAGCG
>R14__coassemble_2241_pt1 | contig 8395 bp, 3 predicted proteins | sample R14__metabat2_high_PE_051 | metagenome-assembled genome bin R14 | reverse complement strand
AAGCAAGGACGAAGAAGGACGACAGTCCGTATGAGTCCGCGCAGAGAAACCACCATAAAAAACACCCGCCCAGCCTGGAAGAAGCTCCAGCCAAGAAAGAACCATCAAAAAGTTTAACACTAACCGACGAAATTATGATATACTATTAAGCACTAACCCATACAAGGATATTAAAAGAACTTATGCGGAGCCAGAACCACGACGAATTCGAAGCCCTGAAACGCCGCGCAATCGACCTCGGCAACGCCGGCAATCCATCGGCTTATCGTGAACTCACCCCCCTCCTCGCCAGTCCCTATCCCGTAGTCCGAAAATCCGCCGCGTCCGCCCTTCGCAAACTCTTTCTTCTCGATCCGACCATAGGCTGCCTCTGCAAGGCACCGCTTATGTCCGCCATTAAACAAGAAACCGGCGAACAAGCTCTCCAATACCTCATAAGAACTTACGGAAAATGCGCCAACTACTTTAATCAGCTTGATCTTGACCTGCTACAGGACATCGTCCGAGACCCCAATCATCAGCCGTATGTCCGCCGAGAAGCCTCCGAAGTTATCGCCGATTTCGCAAAAATCAAACGGACCAACGAAGCCCGTTCCCAACATTGGTGCACCCGCTGCAAAAAAACGATTTCCGTTCAAGAATCAGAGGACGGCATTCGCAGCTATGGCAAACCCTATTGCTACCACTGCTTAGAAGAGAAACGGATGGAAGACCTCGAATTCGAAGCCGACATCGAAAAAGCCAAGCTGCTCCGAACCTCCGATGATGTTGCAGTTCAGAGTAAAGGCGAGAAAAGAATTGGTGATTGGCTCGCCGACCACCACATTGCCTACCGATACGACGAGCGAATGATTGTCGCCGGTGATATTCGGATCCGTCCGGACTTCTATTTACCGGAGTTCGATGTTTACATCGAATATTGGGGAATGAACACTCCCGAATATATCGAAAATATGCAGATGAAACAGATTCTTTATCAGCGGGACCGGAAAAAGCTGATTTCGCTCTCCTATAAAGATTTTGACAACTTAGAAGCACTACTTGCCGAAAAACTCTCCCGCTATCTAAAGCTCACCTAAGCCCTCCTTCCCACCTCTCTTCACCCCCAGTAGTCCCCATCTCTTTTCCTTCCAGATTTATTTCTCTTCCTTCCCGATTCATTTCTTTTTCCCTGCGGACTCGTACGGACTGTCGTCCTCCCTCGTCCTCCCCAATCCTCCCCCATCCTCAAGAAAAGACCACCCGTCTCCTTTTCCCTTTCCCATCCTCAAGAAAAGACCACCCGTCTCCTTTTCCCTTTCCCTTCCCCGTCCGGAAAGAAGCAAGGACGAAGAAGGACGACAGTCCGGAAAGACGCCAGGGAAGAAGCAAGGACGAAGAAGGACGACAGTCCGAGAAGAATGACGAAAGAAGCAAGGACGAAGAAGGACGACAGTCCGAGAAGAATGACGAAAGAAGCAAGGACGAAGAAGGACGACAGTCCGTATGAGTCCGCGCAGAGAAACCACCAGCCAAACCAAAAAAGAACCAACTGAAAAAATAAGGTCAGGCCCGCACAGACCTGACCTTATTTCTATAATCTTATTCGATTACTTGCTTATTCGATTATTCGAAAATTCGAAAATTCGATTATTTACTTAGCTATTACTTGGTGAATTCGCCGTTAGTATCGGTGACTTCCGAAGTAACCTCGTAAATCTGTCCGTTGGAATAATAAGGAACCGTGAACTTCACCTTACCATCCGCACCAGCCATCTTACGATCAGTTACGACCCAAGCGCTCTTAACAACCTCCGAGCCGCCCTTGTTGTCATACACCGTGATATCAAGCCGCTTGGAGCCGATCGCATAGTAGAAGCCCGGGGTGGCGCCGGTGACTTCCGGCTCGACCATCTGTCCATCCACCTTACCAGTAGTATCCTTAACTACATTCAGTACCGTCGTCGCCGCAGTATCGACCTTCGTCTGCTCCGCCTCCTTAGCCGCGTCCGTAAGTTCGAACTCAACTTTCCAAACGCCGTCCGATACCTCGGTCGCCTTCTTCTGGAAGAGCGCCTTGTAGTTATCCTGGTTGATGCCGGCTTCAGTAATTGCCGTCGGGACCTCGAACTCGACCTTAGCCTTAGCTTCCTCCTCGGTCGCCGCCGGCACATCCGGATCGTCATTACCCGGTTCCACCGGCGCCGCCTTCTTAAGGGCATAGAGACCATCGGCCTTGGCGTAGAGGAAGAAGTCCTCGCTCAAGTCCGTATCCCCACCATAGAGCGAATAGTTCGTTGGAATCGTCGAAACCGTAGTCGCAGTCACGATCTTGGTGTCACCATTCGGCACCGACCCGAGCTTGATGGTCGCGCCCTCCTCGAGCATAACTGTACCCGCCGTAAGCGCCTGGGAGATCGCCAAAGTCGCGCCATTATCGATCTTGAGCGTATAACCGGTGCCACCCGCGCAATCACGGTTGATTACATTGAGCGTACCCGTCTTGACCTCAAGCGTACCCGTACCCTCGATTGTGGTATTGCAGAGATAGAAGGTTTCGTTACCGATCTTGGTAAGCGTATTCGCCCCGAGCTCGATCTTAGTCGCGCAATATCCACCGTTGATGAGACCGAAGTTCATCGTGGACCTCACGAAGGAGTCCGCCGTAAGTCCGACGTAGCAGGTCTGACGCATTCCCGCACCGATTCCGGAAGTTCCATCGTTCGCGAGCGTACCACCGTTCAAGGTGAAGCCGTAGACATAGTCCCCAACGCTGTTCATATCCGCCGTCGCTCCCGCGTCCACGATAATCCGCGGCGCAGTATTGACGTTATTATCGTCGTTGCTCGTCTTACCGGGACCAAAACCATAGCCCGAACCGAGCTTAGCCGTACCTGCCTTGACTTCGAGCTCACCATTGAAGGCTTCCCCGAGTTCAAACGTTACGTCGTCGTTCCCGATTTTCACGAGCTTACCCGTGAAGCCATCCGCACGACGGAAGTAGGCGTAGGAAGCCTCAGTCTGGAACTCACCGTCACCCGCGATATAGATGGGCTCGTTCTCAAAGAGCGTAACCGCCTGACCATTCGCATTCGTATAGGTTGCAGGATTGGTCTCGGAACCGAAGATACCCGTATTCCAATAGACGAACGTATGCGCCGGCGCCGCGGTCAAAACGTACTTGCCGTCCGCACGACCGAAGGTATAAGTGAAGTTGGCGTCGTTTTCCGGATAACCGGTAGCCGAAATTGCGGTGGTCTCATCGCAAAGGCCGGTGAGCTGATAGACGGTTTCGGACGTCACCCCCGAGAAATCGAAGCCAGTGAAGTCGAAGACGATGCTTGCGTCGTCACTCAGCGTTACCGGCGCATTGCCGAGGTTAAGCGCACCATACTTAACGGTAAGCGCACAGTCAACCGTAGTATCACCGGTCACATTGATCGCATCCGTAGAATCGGCCGCAAACTTAAAGGTCATCGCCTTACCCTTAAGTTCGAGCGATTCGAGCGTGGACGCCGCATTCACGGTAATCGTCGCCGCCTCAGTTGCAGTCAACACGGCCGAAGGACTGAACTTATCCGTTCCCGTCGGCACATCATGCTTGGTGCTATCGCCCTTAGTCCATGCCTCGGTAGCGGAATAATCAGCCGCGCCCGCAACCGAACGGGTGAAGAGTCCGCCTTCCGGATTGTAAGGATACGCCGTCTTAAGCGCATCGATCTGAGCATCGCTGATAAGATAGTCGTAAACGCGAAGCACGTTCGCTACACCCGTATCTTCGGCATTATCTTTATCCACCGAATGATAGGTTCCCGAATTGAGCGCACCGCCGAAGTCCGAACCAATCTGAATACCGCTGTGATCCGCCGTACCCATCGTGAAGCTGTCGAGCGTAGTCGTAGCGCGCTTCTTGCCGTCCACGTACACGGTGAAGATGGACTTTCCATCACCATCGAAGACACGGGTAATCGCATAGAAGTGACGCGCTGTAGCTGAGTTCGGTACGGACAAGGTACCGATTTCCGAAAGCGTGGCTCCGGTATTGACCGCAATCAAGACCTCATCCGCATTCGCCGTAGTCGCAAAGAGAATGCCCTGACGCGAACCGATGTCACTGCCCATGTGGACGAACTGGGTATTGTTGCTGGCGGACATCTTACCGACGATTACCGCAGTAAATTCCTGCAGATTATAGAAGGTCGAAGCCGCACCATTGATGTACGGATGGTGACGAATGTAAACGCCGGTACCATCTTCCGGATCCTCAAAGAAGGTCGCAGTGCTATCATACTGCAAGCTTGCCGAAACTGCCTTGTACTTAAACGCGTTCGGATTCGCCGGATCATCGAAGGTCACGTCAAAGAGCGTTGCCGCGCCATCCACTTTGGCGCCGATCGAGGTCGAAGTCACCGTTCCGCTTTCATCCGCAGTCAATTCCTCAGTTGTTCCGTCAAGATTGGTGAATGTAACCTTCTGACCTTCGGTAAGACCGGTAATCGTCGTCGTCGCGCCCTTGCCGTAGTCGATACGCGTCTGAGTCGCATTGACCGTAAGCGTAGCGCCATCCGCAAGTGGAATCGACGCCGGCATCGTGCGCTCGGTACCGAGATCGAGCGTAACCGTCCCCCCGAACTTGTAATTGTCGAGGTCCTTGATCACATCCGCCGGAGTGATCGTCTTGTTCATGAAGACGATCGTACCCGAATTCGCGACCGTGCCATTCAGATTGACATTGCCGTAGAGCTTCAAAGTAACGCCTTCCGCAACCGTGACCTTGCCAGTGATGTTCAAGGTCTTACCCGAGGCAGCAGTAATCGTCGAATCGGCGGTTACGTTAAGTCCATCCGTATGCTGAACATTCATCGTCGCATTATCATACGCTTCAATTTCGCCGCCCGCAAGCGTTACCGACTTATTGCTTGAAAGTGCAAGTCCCTGCGCACCGAAACTCACCTTACCCTTAGGATTGATCGTAAGCGTACAGGTAGCATTGTGAGAGCTACTATCCTTAATGCCGAGCGCCGAGAACACTGCCGCGTTATCGCCACCGCCAACCGTCATATAGACATGACCATCCCAACCGAATGTCGCGATGCCGTTAGGCACCGAAAGCGTACCGCCGGTCAAATCATAGTAAACATTGGAATTCCAGTGGGCGAACACGAGCGGATTGGTCTTCTCAGCACTCGTCGCCGTCTTCGTAAGCGTAACCGTACCACCGGTCTGATTCAATCTCTGGGCGATGCCAGACTGATTACCGAGCACAAAGCTCGAAGTTTCCATCGAGAAGCCATCAATGAAAGTAATGTTGGCCTTACCGCTGACGAGCTGCCCCACGTCCTCAACCCGAACCGGACAGCCGAGTGTAAGCGTCGAAGTCAGCGTCGAGGTCAGATACGGGAACACTGTAAGCGCTTCGGTTCCAGTAATCGTGAGCGGATAGCTCGGAACCGACGTCGGCAGTAACGCCGTCGCATTATCAAGCGTAAGCGCCGTCATTCCAACAAGACCAACCTTGGCAGCATCAGCCGAAGTAATCGTATAGTTGTCGGCCTTGACTGTAAGCGCACCCGCCGCACTCACGTTGACTGCCTCGCAGGCAATCGCCGCATCGAAGATAAGCGCCGTATCCGCCGGCATATTGAGCGTAACCGTGCCCTTGGGATTGGACATCTTGGTGTTGATATCACTCGTCTTGTAGTCCCCAGTCGCGTCAATGGTAATCGCCTTCGGTGCTTCCGATTCCACAATCTGGATCGCCGCCACGCAACCACGCTTCTTGTTGCCGCTGGCATTAGGACCGGTGGTGATCGTTAGCGTGGACGAAGTCTGTCCCTTAATCTTAATCGCGTTCGTACCCCAAACCGCAGTCGTCGACTGCGAAGCACCCCACGGATCCGTACCCTCGGTACCGATTCCGTTAGAGCCGCAGGTATAAGTAGTACCATTCACCGTCGGTGCATGGAACTGCATGCCCGAGGAATCTGTCGCCGCATAGATGATTACATCGTAATATTCATACGGAATGCCAGTTACCGTGATTGACGGCGTGGTGCTCGCGTTTTCATCAAGATAACCCTTGAGGAATGCCGTCGTTGCCGTCGACCAAGAATAGTTGCCGGACGATTTCACGGTCGCAGTGATGCCCTCCTTGGTAATGGTGGTGCAGGTTTTCGCATCCCAAGCCGAGGTAAGATCGATGGACGAACCATCGGCAGAACTCGTGTTGTTCCACGAAGAGGCGAGAACATCACCAGCGAGCGAATCATCGAGCGCGTTCCCCGAAACTGCAGCCGTACCCGAGCCGAGGTTAAGCGAAATCACCTCGCCAATCGGCTGATCCACCCAGCCACGAATAAACACCGCCCCAGAATATTTCGAGTAGTCCGAAGGCTCACTTTCGGCAATGAGTTTTACTGCACCCGATCCGCTGACTTCCAGCGCCGAACAGGCAAGCGCCGTATCGCAGGTAATCGACTTACCATCGGCAATCGTGAGTTTCACCTTATACGCATCCCCCGCCTGCGTATTGATCGAGGAAACTGTAATGTCTTCCGTCGCATTAATCTCCACGACATTCATCTCTGAGATCGCGATAAAGTTCATACCCGCGCGATCGGCATACATTTTGAATACGATTGTACCATCGCTTTTCGGAACAATGTTCGATGCACGCACCAACATCAAACCCTGACTACCCGGCTTAATATTTGTACCGGCGCTGAACTCCGTATATGAGGTTGCGACCGCGGTATTGTTTCCTGCAACCGTTGCCACATACTCAAGCTTGCCCACCGAGGTATAACCGGTAGTAGCGATGTTGAAACCGCAGGTCTGCGTCGGACCATCGCTCTTAAGCAACCCGTATCCGCAATACATTACATAGGTTTTGCTCGCATCCAAACCGCTGACAGTTACCGTATGCCCCGACTGACCGCCATTCATAAGACCGGTTTTATAAACATCGTCACCGATATCGAAATCAATTCCGAGCGAAGTCTTGACTTCATCCATAAGCGAGGTATGATCAGTGCCAAAAACGTCCGTATATGTACCTGCAGAATAATCCGTTGAGACCTTTTCGCGTTCATAGAAGTTGCCACTACTACTCGTGGCGAAGGTAATGCCATTGGTCGTAATACCAGAAGAACCACCCAATTGTCCACCACCATTCTGGAAGTGGTTCACCCAGCCAGCCTGATCATCCGTAGCGTTGAACTTGAAGTTAATTAGCAGCTTAGGCGTTGCAGCAGCGCCCAATGCAGCTGTCGTCGTGAACAACATCGCGGACGCTATCGCCGCCAAGTACTTTATCATTTTCGTTTTCATGTTTTGCATGTTTTGTGGTTTTAGGTTAGTTATTAAGTCAGTTGATCTTCTATCCATTTCGGATTTCGCCGATTATCAAGGATTCTCCATATCTGGACAACATCTTCGCTTATCCGATAATAAACTGAGTATGGAAATTTGCGCGTTAACATCCGATAAAACCCAAACTTTTTATTATGAATTCCGGCGAATAAACAAAGTGATTCAAGCTCGGAATACATAGTATCAATGAAGTATTGGCCAACGCCAATTTCCTGGCTTTCATAAAACCGGAAACCGCATTCCAAATCATGATGCGCAGACTCTGAAATCTTAACCCGCATATGCGATGTCACGCAACCTCATTTTAGACTCTTCCAAAGACATGAAATGCTCCTGCCCTGCCTCAACCCTCGACTCCGTCTCGGCCAACTCATGTTGATGCCAAGCAGGAACTTCATCAGACACATCTTTGGACAAACATTCCCATAGCAATTCCATTACCTGCAATTGCTCCCTCTTGGAAAGCCGTTTTATATCACTCATTAACGTCGGCATATTTTTATCTCTTTCTCAAAGTTTGGGGATATTTTACCAAATCTTCCCTTCCCCGTCAAGCGGAAAATGAGGGATAAATCACCAATTTCGTCCGACGGCAAAAAGAGGAATGTTTTTTAAACCATCGTCCTCACGCAATCCGGATGTTGTATATTATACCAAACAACATTGGCGAAAGTCAACAGCAAATATCATTTATATTTGGAGAAAATATACCGACAAACCGCTGACTATTGGACAATCTTGACATCCAACTTAATTTCCGCATTCTCTCATTCGCCCGCATGTTCTTTAACCGTGTCGAATCCGTCACGTTTAAAATTCGGATTATTCAATTCCTCCCACAAACCCAAGAACAGTATCGTCATCCTCGACCTTAGTGCCACGCACTTCTATCTCGACATTCTTCTTCATCTCACGCCAAGTACTTTATCATTTTCGTTTTCATGTTTTTCATGTTTTGTGGTTTTAGGTTGTAAATTTACATACTTTTCCAAGTTTGGGGATATTTTACCAAATCTTCCCTTCCCCGTCAAGCGGAAAATGAGGG
>R14__coassemble_2232_pt1 | contig 8433 bp, 9 predicted proteins | sample R14__metabat2_high_PE_051 | metagenome-assembled genome bin R14 | reverse complement strand
TTTTAGAGCATATTATATCAAAAACCGTCACCTCTATTCCCTCCCCCAAACGGGACAGAAATGGTAATAACCCAACATTTCAAATACTACACCTCGGATAATCCCGCTCACAATACCTCCGCCCGATCTCAATCAGTCCCTGTATCAGCACCCCATTATTAGCATACCATCGCGCCGGATTATGATCCCGCCCAAACATCCGCCTCGCCACCATTCTAACCGGACGCGACACATCCTCCGGAGGTAACCATTCCGGAAGTTGTTTTACTCGCCCATCAGCTATTGCCAATGGAAGAAGCACATTAACAAGTATCGCCGCCGCACGGCCCTTACCAATAGAGCCTCCCATCACCATGGCCTTAATGAGTTTTTTGCAGGATGCTTCCGAGAAATTCTTCGCAACCGCTAATTCCAACAAAGGAGTATCTAAAAACAATTTAGCGGCATTTTTCAGCCGCTGCCTCGGGGAATTATGCGGGCGAATCTGATTATATTCCCATTCTTCAAAGGTCCCGGCGGTTAAAAATGCCGACGCGAGAATTTGACTATCACCACCCAATGCCGCTATTGAAACTCTTTCAGCAACATTGCGAAATGCCAATGAATTTCTGCTATAGCCAAGGGCGTTCATAACTTCCTCGTAAAAAACCTGTTGATAGCATTTGGACTTTTCGCATAATCGTCCTAAAAGATTCCTCGCCTTCATGCGAAAACGATGATGTCCCGCGCTTTTAAGAATCTCATACGCCTCGACCGGATTCTCTCCAATCATATCTTCACAAGGACAACTCCCATGCGGTAATTTAGCGTATGGATACGCTGCCAGATCTATTTGACGCATATCGAACATAGGATCGGACATTACAAAGCGCCCAATCCAAATTGATATTGCTTCGGATGGCAATGTTTCGGGTATCGGCCCACTATTCCATGTTACATGCGCAATCACATTACGATAATTAGCATCACATCCATGATGATGAAAATTCCAGTCGGATGGACAAAGATGCACCTCGACATCGCCTTTGAGTAAACGATGGGTTCGCCCAACTTCAATCACCGCATCTCGGAAATCCGGACCTCCTCCAACATTCCAGACGCCCGGATCAATCACCTTGACTTCCTGACCTTTTCGTGAAAAAAGATTTTTTGGACGCAAAGCCGGATCATACCAAATTGCTTGGACATGACGCTCAAGAATCTTATTCATATACAAAACGTTATACCCATTTTACAAATCGTCCCTTTTTAGGGAAAAGTTCAACATGGTCGATGTGATCTATAATTGGACTGCCTTCATCTGGAACTCCATATACCTCAATCACATCAAACCGATATGCCCCTTGCCAAGAATTCATCCATCGCCATGCATTGCATGCTCGGCAGAGATTTTGGCGCTTTCGCTTATCCACACTACGAAGTCGTCGCGAGTAACTTGATATTCTGGAGTGTTGCTTCACCTCAACAAAAACCATGGTATCACTATTGCGATCCCAAGCGACAATGTCAATTTCCAATCGCCCATCCTTCTTCACCGGACAAGCATTGCGCTCAATGATTTCAAAGCCGTTGCGGCGGAGAAAATCCACCGCAACGTCTTCACCCCAAGCGCCATTTATGACGCCAACATTATCAATCTCACGATTGAGGCGCATCGCTAACCTCCTTCACCATTTCGCGATATTTAGAAGTATCATGCGGGATAATCTTCGGGATTCCAAAAGCGATTACCGCCATAGATCCAGAGATGGCTTCCGTAATACCCAAGGCCTCGGAGGCATTGAAAAATATGTGGAAGTTCATTTCTTCACCGGTTTTCAACGTGCGGTAAAGTTCAAATGAATATCCATTCATCGGCTCTAACAGATGCCGCAACACAATCCGCGTAGACGAACTGGGCGAATTATGGTACAAACCCTTGCCATCCGCCAACGATTCCATCTCACCGCGAAACACTTGCAACATTTTGGAAAGATCATTGAAATCAAGTTTCACCACAATCTTTCCTTTCCAATCGAATCGGGCATAATCTCGGCCGCCTTGCGTTTTATTGCCGACCGAAAGCTGATTCGCCGCGCTTAACATAATGGATCCGCTGGTTGCTTCATGCGCAGGATGTAGCTCCATGCTGATCGCACCACCGGTTCCCCGATTGTTTGGATGATAGAACGTCAATGACGGTCTATATTGAGTTTCTGTGTTCATGGTTTATTTCCTTTCTTTGTTTGTTGGTTGTTGTTTAGTGGGAAATTTCTACTATATCCAAAATGAATTAGCTTCATTATCCATTCGACGATATGAAATGGCATTGAATATATGCATACTGTTCACATATTTTTCTCCGGCAAGATCGGCGATAGTTCTCGCCACGCGCAACACCTTATCATACGCACGCGCCGAAAGATTCAATCGCTCGATCATGTTAACGAGATTTTTCACATCAACCTGCGAAAATCCGCACACATCCGGCAAGTCACGGCTTTTCACATCCGCATTAGTATATACGCCAGCCATATCTCGATACCGTTCGGCCTGAATACTTCGCGCTGCCATAACTCGCTCTCTTATGACCGCACTTGATTCTCCATATGGTAAAACCGGTAGATCCTTGACCGCAACCGGCGGAACCTCAATTTGAATATCTATTCGATCCAATAAAGGCCCGGAAACACGACTTTGATATTTTAGAATTATATTTGGCCTACATCTACACGTATGCGTATGATCATTATGATAACCACACGGACACGGATTCATCGCCGCCACCAACATAAACTTCGAGGGGAATGCATGCGCAGCAGCAGCCCGTGATACACTTACAAAGCCATCTTCCAATGGTTGCCGCAGTACTTCCAATGCCGAACGCGGAAATTCGGCAAACTCGTCTAAAAACAATACACCCCGATGCGCCAAAGAAACCTCGCCCGGTATTGGATGAGCTCCTCCCCCCAACAGAGCTATTGCACTTACTGTGTGGTGCGGAGAACGAAATGGTCGCACCGTAACAAACTTACCACCGCCCTTTTCCACTCCCGCCACTGAATGAATCCGCGACACTTCCAAAGCCTCTTCAACCGTCAGCGGCGGCAGTATTGATGGTATTCTGCGAGCGAGCATCGTTTTGCCGGAACCCGGAGAGCCAATCATCAATATATTATGTCCCCCGGCGACTGCAACCTCAATTGCTCTTCGCGCGGTCTCTTGTCCTTTGACATCCGCAAAATCATCCATCTGCATACTATCGCTATTTATGAGCGCTTTTAAATCCGTATAATACGGTGCAAGCATACGCTCACCATTCAAATATTCAAAGACCTCACGCAGTGTACGAACTGGGAAAACCTCAATCCCACTCACAACACTTGCCTCATCACGATTCTCATAAGGGACAAATACTGCCCGTCGACCAATGCGCTTCATTTCCAACACAATTGGTAGAACTCCACGTGCACGGCGTATCTCACCGGAAAGCGCAAGTTCCCCAATGAATGCGTGTTCATCAAGATGTTCATTCTTTATCTTGCCGGTAGCTTTCAATAAGCAAATCGCAATCGGCAAATCATAAATAGGGCCTTCCTTTTTCACATCCGCCGGCGCCAGATTTACCGTCACATCAAATTCCTTACCAAGGTTAAACTGCTGATTCTTAAGCGCAGTCGGGATACGATCCTTAGCTTCTTTAACCGCAGTATCAGGCAGGCCAACAATGGCGAACTGACTTGTTCCAATAACCGAGTTGACCTCGATTTCAATCGTGCGCGCATCAACGCCGTTTATGGTTCCGCTGTAACATTTTGCTAACATGAGAAACTCCTTTCTTTTGAGTACATGCGTATTATGCCATAAATCCTGACAAAGAAAATTACACCAAGATTACAGCCAGATTACAGGCAGATTAAAATTTTTCCAAAGGGGGTTGACAAGTGAACGGGAATTATGATATACTACGCACTGTTTTCGACCGATAAGGCGAGCTTAACTCAGTTGGTAGAGTGCCACCTTGCCAAGGTGGTTGTCGAGGGTTCGAGTCCCTTAGCTCGCTCCAACTTCTTAGATCAGCAGAATGGTGAATGGGAGCATAGCTCAGCTGGTAGAGCAAGTGACTCTTAATCACTGGGTCCAGGGTTCGAATCCCTGCGCCCCTACCACCTCAAAGAAGTTCCAAAGAAAACTGAAGATGGCTAGGTAGCTCAGTTGGTAGAGCAACGGACTGAAAATCCGTGTGTCGCCGGTTCGATCCCGGCCTTGGCCACCAACACCGCAGCGGCAAGTGACATGCCGAAGGCGGCGGTTACCGGCATTTGCGAAAACTTGCCGAGTCCCTTTTCCGCCGGTTCTTCGGATACCGCACAGAGAAATTTCACCGTGGGGTAACGCCCGAGCCGCTTGAAACGATTGCGAAGCGCCTTCGCGAGCGCGTCCCCGGTTATCTTATCAAACCGCTTGAGCCTTACGAGCGTGGGGTCTTTACGCATCGCCGCCCCCATGGAAGATACTATCGGAATTTTCCGTTCGGTAGCGGACAAGATAAGCTCCGCCTTGCAATCTACCGAATCAATCGCATCGACTATGAAGTCCGCTTGGAGGAGGTCTAACTGACCAGGTTCGGTGAAACGTTCCGCCCGAATTTCAATCGAGGCCGTGGGGTTAATCGTTAAGAGCCGCTCCTTCATCGCTTCTACTTTGAGCCGACCGAGCGTAAGCGAGGTCGCCTCACACTGCCGGTTCAAGTTCGACTCCACCACCACATCATCATCCATCAAGACGAGCTCGGTTATGCCGCTGCGGAGTAATGCCTCCGCGCACCAACTGCCAACCCCGCCAACCCCGATTACCGCAACTTTCATGGTTTCAAATAGAGCCGACAATGACAAAGGCCATGAAACATGGGATCGCGAAGCTGGGATTTAAACTCATCACACGGGCAAAAATATTCCGGTAGCTTCGCGAGCCGGCAGGGACAATACCCACCCTTCTTGAGTACCCCCGACCTTACCCGCTCAGCCAAAGCGCGATCGGGATTAAAGCCTACCCCGTTTTAATCGAAAAGTTCACGAATCTCCGGAGAGCTTTCTTTCGTCCTCGGGAAGGCCCTAAACTCGCAAAGTTGTTTTAACTCCGAGTAATCTTTCCACCGCTCCAGTCCGGCAATGGAATCTTCGCCGATAATGAAGTAAAGTTCCGCCGTGGGATTTTCCGCCGCAATCTCCCTTACCGTATCAATTGCATACGATACCCCCCCGCGACGAATCTCCCGATCATCCACCACACACTTTTCCATGCCGTCAAAAGCCGCCCTTAAAAGGTCCAGCCGATTCCACAGTTTTTCCGCCGGCGCGGAGGACGTCTTAAAGGGAGATACTGCCGCCGGAATAATCAAGAGCCGATCAAGCGCGAGTTCATCCAGCGCCTTACGCGCTACGTTGAGATGTCCAAAATGGACCGGATCAAAACTGCCGCCGTAAATGCCGATTTTCATGCGAGCTCCTTCGAGCGCTTCGCCGCCGCCTCGAGAGTAGCGGTAACGGACTTCTTAAACTGCGGACGATCCAGATGTTTCATGCCCGCCGCAGTAGTGCCGCCCTTGGTGCATACGCCCGCAATGAATTCCTTTAGGTCCATTCCGCTTTCGCGCAGGAACTTCGCCGTGCCGTACATCGTCTGTTCCGATAAAAGCCGCGCCACTTTGGGACTTAGCCCGAGCTTTACGCCGCCTTCCATCATCGCCTGAGCCATGTAGGCGAAATACGCGGGACCCGACCCCGATAGCGCCGTGACGGCATCAAAGGCTTTCTCCGGCAACACCGTAACTTCCCCCGCACCACCGAGAATCGCTTCCACCAATTTATCATGCGAGGTAAGCGCGCACATTCCCGCCCCGACTCGCAGCGCCAAATTCGGCATTACTCGGATGATCCTTACCTTGGTCCCAAATTCGCGGCGCAAATACTCGAGTTTACGTCCCGCACAAATCGAGACGATGGTTTGTCCCCGCTTTAAGTAGGGCTTTACTTCCTTCGCAACTGCTTCCACATCGCCGGGACGAACTGCGAGAAAGATGAGTTCGCAAGTTTTCGCGATTTCCACATTGCGATTTTTTTCTACGGACGACATCACGACCGTGTGCGGCTTTTTAATAGCCGCACGAATCCCCTGCGCCATTTTGCCAGCGCCCCAAAAACCGATTTTCATATTACTTCTCCCTTGAAATCTGTGCCCCCAAGGCCGAGAGCGAATTCTCCACCGTGACATAGCCGCGGTCGATGGTCTCCGCATTGGCAATCGTGCTCTTACCTTTCGCTGCACAAGCCGCAATTACAAGCGCAATCCCCGCGCGGATATCATTCGCAACGGACTTAGTTCCATAAAGTACGCTCGGACCCGTAACCACTACCCGATGCGGATCGCACTGCACAATCTTCGCGCCCATCTGACGGAGGTGGTCAACGAAATAAAGGCGGCTTTCGAACATCTTCTCGAAAAAGAGACAAGTGCCGCGAGTTTGCGTAGCGAGTACGATAAGGATGGACATCAGGTCCGAAGGAAACGCCGGCCAGGGTCCATCGGCAATGGAAGGGATTGCATCACCGAAATCATACTTCATCCGAAGGCGACGCTTGGGGAGATAATGGAGAGTGCCGGCAGCGCGGTCAATCGTCCACGTAACCCCGAAGCGTGCAAAGGCGCCTTCCAAAATCTCGAAGGGTTCCGGTTCGATATTGGTAAGCGTAAGCTCGCCGCCGGTAACTGCCGCCGCCGCGAGGTAGCTCCCCGCCTCGATGTAGTCACAGCCGACGCGAGCGGTAGCGCCATGGAGAGTTTCGACCCCTTCCACCCGAATGCGGTTAGTGCCTTCGCCTTCAATCTGCGCCCCCATCGCCTTCAAGAGTCGGGCGAGGTCCACAATATGCGGTTCACAAGCGGCGTTGCGGATTTCCGTCTTGCCCTTCGCCAATACTGCCGCCATCAGGATGTTTTCGGTAGCCGTGACGGACGCTTCATCGAGCAGAATTCGTGCGCCTTTGAGGTCCCCCTTAAGCGACACTCCACGCCGCGTAAATCGAATCTTCGCGCCCAACGCCTTGAAGCCGGCGAAATGGGTATCGAGGCGGCGATGTCCAATCGGATCGCCCCCGGGATGCGGCAGGGAGGTGCGCCCCAGTCGCGCCAGGAGGGGACCAGCAAAAAGGAAACTCGTACGAATCTTACCCGCCAACTCGGGGGAGATACGTCCCGAGGAAATCTTCGCCGCTTCGAGAACGAGCTTGTCGGCGCTTTCCCGACGGATCTTAACGCCAAAGAACTTCGCCGCTTCGAGCATCGCTTCCACATCAGCAATCGCGGGGAGGTTTTCGAGGGTTACCGGTTCACGGGTAAGGAGGGAGGCCGCAATCATCGGCAGCGCCGCATTTTTATTGCCGGAGACCCGATGGGTGCCGGTCAAGATTTTACGTCCCTCGATCGTGAGCTCAGCCATCGCTACTTATCAGGCGAAAGCATCCAGCGCTTTGGTCGCGCCGAAGACAATCAAGAGATCGTCACTCTGGATGGTATCACCGGCTTGGGGAATTAATACCTTGCGCGGCTTGTTGAGATTTTCCGGATCGTTCCGGCGGATGCAGAGTACGGTTACGCCCTTCTTCTTACGGAGGTCCGCTTCGGCGAGAGTCTTGCCGCGGATAGCTTCGGGAACTTCCACCTCAGCGATGGAGTAGCCCTCGGAGACCTCCAAAAAGTCCACCGCATCATGATTGGCAATCGTCCGCGCGAGACGATGGGCGCTGTCGCGATCGGGATAGACTACGCTATCCGCCCCGATGCGCCGGAGGATCTTGCCGTGGAGTTCGCTCGTAGCCTTCGCGACTACATTGGGTACCCCGAGCTCTTTGCAGTTGGCGGTAACCATCATGGAAGCTTCCATATTGGACCCGATCGCCACCACCACTACGTCGCATTCGGCGATGCCGGCTTCTTCCAGCATGTGGAGTTGAGTAGCATCCCCCTGGAGAGCGGTTGCATATTCGCTCGCGAGTTGCATGGCCGGCCGGTTACGGTCGATAACAATTACTTCCGCACCAGCATCGGTGAGAGATTCCGCTAAGGACATTCCGAAACGTCCCGCGCCGATAATCGCGATTCTTTTCATTTAAGCTCCATTCTTTTAGCTTCCCTCACGAGCGCTTGGGAATATTCATGGGTGGGGCCGGCAAAAAATGCCGCGGGATCGTCCGCCGTTTCGATCACCCGGCCGGACTTCATCACCGCGAGTTTGGTCGCCATCTGTGAGACTACGCCGAGGTCGTGGGTAATGAGGAGTACGGCCGAATTCGCCTGGTGGAGTTCCTTCATGAGTTTAAGTACCTGCGCCTGGACGGTAACGTCGAGCGCGGTCGTGGGCTCATCGGCGATGATGAGATCGGGACCGAGCATGAG
>R14__coassemble_2077_pt1 | contig 8921 bp, 9 predicted proteins | sample R14__metabat2_high_PE_051 | metagenome-assembled genome bin R14 | reverse complement strand
GACCGGAGGAGCCGAACAGTCGCACGAGAGGATATCAGCGGGACCGATGTGATTTTGACCCCGAGGGTAACCGGCGCGTCGCTATGCGCGCGCGTCAAAATCATGTCGGGGGCGCCCGCTGATTACGGTTCGGGCGAACTGTCGGGCCTCCGCTCACGCGCGCTTCCGGCCGAGCGAGCGCCATCGCATAATTATGATATAATACACTTATGCGATTTATTCTCGCTCTCATATTTTGCGCCTTTCTTATCGACGCCTCCGCCGATAACAATCACTATTACTCCGATCCGGAAACCAACTGCACCACCTTAACCCGCATCGGCTATCGCCTCGGTTACGACAACACCACCAAGCTCGCCACCTGGGTCGCCTACCGCCTCACCTTCGATAAACTCACCGAACCTTCCGTCGAGCGTTCGAACAACTTCCAAGTCGACACCGAAGTTCTCGCTTCCGCCGATCCTAAGGACTATGTGCGCACCGGCTTCGATCGGGGACACCTCGCACCAGCTGCGGATATGTCGTCAAGTGAGGAAGAAATGCAAGAGTCGTTTCTCATGACGAACATCTCACCGCAGCTCCCTTCCTTCAATCGCGGCATCTGGAAAAATCTGGAAAGGGCAGTGCGCATCTGGGCAAGGCGGGAGTCTTCCATATACGTCATCACCGGTCCCATACTTTCCCGCGAAGCTACCCATAAGACAATCGGCAAAAATCAAATCCCCGTGCCGGAATATTTTTACAAGGTCATTCTGGATGAAACCGAACCGCGCAAGATGATCGGCTTCATCATCCCCAACGCCGCCACCACCAATTCCTTCTGGTCTTACGCGATGAGTGTGGACGATGTGGAAGCTTTCACGGGACTCGATTTCTTCCGCGGCCTCCCCGGCGAGCGCAAACTGGAATCTAAGTTTAATCGCAAAGACTGGTAACCGAATTTTTGATATAATACGCGTAATGGAATTTATTAAACGCTTACATTCCCGACTGGGGGACTTCTGGTGGTACACCACCATAGTGTTCCTCTCCACCCGCCTTGCGGACGTCCTCAACATCTTCGTCGGCCTCTACTTAGTTCCCAAATACATCGCTCCCGAAGAACTCGGCGCCGTCCTGCCGCTCACCAGCTTCGCGACCTTCCTCGCACTCCCCGCCTTCGCCTTTGCCACCACCTTCAGCAAGGAACTCAACACCCTCGCGGTGAACGGAAAATACGGACAGATGAAAACGCTTATGAAGTCCGTCTTCATCGCCGCCGCCTTGTTCCTGGTGCTCGCGGTCGGTGTCTCGCGACTCGTACTGCCGCTCTTCTTAGACCGCATCCGCGTTGTCGAAGGTTCACTCGGCCTGCTTATTCTTTTAAGCGCGTTCCTCGGCTGCGTCTCGCCCGTTTACACCAATGCCCTACAGGCGCTTAAGCGCTTTAACGCAATCTCCGTCCTTAATCTAGTTTCCGCTCCGTTGCGCCTCATCACGATGTTGCTCGCGATGCCGCTACGCGCACTCTCCGGATATTTTCTGGGACAATCCGCAACGCCTGCCTTTACAATCGGCGCTTCAATTTGGCTCCTTCGCAAGGAGCTTGCCGTTAAAGCGGAAAAGTATTGGACCACCCCCATCATCCGTCGCTTCACTTTGCTTTTTATCGCGATTCTCGTCTATCAACTTTCCGGCATGTTTACGGGACTCATCGAACCGATGGTAATCCGCGAACATCTCCCGGCGGTGGAAAGTGCCGCGTACTATATGGTTACTCGTTTCTCGGATATCGCCAACTATCTTACGATCTCATTCGTGACTGTGCTCTTCCCGATGACGGCTGAACTTGCGGAGAAAAAATCGTCCACCTTTCCATTAGTCCTTCGCAGTTCCCTCGCGATGTTATTAGGCGGCGGCGCGCTTGCCGCGCTCTTCTTTTTCTTCGGCTCGCCGCTCATGTCCTTCCTGCCGCATGGCTTTGAATACGCCGCGTTTAGCTGGGCGATTCCCGTCTTGGTGATGATCAATGTTTTAAGCGCGATCGTTACCATTATCGTCAACACCGAAGTCTCCGCCGCGCGCTTTAAGTTTCTCTACTGGTGGCTCCCCGCCCATCTCCTCTCGGCGCTCGCCTGTTACCTCTTGGCTGAGCGCGGCGTTATCGCTTCGCTCTCCGCGATGCTCTGGTATTTCGCCATTACCGCGCTCGTGAAACTTCTACTTGCCCTTACCTCCCTTAAGCAATGAGCGGCGTCGCCATCGATATCGGAACGACCAACATCGTGCTGCGTGAATACGCGCTCGATACCGGCGCCGTTCTGCGCGAAATCTCCGAACCGAATGCGCAGCGCGTTTTTGGTTCGGACGTCATGACTCGACTTTCCGCCGCGCTTTCGGGACATTCCACCGACCTAAAATCGCTCCTTTGCACCCAACTGCGCCGGATGCTCGGCGGCCTCCCTAAACGTTCGGTAGCAGTCGGCAACACCGTCATGCTCTCGCTGTTGACGGGTACGGATGTGACCCCACTTTCGAGGAGTCCTTTTAGTGCTAAAGAACTTTTTGGACGCGTCTTCGACCTGGACGGAATCCCCATTTATCTCCCACGTTGCGCCCGCGCATTTCTCGGGGCGGACCTTACCGCCGCGATCGGTGCTTCCGGCATTCTCGACTCTTCCCGCCCGACTCTCCTCGTCGATATCGGCACCAATGGCGAGATCGCCCTGAGTACGCCGCGCGGACTTTTCCTCACGAGTGTCGCCGCCGGACCCGCCTTTGATCGTCCCGGACTCTCCCCGAGCGAGGTCATCTCCGTCTACGACCAACTCCCACCCGCCGATCGTGCCGAAGTTACCCTCGCTAAAGCCGCAATCGCCGCCGCGCTTTCGATCGTGCTCGAAAAAGCCCAACTTAAGGCGGAAGCTGTGGACCTAATCCTCACCGGCGCCTTCGGCGGCGCACTGGACCTCGAGAAGGCAGCCTCGATCGGACTCATCCCGCGTCCCGCCTTGCCCAACTGCCGCGTCGCCGAGAATCTCGCGCTGGAAGGGGCTGGAAAGATGCTTTTGGACGACGCATTCCGCCTCCGCGCCGAAGCTGCCATCGCCTCCGCTACCTTTATTCCGCTCGCCGGGACTGAAATTTTTCAAACCCGTTACCTGGAAAATATGATATAATATCTTTACTTGAAGATATTGTTTCTATTTATTGATGGGGTCGGACTCACCGATCCGAAGTGTGATAATCCGCTGAACGCGGAGGTGTGTCCTACGCTTTTTAAATTGATCCGCGATCACGGTAAGCCGATTGACGCCTGTCTCGGCATTCCCGGCGCGCCGCAATCCGCTACCGGTCAGGCTACGATGTTTACCGGAGTAAATTGCGCTAAGGAACTCGGTCGTCACTGTGAGGGCTTTCCGCCGCCTGCGGTAAAGCGTATCGTCAACGCCGGGAACATCTTTCTCGAGCTTAAAAAACGGGGACGCAAAGTGAGCTTTGCGGACGCCTACCTCGTCGACACCCTTGAGGAACTTAAATCCGAGCGTTTCCTCTCGGTTACTTCGGTGATGGCCCTTACCGTTCCCGAATCAATCCGCATCCTCCCCAATCTTATCAATGATGACGCGGTCATGCAGGATATTACCCGCGAAACTATTCAGGATAACTACCCCGATGTGCCGATCGTCTCTCCCGTGCGCGCGGCGCGTCATCTCTTTAATATCGCGCAGGGTGCGGACTTTACCCTCTACGAATTTTTCCAGAGCGATGTCGCGGGACATTCCATGGACTACGCGCGCGCGTGCGCGGTTCTTCGTCTCTATGACCGCTTCCTTACTCAGCTTATTACTTATACTGAAGCTGCGGGCATTACGCTGGTGATGACGTCCGACCACGGCAATGTCGAGTCGATTGATTCCCGCTCCCACACGCTTAACCCTGTCCCGTTCATTGCTTATGGACCCAAGGAGAAGTTCCTGCGCGAGCGCGTGAATTCGTTGACGGACGTTACCCCCGCTATTCTCGAAGCTTTTGATTCTTCCCAAAAACCCAAAACCATAAACCCAATAATAAACATAAAGGAGTTAATCCATGGCATGTAACTGCGGTAAGCATTCCTGCAACTGCACCTCGAGCGAATTCATCGCCCCGATGGGCGCGCTCTGGCGCATCTACGACGGTATCGATTCCAAGGCCAACGCCCAGGTAGTGGCGATTGCTTGGGAGCGTGAGGATGGTAAGATCTTCCGTTACGATCTGCCGATTCCGAAGCGTCTCGATCCGAACGCTACGAAGTATGTCTCCTACGTGGTGGACCGTATCGCGAAGTTCATCGTCTGGTCCGCAGGCGGCTGGAAGCTCTACCTCGCCGGTCCCGATGCAATCGTCAAACCCGTCGCTAAGGCCTACACCAAGAAGGGCGCGCGCGCGTTCGATTTCGACTTCTTCTCGTCCCTCTATTCGCGTCCGGTCGAGACGGTTATCCTCCCCCTGAACAAGATGCCCGAGACTACCGAAAAGCCCCAGATCGTTAAGACGGTTGCGGATGGCTGCCGCATCGGCTTCGACCTCGGCGCTTCGGACTTCAAGATCTCCGCGCTCAACAAGGGCAAGGTCGTCTTCTCCAAGGAATTCCCGTGGGATCCTCGCAACAATCCCGATCCCGAGTATCACTATTCGATGCTTACTAAGGGCCTTAAGGAAGCCGCCAAGTCCCTCCCGCGCGTGGATGCGATCGGTGGCTCTACCGCCGGTACGCTCGTCGGTGAGAAGATGGGCATCGCCTCGCTCTTCCGCGCGATTAAGGAGAAGAACCCCGCTAAGTTCGAAACCGCCCAGAATATGTTCTTCCGTATTAAGGACGACTGGAAGGTGCCTTTCGCGATCTACAACGACGGCGACGTCACCGCGCTCGCAGGTATGATCACCATGAACAAGAAGGGCATCCTCGGCGTGGCGATGGGCTCCTCCGAAGCTGTCGGCTACATCACCCCGAAGGGCGCCCTTACGGGACGCATCACCGAGCTTGCGTTCGCTCCGGTTGACTTCAATCCCTGCGCGCCGCGCGATGAATGGTCGGGCGATGCCGGTGTCGGCGCGATGGCGTTCTCGCAGCAGGCGGTCAACTGGCTCGCCGAAAAGTACGGCTTCAAGTTCCCGAAGTCCATGAAACTCCCGGAACGTCTCAAAGTCGTGCAGGCGGCGATGGAGAAGGGCGATGCGAAGGCGCTTAAGGTCTACATCCAGATTGGACGCTTCCTCGCGCATGCGATTCCGTGGTACAACGAGTTCTACGATTACGAGAACATGATGATCCTCGGTCGCGTTACTTCGGGTCTCGGCGGTGAAGTCATTCTCGAAACCGCTAAGGCCGCCCTTAAGGATCTCTATCCCGAGTGGGCCGAGAAGATCGATATCTTCATGCCGGATGAAAAGGCGCGCCGCCTCGGTCAGAGCGTTGCTGCCGCCCAGATTCCGGTCATCAAGAAGAAATAAGGAACGAGTCTAATGTCCAATCGTACCTATTCTCAGGAGGAACTCGGTTCGGTGCTCACTAAAATGGGCATCGCCGACTTCACCTCGGTGGAGCGCTACGGCTCCGGTCACATCAACGATACCTTCAAGGTCGAGACGAAGGCAGGTCCGCGCTACATCTTGCAGCGCGTGACCGATTTCTTCCCGGCGGAGAAGCTTAAAACGAACATCCTACGCGTTACCGGTCACCTCAAAGCTAAGGGCGTCCCCACGCTCGAAGTCGTCGCTTACGAAAATCCCTGGCGTCTTTATAAGTTCCTCGAGGGCTATACTTCGGTGGACCTTATTACGGACCCCAAAGAGGCCGAACTCGCCGCCGGTGCTTTCGCCAAGTTCCAGAACGACCTCGCTGATCTTCCTCAGCCTCCGCTGGAGACGATCATCGACAAGTTCCACGATACCGTCGACCGCATTCGGCTTCTGGACGAAGCTGCGGCTGCCGATGTTAAGGGACGCAAGGCCTCGGTGGCGAAGGAGCTCGCTTTCGTCGATGCGCGGCGCGAAGAGGCCGCGACGATCGTTTCGATGCTTAAGTCCGGTGAACTCCCTACCCGCATCACCCACAACGATACCAAGATCAATAACGTGATGATCGCCCCCGACGGCGGCACCGTCGTTATCGATCTTGATACCACGATGCCCGGTTCGGCGCTCTACGACTTCGGCGATATGATCCGCACTTCATCTGCCGCGGCTGCGGAGGATGAGAAGGACCTCTCCAAGGTCTATTCCAAAAAGGAATACTTCGAAGCGCTCGTCAAGGGTTATGTCGCGGGGGCTAAGTTCCTCACCGATAACGAGAAGAAACTCCTCGCGTTTTCGGGCCGCCTCATTACGCTTACGATCGGCATTCGCTTCTTAACCGACTATCTCGCCGGTGATGTCTACTTCCACACCGCCTACGACGACCACAATCTCGTCCGCTGCCGCACGCAGTTCAAGATGGTGGAATCGATGGAGGCGCAGCGCGAAGAGTACGAAGCGATCGTTAAGAAGTACACAGCCTAAATGTCCTTCGCGTTATTAGCGGCGCTGGTGCTCACGAACTCAATCGCCCAGATTGAGAATCCCGTGCGTATCAGCGCCGATCGTACCTTCTACGATCGAGAACATAGTGTAATCGTCTTTACGGGACACATCAAAGTGGAGGACGATTCCGCCGCGCTTTATGCCGATAAGGCGATCGTGGCGATGAACGAGACGAATTCGATCAACCGCGTGGTGGCAATCGGCAATATCGCCGTTACTAACGGTACGCGCCGCGCATACGGTGAACGCGTGCTCTATCGCACCTCAAAGCATCTCGCAGTCGTCTACGGCTCTTCTAATTGCGTCGCTCGGGTGGTGGACGAAACTCCTCGCGGCGATCGGGAAGTTCGGGGCAATAAGCTCCGCTTCTGGACCGACAGTGAGCAGGTGGAAATCGTCGAGGCTGAAATGTCCTCTCCTGATACGCGCATGGAACTTAAATTATGAGAAAGATAAGCCCGAAGTTATTGGTACTGATTGCCGTTATCTTCGCAGTCGCGGGCGGCGGTTGGTATGCGGAAATCGCCCGCAACTGGAATCAGGTCGTAACTCTCGCGGTTTTCTCAGGCGTTATCTCGACTACTCTCCTCTTCTGGGAGCGCCGCGTTGCCGCTGCGTTTTTCGGCATTGCGATCTTAGTCGCGACTCACACGACTACGCTTTCGAAGATGATGGTCGGTACGGAACTTGAGATTATCTTTTTCTTGATCGGTATGATGATTGTGGTCGGAGTTTTGAAGGACTTCGGCTTCCTCGCTTGGATTATCTCGACGATCATCAACCGTAAAAATATGAACGGACCCAAGTTCGTCGTTATTCTCTGTACCCTCGCGGCGATTTTGGCGAGTGTGGTCGATGAAGTATCTTCCATCGTCGTCGTCTTGGCGCTGGTCTTTCAAGTTTGTTCCACCCTTAAGCTTCGTCCCCATCCTTTCGTATTGATGAGCGTCCTTGCGACCAACATCGGCTCGTCGGCTACGATGCTCGGGAATCCCGTCGGTATCTTCATCGGCAACAAGGCGGGCTTTACCTTTGCGGAATTCTTGACCGGCGCGACTCCCGTCGCGCTCTTGGCGCTCGCGGTTACGCTCGCCTTGATGCTTTGGTATTTCCGTAAGGATATCTCCTATATGTCCAAGCGCATGCATGAGCAGCGTCAGGTGGGCTGCGGCTTTTCGCTTTCCGAGCGCATTCCTTACAAGACCGGCATCATCATTCTCTTGGTACTTATCGTGGTAATCGCTTTCCATCATCAGATCGAAGCGATGCTCGGCATCATCGGCAAGGGCAACAAGAATGCGTTTCTCATTATGACGCCTCTTATCGTCGCCGGGGCGCTGATGGTGTGGCGTCCTAAAAAGGCGCGCCATTATGTGGAGAAGGACGTCGAATGGTGGACTCTCCTCTTCTTCATGCTCCTCTTTTCCATCTCCGATACGATGCGCGAACTCGGCATTACCGAAAACCTCGCTCATCAGCTTACCGCGAATGTTCAGGGTGGACCGAGCGCCATGATTCCGTTCGTGCTTTTGCTCTCGTCCCTCGGCTCGGCGTTTGTGGATAACATCGTCTTCGTCGCGGCCTTCTCGCCGGTAATTCAGAATCTCGTCGCTGCTTCCGACAGTTACACCGTTCTTTGGTGGGCGCTTCTCTTCGGCGCATGCTTTGGCGGAAACATCACCGTCGTCGGCTCTACCGCGAACATCGTCGCTTCGGGACTTCTGGAAAAGCACGGCTTCAAGCCCATCTCCTTCGGCGAGTGGATCAAAATCGGCGCCCTCGTAGGTCTCGTCACCGCCATCGTCGCCTGGCTCTACTTGATAATCTGAAACCCTTTGTTAAACTAACCCAAAACCAAAAAAACGAAAGGAAAAATAAATATGAAAAAATTAGTATTCGCCGTTGCGCTCGTCGCTTCCGCTTTCGCCGCCGAGGCTTCCATCGGTTGGAGCTGGTGGTGTGATAAGAGCTCTGCCGTCGATCTCTCCTTCGGTATCGGCAGTGAGCGTTCCAAAGTAAGCGCCTTTGAATGGGACCTCTTCTACAGCGCTTCGCCCGTCGGTGGTCTGCAGTGGACCTGGATCGGTGTTAACAATTCATCGGACGCTACCGCGCAGCTCGCGTTTGTGAACCTCGCGGAGAAGTCCACGGTGAGCGTTGGTTTTGTCAATGCCGCCAAGAAGAGCGTCTTCGACTGGGGCTTTTTGAACTTCAGCGATGATTCGAAGTTCCAGCTCGGCTTCCTGAACTTTAACAAGAAGGGCTTCCTGCCGGTCTTCATCTTCGTCAACTTCGATCCTTCGATCTTCGACTGATCCAAAGCTTGAAGTAAAAGTGAAAAAGGAAGAGTGAAAAAGTATGGTGGTTAAATTCCACAC
>R14__coassemble_2065_pt1 | contig 8951 bp, 8 predicted proteins | sample R14__metabat2_high_PE_051 | metagenome-assembled genome bin R14 | reverse complement strand
GGATAATGGCAAGGGCTTTACGCTTGGCGAGAACGCGAATGACGGGGGTCTCCACATCGGACTTAATAGTATGCGCGCTCGTACCGAGGCGATCGGCGGCAAGTTTACGATTTCTTCGATAATTGGTAAAGGTACAACGATAAGGTTAACGATATGAAAATACTGATTGTAGATGATCATCCGATGGTGAGGAGTGGACTCGAAGCGATGCTTTCGGCAGAGGATGATATGGAAGTCGTGGGAACGGTCGAAGGCGGCGATGCGGCAGTCGAGTGGTGCAAGCAGAATAAAGCGCCCGAACTGGTGATCGCCGATGTGCACATGCCGAAGGGCGATGGCTTTTCGATGCTGGGGGCGATTAAAAACGCCTTCCCCAAGACGAAAGTATTGATGCTTGCTGGGATGCCGCTTAAGGAAGAAGAAGATCGTGCGCGGACCGATGGGGCGTCGGGGTATTTACCGAAGTCCATTGATGGACGCAAATTAGTGTTGGCGATCGGACGGCTTTTTGACGGCAAGACGAAATTCGTGGCAGATGCCTACACCAGCAATTCCGGCGTTTTAAGCGAACGGGAACTGCAGGTTCTACAGTATGCGGCGCAGGGTAAGACGCGGGATGAAATCGCAATCATCATCGGCATCGGCTCGGAAACCGTTAAAAGTCATCTTAAATCGATTATGCTCAAGCTCGATACGACGAACACTACCTCATCCGTTGCGAGGGGATATGAACTGGGGATTTTGCGCGCATGAGTACTTCATTGATTTTCGCGGCGCTGACATCGGCGCAGGTAATGGTCGGCGGATTCTGGGGCGAACAGTATAAAAAGCTCACGGTCGAATGGTTGCCGCATTGCATTCGGCAGATGGAACAAGGAGGCGACGGGGAGGAGCTTTGTAACTTTACCGGCTCTGAGTTCAAAGGATGCTTGTGGTCCGATGCGTATCCGTACAATGTGGTGGAGTCCATTTGCCTCGCTTTGGAGGTAAGTCCCGGGGAGGATGAGGAATGGCAAAAAGCGCAGCGATTTTTAAAGGATAAGCTCGAGGAGTGGATACCGGTGATTCTCGCCGCTCAAGATGAGGACGGTTACATCGATAATTACATCCGGCTTAATCATAAACAGCGCTTCCATAAGAGCGGAGAACATGAGTTCTATGTAATGGGATACTTCATCGAAATGGGTATCGCCCATCGTAAGTATACTCAGGGTAAGGATTTACGCCTCTTTAATGCGGCGGTGAAGTGTGCGGATATGCTTTGTGGTGTTTTCGGTCCCCCGCCTAAGCGCACTTGGATGAATGGACACCCCGGATTGGAACTCGCGCTTTTGCGATTAACGGAAGCGACGGGTGATAAGAAGTATGCGGACCTTGCAAAGTGGATGGTGCTCCATCAAGCGTCCACCCGTGAACATAATTCGTATAACCAAAGTGATATTCCGGCGGTGGAAATGAAGGAGGCCGCGGGACATGCCGTACGCGCAAATTACTTCTATACCGCAATGGCGCAGATTGAGGAGACTCGGAATGCAGCGGAAAAAGTATTCGACTCAATCGTCGACACCAAGCTCTATTTGACGGGTGGAGTGGGTAGCGATTATCGTCGGGAAGCGTATGGACGGCCTTATGATCTTAATCAGGACGCTTACGCGGAATCGTGTGCGGGTTGTGGACTCGCCTTCTTTGCGCTCGCGATCGGGGGCGAACGGGCGCAGGCGGTATATGAACGGGTGATCTACAACAACATTCTCGGCGCAATTTCTCGGGATGGCAAGACCTTCTTCTATCAGAATCCGCTCTCTTCGAATCGTCCCCGTACCGCTTGGCATGGGTGCCCGTGTTGCGTAGGGAATATTCCGCGCACGCTCTTTGCGCTTAAGGATCATCTTTACCATGTCGAAGGGAACACGATCTATATCGATCAGTATATGGATTATGAGGATGAGTTCTTGAAGATGTCCACCAAGTATCCGTTTGTCGGCGAGGTGGAAGTGAGGGTGAAGAAGGAATTTTCGAATTTTCGAATTGCGAATTGCAAATTGATTGCCCGGTATCCGGATAGGACCGAATCGAAGCTTTATAAGGCGGAACCGGAAGTGGACTCAGGGTATATGGAGGTGAAAGGCGAAGGGGGCGTGTGGAAGTTCACTTTGCCGATTGTAGAGCAGAAGATCACTGCCGATGATCGGGTGGTGGCATGTAGAGGAAGAGTTGCGAAACAGCGAGGACCTTTGGTCTGGGCTGGGGACGGTTGGACCTATGACCGGCTTAACGACGGTAAGTATTCTGAAGTGTGGAGCCATGCCACGGGGGATGTCTGGAATTGGGATGATGCAAAACCGATGCTTGGCGGCTTCCATCCTGATCCTTCAATCTGCAAGGGACATGATGGCGCGTATTATTTAGTCACGAGTTCCTTCCTGTGGCAACCTGCCTTGCCCATTTACCGGTCGACGAATTTCCGGGACTGGCAATATATCTGGAGCGCAATTGCCGATTTAAGCGGCTTTAAGGGCGATCCTAAGAATGAGGAGGATGGCATCTGGGCGCCGACCATTCGGTTTAACGCGGGCAAGTACTATATGGTCTTTACCTATCACGATCGTAAAGGTGGACGCAACTATCTGATGAGCGCGGATAAGCCGGAAGGACCCTGGAGCGCGCCGAAACTGGTGAAGTGTCCAAACGGAATCGATCCTTCGCTTTTCTTCGACGGGGATAAGTGCTATTGGACGGCTAACCGGTATTTGAAGGACAGCGAAAAAGAGTGGGATGGACAAACCCAAGTTTATGCGCAGGAGATCGACCTAAATAAGGGCGAACTCGTAGGAGAGCGGCATGATCTTTCTCGCGGCGTTTTCAAAGGCGCGAAGCATTGTGAGGGTCCGCGGATTTTTAAGTTCGATAAGGAATATGTGCTTTTACATGCGGAAGGCGGAACGAACTTCCAGCATGCGGAAACCGGTAAGAAGAGCCGCAATGTTTTCGGTCCCTATGAAAACTTGCGCACTAATCCGGTAATAACCCGTCGGGATCGGGGTGAGGATGATAATCGGGGACCTAAAATCGGCTGTGGCTTGCGTTCGACCGGTCACATGGATATCGTGGATACTGGACATGGATATGTGGCGGTGTTTCTCGGGGAACGCCATGCAGGAGCGGATGCGCGGTCGATTCTGGGACGTGAAACCTTTGCGTGTCCCTTATTGTGGCGCGAAGGGGATATTATCTGTCAGAGCGAACGGCTTACCGCGGGACGTCTCGTAAACGAAGAGCCGTGGCATACGATTGCGCTTGCCGGGTCGACGGTTAAGCTTAAACGCGTACCGGATATCGTCTTCAATCTCGAAATCTCGGTGGAGCCGGGTGAGAGCGCAGTACTTTACCGGAATCGCGAGGGTTATCTCAGCTGGCCGAATCCGTCGGACAAGGCGGTTAGGATCGTCCTTAAGTGCGAGGACGGCGAAAAGGTGCAGGCCTTTATCGAGGGTAAGCCGTACTTGGAACCGAAAGATACGAAAGTCTTACACGATGCATTCTTCCAGAGCCGCTTCAACGGTCTTGGTTACGGCGGAGGTATGGAAGAATGAAAGAACGCGAACAATATTCGGCGTTGAGTGGGGGGCGGCGGTTATCGGCATCGCCTGACGTTATTGCGCGGTGATTTTGTTGGAGGGGTTGACTTTTCGGACGGATTTTTGATATAATACGCAACTCCGTGACCAAAGACGGTGCGGACGCGGCAGAAATCCGCGATCAGTAACTAACAATAAAAGTACAGAAAAGTATGGCTATCAGGAAGCCCACAGCTCCTCAGGCGAAGTCCACGGCGATGGAAGATATTCTCGCTGCGGCAGGTCAGGGAGCGAACTTCAAGAGCGGCAGCCTTGTGGAAGGCACGATTACCGCGATCAAGGGTGACGACGTGTTCGTCGACATCGGTTATAAGTCGGTCGGAACGATCGATATTTCGGAATTCGGCGAAGGCGCCGAAGTAAAAGTAGGCGATAAGGTTCAGGTTCTCCTCGCCAAGCTGGAAGATGACAAGACGGGCATCGTCGAAATTTCCAAGCGTCGTGCGGATGAGAAGATCCGCTGGGAGAAGATTCTCGAGCGTTATGTGGAAGGGTGCGTGGTTACGGGTCTCGTCAAGAGCGCGATTCGTGGCGGTCTCTTGGTGCAGATCGACGACGTCGAAGCGTTCCTCCCTGGTAGCCAGGTGGATATCACGCCGGTCAAGGATCTCGAGCCTTATGTCGGTCAGACGCTGGAATTCAAGGTTATCAAGATTTCCAACGAACGCCGCAATCTCATCATTTCCCGTCGCGAGCTCATCGAGGGCACGATGGCGGAGCGTCGTGCGGAACTTATGTCCACGTTGCAGAAGGGCATGGTCGTCAAGGGCCGCGTGAAGAACATCACCGATTTCGGCGCGTTCGTCGATCTCGACGGTTGCGATGGTCTCCTCCATATCACCGATATGAGCTGGGGTCGTATCAAGCATCCGAGCGAAATGCTCAAGGTCGGTCAGGAGCTCAACGTCATGGTGCTCGAAATCGATCACGATCGCGAGCGTATCTCGCTCGGTCTCAAGCAGATCGAGGCGAATCCGTGGGATACGGTGCAGGAGCGCTTCCCGGTTGGCTCGCGGTTGCAGGGCAAGGTCGTCAATCTCGCTCCGTATGGTGCGTTCGTCGAACTCGCGCCTGGCGTCGAGGGTCTTGTGCACATCAGCGAATTCAGCTGGACCAAGCGCGTTACGCGCGCGTCCGATATGGTGTCGGTCGGCGACGAAGTGCAGGTCGTGGTGCTCTCCATCGATATGGATACGCAGAAGATCGCGCTCGGCATGCGTCAGACGCAGGAGAATCCGTGGGATACGATTCTCGATCGTTATCCGGTCGGGTCGAAGATCACCGGCAAGGTGCGCAACTTCACGGCTTACGGCGCGTTCGTCGAGCTCGAAGAGGGCATCGACGGTATGATTCACGTCTCGGATATGAGCTGGACGCGCAAGGTCAATCATCCGTCGGAAGTGCTCACCAAGGGCCAGACGGTGGAAGCGGTCGTCATCGACATCAATCCGAAGGAACAGCGTATCTCGCTCGGTCTCAAGCAGGCTCAGCAGGATCCGTGGGAAGAGATGGCGGCGAAGTACACCGTCGGTACGGTGGTCAAGGGCACGATCTCGAAGCTCGCTTCGTTCGGCGCATTCGTCGAACTCGAGGGCGGCGTGGATGGTCTCGTTCATATCTCGCAGATCTCCGATGATCGCGTCGAGAAGGTGAAGGATGTGCTCACGGTCGGACAGGAAGTCGAAGCGCGCGTGATCAAGGTCGATCGCGGTGAACGTCGCATCGGGCTTTCGATCAAGGCGATGGCGTTGAGCGAAGATCAGGTCAAGGCGTTGGCGGCGGAAGCGGCCGGCGAGACGACCGAGGTCAAGTCCAGCTCGAGCGCTGATAACTTCGGCGGACTCTCTGCGGCGTTTGACAATGCGTTCGCGAACGTCGAATGGCAGCCCAGCGAGGCCAACTAAGTAAACTTCAAACGAAAGGAACAAGAAAATGTCCAGAGTTTGCGCAATCTGCGGTAAGGGACCTTCGGTAGGCAATGTAGTCGTCCGTAAGGGCTCGCCCAAGTACAAAGGCGGCATCGGTCTACATACGACCGGCATCACCAAGCGGCGTTTCCTGCCTAATCTGCAGTCGATTCGTACGACTGACGGCAAGGGCAACGTGAAGCGTATGTGCGTGTGCACGCGCTGCCTCAAGAGCGGTAAAGTCACCAAGGCTTGATTCAACAATTACAACAACCCTAAACAAAGGAACAAATAAAATGGCTATCAAAGTCGGTATTAACGGATTCGGCCGTATCGGCCGTATGGTTTTCCGCGCGGCGGTGGAGAACTTCGCTCAGGACATCCAGGTTGTCGGTATCAACGACCTCCTCGATCCTGATTACCTCGCGTACATGCTCAAGTACGATTCCGTACACGGCATCTTCAACCACGACATCAAGGTCGAAGGTAACTTCATGATCGTCGATGGTAACAAGATTCAGGTCTTCGCGGAGAAGGATCCGACGAACATCACCTGGGGTGCGCTCGAAGCTGACGTCGTCGTCGAGTCGACCGGTTTCTTCCTCACCGAAGAGCTCGCTTCCGCTCACCTCAAGGCGGGTGCGAAGAAGGTGATCATGTCCGCTCCTTCGAAGGATGCGACCCCGATGTTCGTCTATGGTGTGAACCACACGACCTACGCCGGTCAGAAGATCATCTCGAACGCTTCTTGCACCACGAACTGCTTGGCGCCGATCTCGAAGGTGCTCAACGACACGTTCGGCATCAAGCGCGGTCTCATGACCACGATTCACGCCGCTACCGCCACCCAGAAGACGGTGGACGGTCCTTCCAAGAAGGATTGGCGCGGTGGCCGTGGCATTCTCGAGAACATGATTCCGAGCTCGACGGGTGCGGCGAAGGCGGTCGGCAAGGTGCTTCCGGCGCTCAACGGCAAGCTCACGGGCATGTCCGTTCGCGTTCCTACGAGCGACGTTTCGTTCGTCGATCTCACGGCGGAACTCGAGAAGCCTGCTACCTACGAGGAAATCTGCGCGGCGATGAAGAAGGCGAGCGAGACTCCGGTCGCTGAGGGTGGTCTTAAGGGCGTTCTCGGCTACACCGCCGATGCCGTCGTTTCGACCGACTTCCGCAACGATGCGCGTACGTCGATCTTCGACGTCAAGGCGGGCATCCAGCTCGATCCGACCTTCGTGAAGGTCTGCTCGTGGTATGACAACGAGTGGGGCTATTCCAACAAGGTCTGCGAGATGGCTCGCGTGATCGCTAAGTAAGTTTACCGAGTGGTAAATTGAACGATAACGGGTCGTGGCAATTAAGCTGCGGCCCGTTTTCAACTTAAAATGAGGAGGAATAAAAATGCTCAAGGGGATTGATCCGGTGGTTTCGCCGGACTTGCTTAAAATTTTAAGCGAGATGGGTCATGGCGATGAAATCGTGTTTTCCGATGCGCATTTTCCGGCGCATTATTTCGGGCGGGATGGCGCAATCGTATTAAGAGCGGATGGAATCAACTGCGATCGGCTGCTCAAGGGCGTGAAGAGTCTTTTGGAGCTCGATAGCTACGCAACTCCCGTAGTGATGATGGCGGCGGTAAAAGGGGATACGCTCGACCCTGAGGTGGAAAAAGCCTATCGCGCGGCGCTTGGCTATGAAGGCACCATCGAGCAGATGGAACGCTATGCATTTTACGAGCGCGCCCGCAAGGCGTATGCGATCGTACTCACCGGCGAAACGCGCAAGTACGGCAATATCATCCTCAAAAAAGGTGTCACTTCCGTTTAAATACGGTCAATAGGCGAACTAATATATCTGACCTTATTTACAAGATGGGCGGATATATGCCGTATGCGATTGAATTTCAAGGCAGTGGCGAGAGCGATTTGATGCCATCGGTCGGCGATGAGATAACATTACCGTCGCCAACCAAGTAAGGATATATCTTTGGCGGATGGAATTTGCAAGGAAAGATATACGGCGCAGGAGAAAAATTCACGATGCCGTCATCGGATGTTTCGTTTAGTGCGAGTTCACTATGAACAATGCGGATTGAGAAGGGATGCGCCGTTCGCGGGCGAGTCGTTCCAGTAGGTGTCGGTCTCGCGGAGAAGTTGGCGGCAGTGACGGACGGAGAGGATGCAAATTTGGCCGTTGACGATTTCGTAAATTGTCCTGTAGCACTTGATGACGAGTTGATGGAGTGAATCGGCGTTCGGTGGAATGAAAATGAAACAATCATGCGGCACTTTGGGACCGAGCTGTGGGAACAAGGTGAGCTGCTGAAAGGCGGTATGAAATTTGTCTGCCCAGCGGTGTGCGTCTTCGGGCGATAGTTCAAGCGTGATCGTGGAGAGAATGTCCGCGAGGAGCTCCTTTGCGCGTGGCGAGATGAGGTAGTCCATGGTCAGTTGCTCTTCGCCGCGAGCTGGTCAATCATTTCGTGCATTTCTTTGAAGACGACTTCGCCGGGAATGCCTTTGCCGTCGGCAATCTGCTGGCGGGAGATTATGACATCCTCGTACAAATCGATCTTATCAGTGATGCTGTCGAACTTCTCGGCATCGACGAGGTACGACGCGGCACGTCCGTTCTGCGTGATAAGAATCGGGCGGTGCGTTTTGCGCGTTCGTTCAATCATCGCGGACAGTTTGTTGCGGCATTCCGAGAAGGGTACGATGTCCTCTGAAGGACGGCAGCGGCGAATCGGGCGTTCAAGTAGGTTGGTCATGACATTTTCTCCTTATGACGATGTGTATTGTACCAAATTTTGGGCAGATTTGTCAACCCCGCAGCGGCGTTTGCCGCCGCGGGGTTGAGTGGTTGAGGGCGTTCTAAGGGCTTGCTTAGATTACGGTTACGCGGCGTTTGGCGCGGAGGAGCTTGTCTTCCGGGGTGTAACGGCCCTGGATCACAAACCAGTGTCGACCTGGTTCGATGTGATCTTTGAGGGTGAAGTCACACGTGCAGGCGTCACTTCGGGTGATTTCGCCGACAGCGAGTATTTCGCCATCGTCGTTTTCAATCCGAGCGCCTTCATCGGCGACTCCGGGATGAACAATCCCGGCGCTGCAGTTTGACTGTATCAGTCTTATGCCGTCCGCAGTGATGGTGTCGTAAGCACCGTTTCTGATTGTCGGCTCGTGCTGGGTGAGAATATAGATCACGGGTTTTTTCACCGTGACATTCACCGGATGGAGCGACTTTACGGAATCGCGGATGGTTTTCACGGGACTAATCTCCACGGCGAGACGGTTTACATTCTCGTCAAACGGAGAGTTGGCGGCGGGAAAACCCCCGCGCATTTTCAGTCCCACGGTGAACGGTCCGAGGTCCAGGTAGTAGCCCTTGGCGACATACTCGGCGATAA
>R14__coassemble_2006_pt1 | contig 9161 bp, 8 predicted proteins | sample R14__metabat2_high_PE_051 | metagenome-assembled genome bin R14 | reverse complement strand
ATTGAAAAGGGACTGTATTGAAACCGAGGAGTGACTGTATTGGAATCGCGGAGGGACTGTAGTCAAATCGCGCTTGACAGCGAGGCGGCGGATTTGGTATAATACGCATACTAAATTTGAAAATAACAAATTTTCGATGCGTATATTACGAGAGAATTGGATAAAGGAGTTGGGATCGGTGCCATTCCCGCTGAGGACCTTGCTATCGGTTATTGGGGACTATTCACAGCCGATTTTCAAGGTTCATCAATTGGTTAAGAGTGGGGTGCTGATTCGATTGAAGCGTGGATGGTTTTGCGTAAATCCACAGCTCACCGAGCGCCCGGTGCCAAGTCAGATCGTGGCTAATGAACTTTATGAGGGAACGAGTTATATTTCTTTAGAGTACGCATTGTCGTATTATGGGTTGATACCTGAGCGAGCAATGGCGGTTACTTCGGTAGTAACTGGGCGTTCGCGGAATTTTGATACTCCTGTCGGACGATTTAGTTATCGGACGATACCGAAAGCGTTATTTGGATTCGGAGTAAATACACAGGATGGTTATCTTATTGCTTCTCCGGAAAAGGCATTATGTGATTATCTTTTCACCCGAAAGAATCTGCGGATTTCTTCACCGATTACTTTACGGGAATATTTAGAAGAGGATGTTCGTTTTGATTTCGATTCCTTTGAACATCCTGATCGAACAATTTTTGCGGAATATGCTTCTTCAGGATATAAACAGCCGCTGTTCTCGGCATTGGAAAGGTTGTTCGCATGATTTTGTTTGATAAAATGGTGGATATGTTGACGGAGCATAATAAGGTCTCCGCCGATAATGCAATTCATGAGGTTATGCAGCGGATTGCACTTGCAGGGCTTGCGCGCGGTGGTTTTTTTGAAAAGGCCGCGTTTTATGGAGGAACCTGTCTGCATTTATTGTTTGGATTGGATCGGTTTTCGGAAGATTTAGATTTTTCCCTGCTGAAACCAGATCTTGAATTCAAGTTTGAGGATTATTTTCCAGCGGTGGTTGAAGAATTCAAGTTGGCAGGTAAGGATGTGGAAATCAAACTTAAGCGTAAGGGCCAACCGTCGTCCATAGAGAGCGCGTTTCTGAAAGAAACTTCCGATGTATTCGATATCGGGTTTACTACTGAAAAGCGGCTAAAGGTGAAAATTGAAGTGGATATTAATCCGCCTCCAAAATTCAATACCGTCGAAAAGGCGATAAACATGCCACGTTCTTGCTGGGTTCGGTCTTATGATTTGCCGGGACTCTTCGCAGGTAAGGTTTCCGCAGCGCTTTTCCGTAATTGGAAGCAGCGGGTGAAAGGTCGGGATTGGTATGATATATTGTGGTATATCACTAATGGAGTTGAATTGGATTTGACGCATTTGGCCGAACGTGCACGGGAGTTTGGTTCGGGAATCGAGATTTCATCCCGTGAAGCGGTTATCGCGGCGCTTGCAGCCAAGATCGAAACGGTTGATTTTGATGCCGCCCGAGAAGATGTGGTGCCCTTTGTGGAAAATGTCCATGATCTTGATTGTTGGAATCGTGAGCTGTTCCGACAGTCAATTCAACACATTCGTGTTCAACCAACCATTTGAGGCTCCAGAGCAGTTTGGTACTTCACAAACTGGGGTGATTTTTGATATAATACACACTTGTTTTCAAGAAAGAAGGCAATTAAATGATTGATATTAAGAAACTCAGAGATAATTTTGACCAGACCGCCGCTGACCTCGCTCGGCGCGGCGTAGAAAAGGCGACGCTTGAAAAAGCGCAGGCGCTGACTTGAAACGCCGCGCGCTCGTAGGCGAAACCGAAACTTTGAAGGCCAAGCGCAACGCCGCCTCGAAGGAGATCGGCAAGGTCGCTGCCGCCGGTGGTGACATCGCGGCTGCGAAGGAAGAAATGCGCAAGGTGGGCGATCGCATCGCTGAGATCGATAAGGAACTCGCGCAGGTCGACCATGACCTTCGTGAGACGCTCCTCATGATCCCCAACATCCCCGCTCCCGAAATTCCTACGGGAATGGATTCCACCGCGAATGTCGTGGTGCGCCAGGTTGGGGAATGGAAGGATCCCGCGTTCAAGATTCCGACCCATATCGAAATCGGCGAGAAGCTCGGCATCTTCGATTTTCCGCGTGGCGTGAAGCTTACGGGAACCGGCTTTCCGATTATCCTTGGACAGGGCGCGAAGCTGCAGCGTGCGCTCATCCAGTACATGCTCGATCTCCACTGCCAGACGCAGGGTTATACGGAAATGTTGCCGCCGTTCGTAGTGAACAGCGATTCGATGACTGGCACCGGTCAGCTGCCGAAGTTCGCGGAAGATCTCTACCATTGCCAGATTGACGACTTCTGGCTGATTCCGACGGCAGAAGTTCCGGTAACCAACTATTATCGGGACGATATTTTGGACGGCAAGAAGCTGCCGATTAAGCTTACCGCTTATACGCCTTGCTTCCGTCGTGAAGCGGGCAGCGCTGGTAAGATGACGCGTGGCATGCTCCGCGTCCATCAGTTCGATAAGGTGGAGATGGTGAACTTCGTTCATCCCGACCACAGCTTCGAACAGCTCGAAATTTTGGTGAAGGAAGCTGAGGCGGTTTTGACCGGACTTGGCCTTCACTTCCGCGTCCTGCAGCTCTGCTCGGGCGACATGGGCTTTTCGGCCGCGAAGTGCTACGATCTCGAACTCTGGGCGCCGGGCGAACAGCAGTGGCTGGAAGTCTCGAGCTGCTCGTGCTTCACCGATTATCAGGCGCGCCGGCTCAACTGCCGCTTCAAAGATGCGGACGGCAAAACGAAGCTCGTCCACACGCTTAACGGTTCGGGCGTCGCCCTGCCGCGTTTGATGGTCGCGCTCTTGGAGCAGCACCTCAATGAGGACGGCTCAGTGACGATTCCGGAAGTTCTTCGCCCCTACATGGGCGGGCAGGAGAAGCTCCTGCCGATCGTATGATCGGTGCGGCTCTCCTCGCTGCATCCGCTCTGGCGTTTGACGTCGGGGCGGATTTGCGCATTCGTCAGGAATTGATCCACCATGCTCCACGCGGGGTGGACTACAAGAATCACATGCGTTTTCGTCCGCGCGTTTGGGCGGAAGTTAAAGGCGAAAGCGAAGCTGCGGGCAAGTGGCGCGTCTATACTCGGCTTGCGGATGAATTTCGCTGGAACGTAAAGCCGCATGCCGAGAACACTGCTTGGCCGGGTGAGGTAATCTTCGATAACCTCTTTGTGGAGGGTAAGGACCTTTTTGACGGCAAGCTCGATGTAAAGCTCGGTCGGCAGGACCTCATGAACTACTGCGGCCTGGGGCATGTGTTTATGGACGGCACCCCGGGCGATGGCTCGCGCACCGTCTATACGGATATGGCGGCCCTGAAGTTTAAGGTGGACGATGTCTCGACGCTCGATTTGTTCGGTCTTTATAACCTCGATAGCGCCCATGATTTTCGCTGGGGCGATGATCAGCGTCGGTTGACTGGACTTTCCGCACGCTATGGGGATGGTTCGGGCGAGCAGGACGATTGGGGCTATGGCGCGATCTGGGGTAGCGAATTCAATAAGAATCTTAAGTATCAGGTGTTCTTCGCCGGAAAGCAAACATGTCATCAGCATTATGCTAAGGACCACACCGAACTCGTGGGCGTTAAGTTGATGCCTCAGTGGAGTGAAACTCTGTCGAGTTCGTTTGAGGCGATGAGCGAGTTCGATGATGAATATAGCGCTTACGCCGATATTAAGTGGAAGTCAACGCGCCAGGGTATAAAGCCGTTCGCTTCGGCGAGCTATCACTACATGAGTGAAAAGTGGGATCCGATGTGGGGGCGTGGCGTAAATGATTCCGAGCTCTTTCTCTACGGCACTCACGATGGCTCCGCTTGGTGGAGCAACATGCACTTCTTGAAGTTTACTGCCGGCCTCGAGTTCAGCCGCGCGCATGCACTTACCGCTTCTACCGGCGCAATGTGGGCGGCGAAAGATGATGGCGTTGGGGGAGGCGATGGTAAGTTCAAGGGCATGCTCACCCAGGGTAAATATGAATTTCCGTTGTATCTCGCGGATAAAGCGAAGGGTGAACGGTTGGAAGTTTTAGGCCACGTTATCGCCGAGTTTTTTAATCCGGGCGAGTACTATTCGCAGGACAAGACCGGCTGGTTCGTCCGTTGGCAGGTTGAAATCAGATTCTAATTATGAGTGAGTTAAAGAACGTACGCAACATCGGTATTGTCGCGCATATTGACGCCGGCAAGACCACCACTACAGAGCGCATCCTTTTTTATACCGGTAAGATCCACAAGCACGGCGATGTGCACGATGGCAATACGACTACCGACTTCATGATTCAGGAGAAGGAACACGGCATCACCATTCAGTCTGCCGCCATCACCTGTGAATGGAAGGGTAAAACGATCAACATCATCGATACCCCAGGTCACGTCGATTTCACGATGGAAGTAGAGCGCTCATTGCGCGTGTTGGATGGCGCGGTTTGCGTGTTCTGTGCAGTCGGCGGCGTACAGCCGCAGTCCGAAACTGTGTGGCGTCAGGCCGACCGTTATCATGTGCCGCGCATCGCCTATGTGAATAAGATGGATCGCATGGGCGCCGATTTCCAGCGCGTCGTGGAAGAACTTAAGTCGAAGCTTAAGGCGCCCGCTTCCCCGATTGAACTGCCGATCGGCAAGGAGGAGAATTTCAAAGGCGTAATCGACCTCGTGAACCTGAAGGCGATCGTCTATGACGAAGCGACGGAAGGTAAGAACTTCACGATCGGGGAGATTCCAGCGGAACTTAAGGACGAAGCCGAACTCGCTCGCGCTGAACTGGTGGAGAAGGTGGCGGATGTCGATGAAGGCGTAATGGAAGCGTTCCTCGAGAAGGGCGATCTTGCCGCCGAAGAATTGGTGCCGGCGATTCGCCGCGCAACTGTCGCTGGCGCATTTGTGCCGGTATTGTGTGGTACGAGCTTTAAGGATAAGGGCGTACAGCCGGTTTTGGACGCGATCTGCGATTTCTTGCCGAGTCCCGAAGATAAGCCGCCGGTAAAAGCGACGGACCTTAAGCAGGGTGAACCGGTCGAGCGCAAGCAGAATGATCAGGAACTTTTAACCTCGCTCGTCTTTAAGATTTCCACCGATCCGTATGTGGGGAAACTTTTCTTTGTCCGGGTGTACGGCGGGGTACTCAAGAAGGGACAAAACGCCTATAATCCCCGCACCAAGAAGCGCGAGCGCATCATGAAGATCGTCCGTCTCTTCGCCGATGACCAGCAGGAGGTGGAAGAACTTCATGCCGGCGATATCGGCGCGATCGTGGGACTAAAGGAAGTCACTACCGGTGATACACTCTGCTCGGAAATGAAACCTTGCTATTTGGAACGCATCACTGCTCCTCAGCCGGTGATGTTTATGGCGATCGAACCGAAGAGCTCTGCGGATAAGGATAAGCTCGTTGAGTCCATGAAAGCCCTCGCTTCGGAAGATCCTACCTGTCAGTTTAAGGAGGACGAAGAAACCGGTCAGACCATCCTTTCTGGCATGGGCGAATTGCATTTGGAAATCTTGGTCGACCGGCTTAAGCGCGAATTCAAATGCGCCGCGAATACCGGTAAGCCGATGGTCAGCTATTGCGAAACGCTTACTGCTTCGGCGGTTAAGAGCTTCATGTTCGACCGTGAACTCGGCGGTAAGCGTCATGCGGTGGAACTTAAACTGGAAGTGAAGCCCTTGGAGCGTGGTTCGGGACACCAAGTGAAGCTGGCGCGCGAATTCGTGAATCTCGTTCCCGATAAGCACCTGCAGGAATGCGTTACTCAGGGTCTTGAGGACGGCATCTCCACTGGGGTGTTGGCGCGTTATCCAATGACCGACCTCGAAGTTACCTGCCTTTCGGCGACGCTCGTCGATCCGGAAGTCTCGGACGAAGTAGCGTTCCGTTCGGCGGCGATGATGGGCTTTCGTGAAGCGGCGGAAGCCGGCGCTCCGGAATTCCTCGAGCCGATCATGAAGCTGGAAATTACGACGCCTCCGGAAAGCGTCGGCGAAGTTCTCGGCGATCTTAATGGACGCCGCGGAACTGTGCTTAACATGGATATGCGCGGCGATATGCAGATTGTGAATGCGCGCGTACCGATGGCGCAGATGTTCGGTTATGCTACCGCTATCCGTTCGCTCACTAAGGGCCGTGCCTCCTATTCCATGGAGCCGGATAAATTCGAGCTCGCGCCGAAGAATGTACGAGAGGAGATTTTAAGCCGATGAAGACGATTCTCTTTGCGATCACGCCGGTAGTCGCGGGATTTTTCCTCGCGCTCTTCTTTAAGCCCTATTACCGACTCATCAAGCGGTATCTAAAGAATCCCACGCTTTCAGTATTGGTGATGCTGGCTACAGTGTTTGTGCCGTTCGGCGTTCTCGTCGGCTATGCCGGTAGCGTTATCATCGATCAGATTTCCCATCTCATCGCCCAGGGTCCTGCCCTGGTGAAGGAAGTCATGAACTGGTTCCAGGGAACTTTCCCGCGGCTCCACTCGCTTCTGGATCAAGTCGGGGTGCCTTATGAAAATCTCGGCGATATCTACACTAAGTACGGCTCGACGGCGCTAAAAGCTGGCGGGAGTGTCCTAAAGTGCATGAGCGGCATTGTCGCGGCGATTGTCTCGATAATCTTCTTTATCTTCTTCTTGATGACGAAAGATCGTAAAGGCGGGGAGATTGTCTCGGGGATGACGTTCCTTAAGGACGATACGCGCGCGTTTCTCGCCGAGCAGATTGATACCTTCGTCGAGATTCTGGTGTCGTTCTTCCAGCGGCAGATGGTTATCTGTCTTATCGAAGGCGTGATGTACGGAACGGGCTTCTGGCTGGTGGGACTTCCCTACGGTTTTCTCATCGGCTTTGTGCTCGGGGTTATGAATCTCATTCCGCTGTTCGGTTCGGTGGTGTGTCTCCCGATTGCATTGCCGCTCGCGTATTTTCCGCATGGTGGTTCGCTTACCCGGCTTGTTATGGTGCTCGTCGTGTGGGCGATCGGACAGTTTTTGGATGGCTACCTCATTACCCCGAAAATCCAAGGCAACAAGACGGGCCTCGGTTATGCGGGCGTGATCTTCAGCTTCTTCTTCTGGGGAACGGTTTTAGGTCCGATGCTGGGAATGCTGTTGGCGATTCCGCTTTCCGCATTTTGCGTGGTGCTGTTTCGCGCGATTAAAAAGCGTTATTTCCGTCCCATCGTATGACGGAGCTCTTAAGTCCCGCCGGTGATTTTGCGACCGCGCTTTCGGCTTTCGAGGCGGGAGCGGATGCCGTATATTGCGGGCTTGCGGACTTCTCTGCCCGTGCGTTTGCGACGAATCTTTCGTATGAGGACCTTGAAAACCTCATGGGCTACGCCCGCAAGTACGATAAGAAGGTGTATGTTACTTTCAATACGCTCCTCGACGAATCGCAGCTTGAAGGCGCGGTGGAAACACTGGCGCGCCTGGAAGAGATCGCTCCAAGCGCATTGATCGTGCAAGATCTCGGCGTCGCCAATTTAGTACGCAAGCGCTTCCCGAGTCTCGTTCTTCATGCCTCGACTCAGCTCGTAGCGCACAATCTTGAAGGCGTGCTTGCGCTCGGTGACCTCGGCTTTAAGCGCGTTGTTCTTTCTCGGGAACTTTCCTTTGACGAAATTGCGTCCATCGCCAAGCGCTCGCGCGGCATTGAGCTTGAGGTATTTATCCACGGCGCGCTTTGCTATTCGATTTCGGGACTGTGTCTTTACGGGGCGATGGAAAAAGGACGCAGCGGAAATCGTGGTAAGTGTCCCTATCTCTGTCGGCAGTGCGTGAATGGAAAATATCCGTTCTCCATGAAAGACTTGCGGCTTGGGGAGGATGTCCGTAAATTAGCAGATCTCGGTATCGCCTCTTTGAAGATTGAAGGCCGGATGAAGAGCGCACTCTATGTAGCGTCCGTAACTAATTATTACCGCGCGATTCTCGATGGCGCGAAGGCGAAAGTTAGCGCCGCGGATCTCGAAACCGTCTTCTCCCGTGCGACTACCACGCTGCGTTTTGAAGGCGACAATTTGGACGTCATCGACGCCGATTCTTTGGGACACAAAGGAACTTTCATCGGCAAGGTTAAGAAGGTTACTCGCGATCGCGAAGGCTTTAAGTGGCTTCGCTTTCATACTTTCCGCGCCTTGGAACGTCACGATGGCCTTCAGTTCGACGCGCTTAATGATGAGGGACGTCACCTCGGGCTGGGCATCAACGAAATGCGCTCGGCGATCTCCCGCCGGAATGTGTTTGAGGTCAATGCGGGGGAGGATGTGGAGATCTTGTTGCCGGAAGATTTTGAGAGCGATAAATTGCATGGTGGGGACGCCATCTACTGCTCGATGAGCAATCAGGTGAAACGCGAATTCCCCGCTGCTTCATTCCGTCCGAGCGATTACGATATCGGCTTGGCGCTCGCAATAACCGTCGGGCTCGAGCCGAATCGCGTCTATGCCCGCGCTTTGGGCATCGAAACGGAAATCGCGGCGAAACTGGAAAAAGCGAAATCGCCGGAAAAGACCTACGAGAGCGTGAAGAAGGGTTTTGGTAAACTCGGTGGAACCGGCTTCTATCTTGATGGCCTTGTCTTGAACGATGCGGATAAGCTCTTCGCCCCGATGAGTCTTATCAACGATCTTCGTCGGGATCTGGTGGAAAAATTAACGGACCTTAAAGAACGGCGGCGAAAGGAGAAAATCGATGCGGCGCTCGATTAAACTTCGACTCGATCAGACGCTTCCAGCCGGCGATTGGGATGAAATCGTGCTGGCGATCGGCCTCGACTCTGAGGTGGATGATTTTCCCGAAAGTTCCGAGCGCATCCGCCTTGCCTTGCCTGTCTATACCCCTGAGCCCGACTTCAATCGTCTGCGCAATTTGGTAAAGGCGCTCTTGCGCAAGGGCTATTCGCGTTGGGAATGTTCGGACCTCGCTACCTTGCGTATGCTTAAGACGCTTGGCGTAACTGAGATTTCCGCAGATTGGTCGCTTAACGCCTTTAATTCGCAGGCGCTTGCGCTCCTGAGTGACCTCGGGATTAATCGCTTTACGGCGAGTCCAGAGAACAACTTGGAGAATCTCGTTTATCTTAAAGAGAGCGGCTATGAGATTGACT
>R14__coassemble_1920_pt1 | contig 9513 bp, 6 predicted proteins | sample R14__metabat2_high_PE_051 | metagenome-assembled genome bin R14 | reverse complement strand
GCGGATGTGTTCGTGGGAGTTTCCGCGGCGAATGTCTTGAGTGGGGACGATGTAAAGACGATGGCTGAATTCCCGGCGATTTTCGCGATGGCGAATCCCGATCCGGAGATTCGTCCCGAAGAAGTCGAAAAGGCGCTCGTGGGCCGTAAGTACATCATGGTTACGGGACGTAGTGACTATCCGAACCAGATCAACAATGTGCTTGGCTTCCCCTATCTTTTCCGCGGTGCGCTCGATGTACGGGCGACTACGATTAATAAGGAAATGAAGGTAGCGGCGGCGAATGCGCTCGCTGATCTTGCGAAAAAGCCGGTTCCGGACGAAGTCAAGGCGATTTATCCGAATGAAAAGCTGGAATTCGGTCTCGGCTATATCATTCCCAAACCGTTTGACCGTCGACTCTTCGTGGAGGTTTCCTTCGCAGTTGCGGAAGCAGCGGTAAAAACTGGGGTCGCGCGTAAGGCGGTGGACCTTAAGGCCTATCGCGCCGAACTCGAAGCGCGAAATGCGGCTCGATAAAGCGATTTTAGCGCGTCATCCGGACTTCTCGCGATCCCGAATCGAGGGGTTGGTGAAGTCCGGTTTCGTTACCGTTAACGGCGCAATTGCCGGTAAAGCGGGAATGAAGGTGGAGGAAACGGACGAAATTATCGTCGAAATTCCGCCGCCAGTGCCGGCAATTCCCGAGCCGGAAGCGATTCCGCTTGATATTGTCTATGAGGATGAGGACCTAATCGTCATCAACAAAGCGGCGGGGATGGTGGTACATCCGGCGCCGGGACATTTCACCGGCACTTTGGTGAATGCGCTTTTGCATCACTGCCCGAATCTTTCGGGCATCGGCGGGGTGGCGCGTCCCGGAATCGTTCATCGCCTTGATCAGGATACTTCGGGACTCATCGTAGTCGCTAAAACCGAGGCAGCAATGGAGGGACTCACCAAGGCCTTTGCGAGCCATAAGTCGATTGAGAAGATCTATCTCGCGGTAGTGCATGGAAAGCCTCGGTTGGCGGCGGGAAGAGTCGAAAATTTGATTGGACGTCACCCCGTGGATCGTAAGCGGATGGCAATCGTGGAGAAAAACGGTAAGCTTGCCATTACCAATTATCAACTTCTCCCAATCGGTCAATCGGTTAATCGGTTAATCGGTCAATTTCCCACTTCCCTGATCGAATGCCGGATTGAGACTGGACGCACCCATCAGATTCGCGTGCACATGGCGAGCTTGGGATGTCCCATCGTCGGTGATAAGGTGTATGGTAAGAATGCGCTCGATAAGCGACTCGATCCAATGCCGACGCGTCAACTATTGCATGCCTGGAAATTGAAGCTTTATCATCCAGTTCGCAACGAACTGATGTCCTTCCTCGCTCCGCCTCCCCCAGACTTTGGCTTGCCCCAGATGGGGTAAATTTGATATAATACGCAGTATGAAAATACATATTGCGTTTATGGTTGGCTTGATGGGCTTAATGGCATTCGCCGGAACGCCGCATACATTCACGGTCGGCGAGCAGGATTTCCTGTTGGATGGTGAGCCGCTTAAGATTCGTTGCGGCGAAGTGCATTATGCCCGCATTCCTCGGGAGTACTGGGCGCAACGCTTACGGATGTTGCATGCGCTTGGATGTAATGCCGTCGGCTGTTATATGTTCTGGAATTTCCATGAGCGGGAAAAGGGCGTTTATACTTGGGAGGGGCGTGCCGATGCTGCGGAGTTCTGTCGACTCGCGCAGGCGGAAGGCATGTGGGTGGTGCTGCGTCCCGGACCCTACGCTTGCGCGGAATGGGAAGGCGGAGGCGCTCCCTGGTGGCTCATGCGGGATGATATGAAGGATGGCGCGAAGCCGATTGCAATGCGCTCGAGCGATCCTCGGTGGGTAGAACCGGCGAAACGTTGGATTACCGAAGTCGGGAGGGTGCTGGGTCCGTTGCAGGTGACAAAGGGCGGGCCCATTCTCATGGTGCAGGTGGAGAATGAATATGGACTTCACGGCAATGACAAGAATTATATTCGCGCCCTTCGGGAGGCGACGATCAAGGCTGGCTTTGAAGTTCCGCTTTATGCGTGCAATCCGCCTCGCGTAGTTGAGAACGGCTTTATTCCAGAACTCTTTCAGGCGGCGAATTTCGGTGGGGATCCGGCGGGACGTTTCGGAATGCTTCGGAAGGTTCAGCCGAAGGGACCTTTGATGTGCTCGGAGTACTATCCCGCTTGGTTTGATACTTGGGGCGCTAAGCACAATCCGCCGAAGCGCGACAAGGATTTCTTCGGTCCCATCGATTGGATGCTCGAGCATGGAGCGAGTTACTCGCTGTATATGGCGCATGGAGGGACTTCCTTCGGTGGGTGGACCGGTTGTCGCAATCCATTCGTCCCGAATGTGACGAGCTATGATTATTCTGCTCCGATTGATGAGCAGGGACGTCCCGCGGCGTCCTTTATGAAGCTTCGGGAGCGTCAGCTTAAGTATCTTAATCCCGGTGAGAAAATCCCGTCAATGGAGGAGGCTACGACAATTCCGGTTTACGGTTACGGGAAGGTCGCGCTTAAACGGACGAAGAATCTGGGGGATTTGATCGCACGGGAAGAAAGGTTGGAGCGTCCCCAGTACATGGAAAAACTCAATCAGGGTTTCGGACTCGTCAGTTATGAAACTACTATTGGTCCAGAAGATGGTGGACTTCTCACCGTTGAAAACCTACACGATTTTGGATATGTCGCGGTGGATGGCAAGCGCGTTGGGATTTACGATCGTCGGCATCGGGGCGCGAAGGTGAAGCTCGAGGCGGCGAAGGATGGTAAACAGCATACGCTTGCCATTCTTGTGGAAGCGATGGGGCGGATTAATTCGTCCCACGGCATGGAAGATCGTAAGGGTCTGGATGGCAAGGTGACGCTTGGGAAAAAGGAACTTAAGGGATGGACGGCGAAACTGATTCCGATCGATCCGGATTTCGGCGCGAAGGGTGTTTATAAGGGCGAGTTCGAGGTCAAGGAAGTCGGGGATACCTATCTGGATATGTCCGCTTGGACGAAAGGCATCGCATGGGTGAATGGACATAACTTGGGGCGTTATTGGTCTATCGGTCCGCAGCAGACACTTTATGTGCCGGGGTGTTGGCTTAAAGCGGGTGTAAACGAGATCGAGGTATTGGATTTCTTTGTGGAGGATGAATCGCGGGAGGTTGCGCTCATAGATACGCCGATACTCGATGTGCTGCGTCCCGAGACCGATTTCAGCCGTAAGGAACGTGCCACGAAAGCGTTCGTCGGGGGACGGGAAGTCACGGGTGGGACCTTCCCCAATTCCGACAAGGCGGAAGTTGTGAAGTTCTCCTCACCGGTGAAGGGTGAGTATTTCACCTTGCAGATTCTTTCGAGTTACGATAAGAAGAGTCTCGCCTCGATTGCGGAGTTTGATTTCATTGATGCGGAGGGGAATCCCTTGACCGCGTTGCCGCTGAGTGTAAGTGGGGTCGACTCCGAAGAAGAGGTCGTGGAAGATGGCGCGGCGGAGAATGCGATTGACGGACAGGTGGAAGCGTGTTGGGTGACTTCCTCGCGTAAGTTTCCGCACTGGATTGAGTTTCATGTGGATAAACCGGCGGAAGTGTGGGGATTTCGTTATACCCCGAAGCAGAGGCATACTACGGGCCGCATAGAAAATTGGAAATTTTTCGTCCGTTAGGGTCCGATTTTTGGTATAATACGCAGTATATGAAATCATACAACTGCGTAGTCTGTATAAAGCAGGTTCCGGACACTGGAAAAGTGACCGGCGAAGCGATGAAAGCTGACGGTACGATTAATCGTGCCGCGTTGCCTGCCGTGTTCAATCCGGAGGATAAAAATGCGCTGGAAGCGGCGCTCTGGGTGAAGGAGACTTACGGCGGTACGGTTACAGTGATCACGATGGGACTTCCGGCGGCGAAAGCGATTCTTCGTGAGGCGCTTTTCTGCGGTGCGGATCGGGCGGTGCTCGTTACTGATCGCAAGGCGGCAGGTTCAGATACGCTCGCGACGAGCTATATTCTTTCGCAGGCGGTGAAGCGTTTCAATCCCGATCTCGTTTTTTGCGGTCGGCAGGCGATTGACGGCGATACGGCGCAAGTGGGTCCGCAGATCGGTGAGAAGCTGGGCGCGAACGTGGTTACTTATCTTGAGAAGCTCGAGCTCGACGGCGACTACGCGATTGCGACGCGCGATATCGGTACGGGCGTTGAGACCTTGAAGGCGAAGTTGCCTGCGCTCTTTACGGTAACTGAGAAATTCGGGGAGCTTCGTCCCTACGAAATGCGTCGTGTAATGAAGTTCAAGGCGGCGGAACCGGAGACGCTCGATTGTGCGGCGATCGGCTGTGAAGATAGTCGCTGCGGCTTTGCGGGGAGCCCCACTTCCGTCAACAAGATCGAATCCGTCGTGTTGGCGGGCGGTGAATTCAAGGCGGTGCCGGCTACGGACGAAGGCATCAATGATTTGGTAAAGGAGCTTATCAATGAACACACCCTCGGTTGATCGCGCCTCGGCGGAGGTCTGGGTTTTTGCCGAACAGGAAGAAGGTCGGCTTGCGGATATCGTGTTCGAGCTCTTGGGCAAAGGGCGGGAACTCGCGGATAAGCTTGGCGTCAAGCTGGCGGCGGTACTTTGTGCCGACAAGGCCGGAGAGATGCCGCAGAAACTTTTTGAGGGTGGTGCGGATATTGTGCATCTCATCGAGGATGAGAAGCTTAAAGTTTTCCGCAACCTGCCGTATCGTCATGCGGTGGTTGAACTCGTGAAGGAGGTAAATCCGCAGATCTTCATCTTCGGGGCGACGCACATGGGGCGCGATCTGGCGCCGGCAGTCGCGAGTGCGCTTAAGAGCGGGCTTACGGCGGACTGCACCGACCTGCAGATTGGGGATTACACCGACAAGAAGACGGGAGAGGAATTCAAGAATGTCCTCATGCAGATTCGTCCCGCGTTCGGTGGCAACATCATTGCTACAATCGTCAATGCACGGCATTGGCCGCAGATGGCGACGGTGCGCGAGGGGGTGATGCGTCCCTTGGATGCAAGTGAAAAGGGAAGAGTGAAGAGTGAAGAAGTTGTGGTAAAGCATTCTTCGCATCTCGAGGGGGTGGAGATTTCGACGGAGGTCGTGGAGATTATCCGCAAGGTATCGTCCGTAAACCTCAAAGGTTCGCGCATTATCGTCGCCGGTGGCGCGGGCGTAGGGTCGAAGGAGAACTTCAAGCTCCTACATGATCTTGCGAATGTATTGGGCGGCGCGGTCGGTGGTTCGCGTGCCGCGGTGGACCTCGGGTACTGCGAGCATGAACGGCAGATTGGTCAGACGGGGGTTACCGTAAGACCGGCCTTGTTTATTTCGTGTGGAATTTCCGGGGCGGTGCAGCATCTCGCCGGCATGCAGGATTCCGCGAAGATCATCGCCATCAACACCGATAAGGATGCGCCGATTTTCAAGGTTGCGCACTATGGTATCGTCGGCGATCTCAATGTCGTCATCCCGAAACTCATCAAGGCGATCAAGGAGAAGTAAGATGGCTAATTTTTATACGGATAATCCCGATATTGAAAAGACACTCGATGCGCTCGATTTGAGTGAAGTCGCAACGCTTTTGGAAGAGGACTTCAAGTACGCGCAGGAATACGATTTCGCGCCGAAGAATGCGGAAGAGGCGATTGATAATTATAAGCGCGCGATTTCGCTGTGCGGTGATATTATGGCGAATCGCATTGCGCCGCTTGCAGAGGAGACGGATAAGCTCGGTAATACGCTTAATGAGGATGGTTCCGTCACCCGCGCGCCGGGGATGAAGCTGGCGATTGAGCTTTTCGGCAAGACTGGACTTATGGGGGTTACGATTCCGTACTATTTGAACGGACTTAACATGCCCTGTACCGTACTCACCGCCTGCAACGATATTGTTTCGCGCGGGGATGCTTCGCTCATGAATCTTTTCGGACTCCAAGGTATCGCCGAAACGATTAACATGTTCGCGGACGAGGAGATCAAAAAGGAGTATGTGCCGAAACTCGTTTCCGGTGAATGGACCGGCGCGATGGTGCTTACGGAACCGGATGCAGGTTCGGATCTTCAGAGCGTGAAGACAAGCGCCTATCTCGATAAGGATGGCGTCTGGCGGGTGAACGGCGTAAAGCGCTTTATTACCAACGGCTGCGGTGAAGTACTGCTCGTTTTGGCGCGTACCGAACCGGAGTTTTCGGATGGTCGCGGCTTAAGCTGTCTCTTGGTGGAGAAGGGTCCGTGGGTTAAGGTGCGTCGGCTGGAGAACAAGCTCGGCATCCATGGTTCGCCTACTTGCGAGATGGTCTTTACCGAGGCGCCGGCGAAGTTGATCGGTCTTAGGAAGCGCGGCCTCATCACCTATGTAATGGCGCTTATGAATGGTGCGCGAATGGGCATTGCGGCGCAAGGTACGGGTATTGGCGAGGCGGCTTATCGGGCGGCGAGGGAGTATGCGGCGTCCCGTAAGCAGTTCGGGGTGACGATTGATAATTTCCCGGCACTTCGGGAATTGATGTCCACGATGTCCGTCGAACTTCAGGCTTCGCGTGCGCTTACCTATTACGCGGCGAAAAATGTAGATCTTGAGACCGGCTGGAATCGCAAGGGCGATCGTAAGCAGGCGAAGCATTATGCTGCGTTCAATAAGATGCTTACGCCGATGGCGAAGTATTACGGGTCTGAGATGTCCATGCGCAACGCGCAGGGAGCAATTGCGGTTTTGGGCGGCTCGGGCTTCATGAAAGACTATCCGTGCGAGCGGTATTTGCGTGATAGTCGTATTGCCACGATTTACGAAGGCACGAGTCAGCTGCAGGTAGTAGCGGCGATTGCGGGGGTAATGGGCGGATTGGTCCACGATGTGATCGATGATATCCTGGGCGAAGGCTGGAGTGCGCATCATCCGCGGATGACGAAGCTCTTGGCGGCGCTCGATTCGGCGGTCGAATATGTAAAGGGTCGGGAGGATTCCAAACTCTATCACGATCTTTCCGCGCGCAAGCTCGTTGATACCGGTATCGCGCTCGTAGTAGCGGCGCTCTTGGTGAAGCTCTCGGAGAAGATTCCGGAGAAGAAGGCGGTGCTGGAATTCTGGCTAAATATGGAATTTCCTCGGGTTCGCGGAGAACTTGAGAAAGTCATGGGCGGTTATACCGGTTCGACCGTGGAGTTCGAGACGATTTGTCCGATGCCGAAGGCGGATTGATTTTAGAAGGGACGATAGGAAATGGCTGAAGAAACGAGCAATTACAACGCCGAAAATATCCAGGTTCTGGAGGGCATGGAAGCGGTTCGGAAACGTCCCGCGATGTATATCGGCGACACGGGCGAGCGGGGATATCATCATCTCGTTTACGAGGTGGTTGACAATTCGATCGACGAGGCGCTCGCCGGATATTGCTCGATGATTGATGTGGTCATCAATAAGGATGGCTCGCTGACGGTAAAGGATAATGGACGCGGCATCCCCGTTGATATGCATCCTACTCAGCATAAACCGGCGATTGAGGTGGTGCTCACGATTCTGCATGCGGGCGGCAAGTTTGATGGTTCCAATTATAAGGTTTCGGGTGGACTTCACGGCGTAGGTGTAAGTTGCGTGAATGCGCTTTCGGACTGGATGAAGGTGGAGGTGAAGCGCGGCGGAAAGCTCCATCATATCGAGTTCAGTCGTGGACATGTCACCAAGCCGTTGGAAGTGCTGGGCGATTGCGGGGAAGAGACGGGAACTAGCGTTACGTTCTTTCCCGATCACACGATCTTCACTTGCCGTGCGTTCAAGTGGGAGACCTTGTGCTCGCGTCTTCGGGAGCTCGCGTTCCTCAATAAGGGCGTAACCATTCATTTCCGGGATGATGAGGGCGAGGAACATCACGAGGAAACTTTCCATTACGAAGGTGGTATCGATCAGTTCGTGGAGTGGCTTAATACCGCCAAGAAACCGCTTTCGCCGGTAATCCATTTTGAGGGTGAAAAGCAGGGCCTTACTGGACTTGTCCAGGCCGAAGTGTCGATGCAGTATACCGACAGCTATTCGACAATGGAGCAGACCTACTGCAATAATATTCACACCATCGAAGGCGGAACCCATCTTTCGGGTTTCCGTGCGGCGCTTACCCGTACGATCAATAAATACGGCGCGGATAACAAGCTTTTGAAAGAGAAGGACAATCTCACCGGCGATGACATGCGCGAGGGACTTACCGTGATTGTCTCGGTAAAGGTTCCCCAGCCGCAGTTTGAAGGTCAGACCAAGACCAAACTCGGCAATGGTGAGGTGGAAGGTATCGTCGGTTCGATCGTTTCTGATAAGTTGATGACAATTTTCGAGGAGAATCAGCAGGTCGCTAAAATCGTGATCGAAAAGACGCTACTTACTGCGCGTGCTCGTGAAGCGGCTCGTGCTGCCCGGGAATCGACGCGTCGTAAAGGCGTGATGGACGGTCTTTCGTTGCCGGGTAAGTTGCGGGACTGCTCAGAGCGTGATCCGGAAAAGACCGAACTTTTCTTGGTCGAAGGTGATTCGGCCGGCGGTTCGGCGCAGACGGGACGTGACCGTGCGACCCAGGCGATTCTGCCACTTCGTGGTAAGGTATTGAATGTGGAAAAAGCGCGTATCGACCGGATGCTCGCGAACGCCGAAATCCGTACGCTTATTACCGCAATCGGTTGTGGCTTCGGGGAAGAATGGGATATTTCGAAGGCGCGTTATCATAAGATCGTCATCATGACCGATGCTGATGTGGACGGCGCGCATATTCGTACGCTCCTTTTGACCTTCTTCTACCGGAAGATGCCTGAACTCATTGAGAAGGGCTACATCTATCTCGCGCAGCCGCCGCTTTACAAGGTAGAGCGCAAGAAAAAGGCGGAATATGTGCTTACGGACGGCGAACTTACCTCGAAACTCCTGACGCTCGGGCTGGATGATTTTGAAGTGAAGGATAAAGCCGGTAATGTGCTTGATAAAGATCGTGCTCGTGAGCTTCTTATTCTTTTGGCGGAAATTGAAGAGACCGCGAAGATGGTAGGTGAGCGTGGATATGATGCCGAAGCGCTACTTAAGGATGAGACCGCTTCCGGTAGCGGCGCGAGCATGCTTAAGAAAGAATTCTCCTCACTTTCCGGTTTCGGGTATGCGGCGGAGGATTATTTTGGCGGAACGCTTAAGAAACTCTTGGACGATGTCCGCGCCCACGGCAAGCAGGGACTTTCGGTGTATCGTTTCAAGGGCTTGGGTGAAATGGATGCGGATGAGCTCTTTGATACGACGATGAATCCCGAGAAGCGTCACATGCTTCGGGTGCGGCTTAACGATGCAGTCAAGGCGGATCAGATGTTCACGCTCCTTATGGGCGATGAAGTCGAGCCGCGACGTAAGTTTATCGAAGATAACGCACTTAACGTGAGGAATCTTGATTTTTAGCCAGGATGGTGGAATGGCAGACACCAGGGACTTAAAATCCCTTGTCAAGTT
>R14__coassemble_1839_pt1 | contig 9869 bp, 7 predicted proteins | sample R14__metabat2_high_PE_051 | metagenome-assembled genome bin R14 | reverse complement strand
AAAATTCGAAAATTCGAAAATTCGAAAATTCGAAAATTCGAAAATTCGAAAATTCTACGATTATGTATATTATACCACTACCCCCCCCCATTTGTCAATAGCAAATGTGAAAAAATTAAAACGCAGAAATGGTAATTTCGTAAGTGTATTCCGCATTGACCGGAGCAATACCGTGATCAATAAGAATTTCCAGAATATCCCCTTCGACCGCTTCCGAGGGACGGCGCTTCATTACCGTATTCCAATTACCCTTGCGATGCACCCGATTAACCTTCACCTTTCCGCCGGTAATCCGATAAATCTTACCGTCATGAATCACCGTCGTAACTTCGCCTTCGCGCTTCTCAACAACTTCGCCTCTTAAGGGACACTGCTCCACGCTTGTCACCACCCGATGTGCATTATCCTTTGAAGTTATCCCCCAACCCTTGCACTTTACCCCACTCTCCAAAAACTCCCAACTCTTAAAGCATTGCAAATCGCCGCGTTTAAGCTCGAAAACGAGCTTATTCCCCTGAACCTGAATATTATCCACCTGATTGAATACCTTACTGCCCGTTCCCAGTTTCTCCGCGCCCTCACGATCAATCGCGGTTACCCCGGGAATATACCTCCAATTCCAAAGCGGAAAGACATTCTCATATTCGTCGCCCCGACAATAAAAATAACAAGCTCCATCTGCCATCAGCGCACCTTGCGCATTGTCCCCGTTATACGATTCCGTGCCAATGATTTTAGCGGTGGACATCTTAATCGTTGTCCGCCAACCTTCACCTGCATAAACCGCCTGCGCCGCATCAGGAAAATACTTAAAGCCCTTCGCCTCCCCGAGCATCATCCCAAGTTCTTTCGCCGCCGCCTGAATCCGCCCCCCTTTCGAACGCTGAATCTCCGGCGCAAATTGCCGACCCAGTGAACCGACGTCAAGAAATCCGTTGTAAATCGTCCATCCATACGCCTCGAACAGCTTCTCCAACACCTTGCGCTGTTCATCCTTCAGATACGCCGCAAATTCCGCCGCTGTTTCCACAAAATGGAGTTCGTAATTTCCCCATTGCGGTTGCGCACCATGCTGCCAAAATGAGCCATCGGGACGAGGTCCTTCGCCTTTACCGACGACGATGGTGGAAAGTACATCCCTTATCGCCGCCTCCTCCATCCGCTTATCCCCGATGAGACGTCCCCGATAATAATGCACCGCCGAAATCCACGCTTTATTCTGTCCCGTCCGTTTATGCTTCAGCGGCGCACGCTCCATATAGTCGATTATCCCCGACTTCTCTTCTTCGGTCAACCAATCGCCGAACTTAACGGACGCGATACCAAGCGCATGCGGATAACCGATTTCATTCCACCACCAGTTCTTGTCCGTCCGCCGTGGAAAGAACTTACCGAGATTTTGATGGAATTCAGCCTCGTTTGTGGACCTAAAAAACGTCCTTACCTCGAGCGCCGCCGGAGTATCATTTGGATCCATCGCTGCTGCGGAAACCGCAAACGCGAGAATACTAATATTGAGTATCCCCATAAATCAATACCTTACGAAGAATCAGCGACTCTTTCATCGCCCCCTTCTTACGACTGAGCCGCACATACTGCGCCGTCGGAGAGGACTTCCCAAAATCAATACGAATCGCTTCGTCCTTGCACTTCTCAACCGTCCTAACCTCCTTCCAATGCTCGCCGTCTTCCGAAACGGAAATTACGAGTGGGAATACTGTATCGCGTCTGGTGGTCCTCGACGAGGATGACGGATACACCGTAATTCCAGCAATATCCGCCTTGCCCGGCAATTCCACTACCACAAACGGCTCCTCGCTTACTCCCGTAAGTACGATCTGTTCACAGTTCTTCCTCAACGGCGAAGCATCGGCTATGTGTCCATACTCCGGCATATTATTACCCTTACGATAACCGTTCGCATAGATAAGCGCTTCGGACGATATAAGTTCCGCCCCATAGGCCTTCGTCTCCACTGGTTTATCGGTCGAATCTTTCTTCAGCGGCTCCAATTTGTCCTTAAGGTCCGCAATCTGCCGGAAGGTCATCCGGTCCTTGGCATTAACCGCGCCTAAGAACATCCTGTCCCACCGCAACTTCATCGCCTCCCCAGTGTCCCCATCCTTCATGCGCTCCATGAACTCCATGAATACCGGTACGCGCTTCGGTTCTTTCATAAACCAATTCGTCCCCCAGACAAGTGCAGAATTGAAATACCGCTCATGTCCGACATTCGCCTCCATCGCCGCCTTCAAAATCCGTGCATGCGCCTTGATATTATCCCCAAAATACGCGCTCAACCGATTAAGTGCAACATCATAGTTATATTCCTCATTGCAGGTGGTGCTGGTCGGCTGCGGCAAAAGTGCAATCATCTCGATCGCCGTATCCATCAGCGGCTTTTTATCTTCGCCCGTCTGTTTTTCAATTTCCTTCATCGTGCGGTCGACGATATCCCACACCGGCGCACGTCCATACGGCAGACTTTTCGCCGCGGATTTGAGAAACTTCTGCCACTTCTCCACCGACGCACCGGTTTTCGTAAGATATTCCTGATAGCTAAGCCACGCCTCGTAATTCCATGGACATTCCGCAAGCGCATCCAAATAATACTTCTCCTTGTTAGTTGCCTCGCCTAAGAATACCTTAAGTTGCGATTCGTCATGTTTTGCCGGATTCTTAAACGTCTCTTCGACCATCCCGAGATAACTGAACGGCGTTCCCCAGAACGAGAAATGCGCCTTGGTATTGGAATTGACGTTATAATTCCTCACCCACTGTCCATTATCCATCCGATGACAATACGCACAATGCCGAGGCTGTCCACCGGTCATCATCATCACCCCATGCGCATTACCGAGGGCCGCCCCGAAGCTTGAAAGTCCCCCACAGACCGCGCCATTCGCCTGGCGCGTCATCATCGACGGCCAATCGCTATGACGCCACGGACGCGCATAACGATTACCATGCACAACTTCCTTAAAACAGTTATACTTGCGGTAGGGTACTTTCCAGCAACCCGTTCGTGAAGCGGCAATCTCATGACTGAACGCTTCATTAAGCCAGAAGATATTTTCCGCGCTCAGTCCCTTACCGATAATAAACCGCCATTCCCGACAAGTATATTTATACGCCTGCTCCCGCAGACGTTTCGCCCCGGCCAGCCGACGATACGCCTCATAACTTCTCACTACGCCTTCATCCACACTCCGTTGCTTGTTGATTGCATGCGCTACCAGTACGTGACGTCCCAAATCAGCTTCCGCCCACTTTTCCGGATCATTCGCTACCAACAATTCCAACATCCCGAGCGCGATCTTCGGATCACGGATCGGTCCGGACAGGAAGAAGTCTCTAAGCAGTTTTTCGTCATTCCACACCCGATCGGACACACTATCTCCACAAAGCGTTACCAACCGATGCCGCAATATCGAAAGCGGACTCTCATCATTTGCCGACGGCGCCTTGCGTTTGATCCCTTTAAGCGCCGGCTTAATTGGAAAGGTCGTTATGCCCTTCGCAAGCGGAATTAAGTAACGTTCCGTATTCCGCGGTCTTTCTGGTTGCTTCTCTCCGAAGTCCTCCAGATACCCTTCCGCCGCCCAGCCCCAGAAGGAATCGGGATCGGCTGCGTATGCTCGCTTCAATGCCGCAAGCGCTTCCGACTTCTTCTCCTGATCTCTCCGGTAAAGCGCAAAGGTCGCGATGTCCTTCACCTGACCTTCTAACGTATCGAGTAATTTAAGCCCTTCCGCATAATTCTTCTGGCGTCCATAATTGGTCGCCCGAGAAACTTCTCCATACCCTGGCGCATTATTCGCCGCCGAACTACTTACAGCGGTTGCCAAAATAAGCGCGATGATTAAAAACTTATTCATAAAGGTGGATGCGAGTCCAGCAGGACGCGGGAATGGTGATTTTGACTTTAACGAAGCCGTCATTCACCTCACTGCGAACGATTTCACCATCGTTGATCTGGACGCCGACTTCACCCTTAATGCCGGTATACTTGAGCGGAAGTTTCAAAGTGCGGGTGATGGACGTCTTAAGCGGATTAAAGGCAAAGACAATCGCCTTTTCCGCATCCGGATTCATGGCATCGGTAACCATCCAGCCGTCCCAATCGCGTCCATCCGCACGCCGCAGATGGATGAAGTCACCGGTCAGCACACGCCGATGAGCCTTGTAGAAGGTAGTCCATTTACGGACCATATTGAACGTCCGCTCGGTATCGAAAAGCCTCGGACCTCTCCAACACGCCTGCACTCCCGCCCCGAAGATATCGGCGAAGCGTTGTTCATAGTGGTCGAAATGTTCATCCAGCGGTTCCACAATCGCCGCCGCCCCGCCTCCATGATAGACCGTCAGCGGAACGAACATCCAGCTCATCGTCTGCATGCGATTCCAAGTGCCGTCGAAGATATTCTGCCGCTCAATCAACACCTGCAATTCCCTCGGCTGATTGTAGACGCGCTCTTTATAGCCCATCCCGTTCTTATTCGCCCCGTTCACATAGTAGCTATCGGGTTGGTTCACATGGATGCCATTCGCTGCGCAGAAACGATAAAGATCGCGTTGGGCTTCCCACTGTACACGGAGGGAATCTTTATCGCCATGGTGATAGGGATGATTCGTACTCGCGCACACATCACCGGGGTAGGGTCCATCATTCTCGAAAATACCGAACTTAGCCTCAGCCATGAAGTCCTTAAGACACTGGAAATACTCTTTCCCCCACTGCGCCCCGAGACAAGGACCTTTCCCAAACCGGCATTCGCCTTCTACATTATCCTCTTTCGTTTTCGCCCCTCGGCTGGAAGTAAGCGTGTAGCCCCCGAGCACGAGTCCCTGATCCTGCGCTTCTTTTGAAAGCGCTGCGTATTTCGTCCGATATTCCGGATCGCGGCTTTCCAGATTAAAGCCCGATCCAAAGCTCATCAACACCGCCTCAAAGCCGGCTTCGGACGCTTGGTGGAGTCCCTCTCTTACCGCCGCCTCCTTTGACGCACGCAGATGGAAGAATAATGGACTTTCCTCCGTCCACGGCGCAATCAATCTCCAGAAGCGCCGCATAGTGAGTCCCCGCCGTTCCCGTTCGGTGGAATCCATCGCCGTTTCCCACACGCGATAGGTCTCGTAACTTTCGCCCGGCTTTAAGTACTTCGCGAAGTTACCATCCGGACCTACCACCAACCGATTGAGGGATTTGCAGTGGTATTCGGTCTGAGTGATGTAATCTTTATCCATTTCATACCGCATGCCACGATCGAAATTCACCTGATTGGAAGCAATACCGAAGAAGAGTTCCGGCATTACCCAAAGATCATTCGGTTTCGCAGTGAAGTCGAGATCGTTATGCGCATGTCCATCGGTAAGACGGAGGCGTTCACACTCGAAAGTATCAACGACGACTTCCTTTTCCGTATCGTTCTTAACCACCAACCATTTCGCCACAATCGGGGCGCCGTCGTAAATCTCGTAATGCACCTCTACCTTCGGGAGATTCGCTTCCGGCGGGTCGAAATAAAGCGTTACTTCACGTCCCTTCGGCGGCCAATTGAGCTTACGGGTACTCCATTCGGGACGTCTCTTCCATTCGAACCGTTCACGAATCGCGTTTTCGGTCCATTTCACATACCGATACGCATTCGAAGCGACCACCAGATTTTCATACCATTCCGGCAACAGATAATTATGTACCCGCGGTCCGCTATTTACCCCGCCAATCGGATACTCCTTACCATCAATCGTTACCTTTGCCTCGCTCTCCACCCCGCGCACGTATTCCTCATTCGTCGCTAAGCATTTAAGCGAAATCGTAACCGCATCCGGCTTAAGCAGCAATTCGCGGCGGATAAGTCCATTTTCCATTATGAGATGATCTTTCGCCTCTTTGACTTTCGCCGTGTATCCACTCGGATCGACAATCCAATCCTCGGGAGTTTCCGGTGCATACGGCGCAGGAATGAAATAACTCCACGCAGCAAGCATCAATGTACTAATCATCATATCCCTTCTCCCCTTTTTTATTCGATTATTTTACCGTCTTGCCAGCGGAAGGAAACGGACTTCCCACCCCGCACTCTAAAGTTCTTTACCGAGCCCGCCTTCCATGCACTCGGCAAGGCTGGCAGTTTGCGGACAATAAATTCGCCGTTTTCATCCCGCTCATGACTCTGCACCAATATTTCCGTAAGCGCCGCCGTTGCTCCGAAATTACCGTCAATCTGAAACGGCGGACACATATCCCAGAGATTTTCACAGGAGCGCTGCTTAAGCAGTTCGTCAAAAAGCTTCATCACCCGATCACCATCCCCGATACGCGCCCAGCAACACATCCGATGCGCCATCGCCCAACCGGTCGCCATATCCCCGCGCAGATTGAGCGTGGTCTTCGCCGCCTCGAGCCATTCGGGCGTTGACTTGCTGATTACCGTTCCGGGATAGAGACCAACGAGCTGCGAAATATGCCGATGATGCGGATCGCCAATCTCCCCGTACATATTCTCCTCCCGATACTCCTTCACCTGTCCCGAGCCGCCGATAATCACCGGATCGTACTTACCGACCTGACTTTCACAACGCTTCACCACCGGATCTTCCTCGCGTCCCAAAACTTTCGCAAGCCGGATCAATGCGGCATTGTTCTCCTCAATCATCTGCTGATCAAAAGCACAACCCGTGGTGTGGTAATAGTCATACCGCTTCGCCCCGACTTTACGCTGTTCGGGACTCGCCGAAAACTTGGATAAATACACCCCATTCGTCTCGATTACCGCCCGAGTGAGGAATTCTCCCGCCCCATGCACCACCGGCCAGACATATTTCTCCAACGCTTCCCGATCGAGCGTAAACTCATACCAGTCAATAAAGAGGCGCGAGGTAAACCCGCTATTGCCCGGACCCGAATGACTGCCCCACGGTTGTGGCATAACTGAATAAGGATACGCCGACGTATTGATGCTCCAAGCGTCCTCCGACCACTCCCCACCGGCATTCTCCGGCGTTACATGCTCGATAAACCGCTTGGTACCGTCAAAAGTGCGCGAACGCAAAACTTCGTTGAATACCGCATACGACTTGAAGCAATCGGCGAGTCCACATGGGAACGACGCCCAGTAATTCATCTGGATATTGACGTTATGCCAATATCCTGCACCCCCCGGCGTTTAAAGCTGCGGACCCGCCCAACAGCCCTGCAGATTCGGCGGAAGCGTTCCTTCCCGCGAGGACGATATAAGCATGTATTTTCCAAATCTCCAGTAAACCGCCGCTAAATAGGTGCTTGCCGCACCCTTCTCCCGACGCAACTTTCCGGTAGGCGTGGTAAAGTCCGCCTCATCATATTCAAGCTCGAAACTGCTCCGGTCATAAAGCGCATGGTAATCGGCGAGGTGACGTGCCTTAAGGTCCGTATACCCGATTTTCGCCGCGTTTTCACACTTAGCGCACGCTTCCGGCAAGGGATCGGGTCCCAAAAATTCCGCTCTCGCGCGAGTGAACATCTTACCGCAGATTCGGTAGTTGGACGCAATGGAGTAATAAACGAACGCCTCTTTTGCCCCTTGTACGATGATTATCTTATCCAAACTCGTAATCTTACCGTCCGTCACTATTTTGAATGCACCCGCCGCCGTTACACTGTACTTATCGCTCGTCGCTGAAAATTCCACCCCATCCGCTTTATATTCAACTCTCGCCGTCCGGTTGGAACACTCCCCCTCTTCATCCGCATAAGGAACCGTTACCTCGAACGCAAAATTAAGCTCCCCTTCCTTATCCGCCGTGAACTTCATCGCGCCGGCTTTATCGGGATACGAAGTAAAATACTCGCGCGTATATTTTACGCCGTCGTTTTCATACTCCACCGTCACCAACGCATTATCGAGATCAAGCTTTCTTACATATCCCGTCGCGTTCGTATGACCGAAATCGATTTCCACATCTGCAAGATCGGTAAAGCCACTGTTATATTTAATCTTTTCCCGGCTCTGGGTAAGAAAACTCGGATCAGAAAGCTGGAGATATTCTATTTCCGTTCCCCCGAATTCACTCACCCCGAAATATCCACAGCCCATCGGCAGTGAAGCATTCGTCCAGCCGTCCACCGACCACTCCGCCGGTTTATCCATCAAAATATGATATTCCGGCGTCGTAACCGCCAGCAATGCCGCAACTATCCCTATCATTTTACCGGCTCCTTTATCTGGTTCAAAATCTTCTCCGCCGTTCCGATGGCAAACCGATCCGCCATCGTCAACAAATCCGAATCGCTGATGCTACCGAACTTACCATTAACGGAAAGCATGTGCCGTCCTCCATGTGCACTCCACGGATCCGTCGATGGAAAATTCGAACCGGTTAGATCATACGCCGGAGATAACTCCCACCGTCCATCGCTGGACATCCTAAACGAAAAGTTCTTCGTATGGTCGTCACACTCCCCGACCGCAATGTTGAACGCAATACGCCGAAACGCCTCCGCTTTCGCATCATAACCGAGATTCAACTTCTCCACCGTCATCAACAACTGCTCGTAAGTACGAAACTCCATCGGTACGGACATCGGAAAATGCGCCATCGCCGACAATGATAATAGATGATAACGCATACCTGCCGGTCCCCGATCGAAGCGTTTGGTCATAAAGTGCTTTAATCCATCCAGTTCCAGCAAAACACTTTCCGCCATCTGTACTCCAGCCGCCTTCGCTTTCAAATAAAGCTCATATTCCTTTTCGCCGCGCCATGGAAATTCCCGCGGCGTAAACTTGATAATCCAATGTTCAAAGTCCACAGGTAAGTCACGATCTCCGAGCAAAAACTCATTCGTCTTACGATTCCATCCGACCACCGCCTTCGCCTGTGCTCCTCCGGCGGAAGAACCAATGCGGATAATCGCCCTTAATGCTTCCACGCCCTCCATATCCGCCAATTCACCGTTCATCACCCGTCGGGCGTCCTCCACCAACTTCCGTAGATCAATCGCCGTTGGTTTACCGCAGGGACCATGCTCCGGCTCATAAGTAAGCGCGCCCATACCTCGGCGTCCGAGATATGAAAGTCGATCCAAAACTGTCGCCTCGGAGATTGCCACCCCGCGACTCATCAACCACCGATCAATCATCGATGCCCCGAAGGAATCCGGCAATGAATCGGCGAACACCGGCGGTAGACCGTGATATTCGTTTATCGGCAGCTCCTTGAATTCATAAGGTACGGACGAAAGTTTCATCATCAGCGGAGATATTTCCAAGCCGGACTTTACAAAATCATCGTCGAATTTAAATGCGTAATATCCGGACGTCTTGGCGGGTATAATCGTGCCCACTCGCCGATTCCAAAGCGAAACTATCACCCGACGCGTATGTACGAAATCACTCATGCGCACTCACCTTCCGCACATTTCGCGCCCGCTGACGAGGTTTGGCGTCCATCCGCTCAAAAGCGCTCGCATCAATAGTCGATGGCGCCAAGGTCATTAGCCAATCGATCTTACCCAAAGTACGGCAATAAAGCAACAACGATTCGGTAGTGGCACTGTTCCCACCTTCAATATTACGCACCGCTTTCAATGAAATGCCACTGCGCTCAGCCGCCATCTGCTGAGAAAGATTCTGAGCAAGCCGCAATCCTTTAAGGTTTTTCCCTAAAGCTATTAACAGCTCTCCTTTGGTACTATATATCATATTATTCCTTATAAGGTATAAAACAACGCGTATTATATCATATCATACCTTATAAGGTCAAGTACCATTATTACTGGAAGTAGAAGAGCAGGCCGGAGGAGGTAGGCGGAGGAGTTGGGCTTGCGCCGAGTTTAAGCGTACCCTCGTCGAGATAGACCGAAAGCGCAGCGCCGCTACCATCCA
>R14__coassemble_1741_pt1 | contig 10341 bp, 6 predicted proteins | sample R14__metabat2_high_PE_051 | metagenome-assembled genome bin R14 | reverse complement strand
CCATCGGCTTCGAATCCCGGCGAGAACATCGTCTCCACCGTCGGAGTAACGACCGGCGCCACCGTGAGCGTCACCTCGATTTCGCAGGGCCAGAGCTTGTCCGTACCCGCGCTCGTGGTGAGCTTAAGAACATGCGTCTTTTCCGCGTCGATCGCCGTACCGGCCGGAATCTGGCAGGTGAAGTTGATCTTGGAAGAGTGCGAGGTCACCGTAACATCGGCGAGCTTCGTACCATTCTCGAGGAGTTCGAGCTTCTCGCCCGTACCGCCGTAGGTCATGTTGACGCCTTCCAAGTAGAAGGGCTTACCGACTTGAATCTCCGAGGACTTCGACTCGCAGTCGCGAACACGGGTGATCTTGCAGGGCTTTTCGGAGTCCGGTAGATACGCCTCGATCTTCGCGGCTTCTTTACGCCACGCAGTAGGAGCAACCAAGCTCAACTGCGGATAGTTTTCGTCCGTGAGGTATGCCGCATCCGGTTCCTCGACCGAGCCTGCGACCGAAGTTTCGACCGTGCCCATCGGGGTCTGAATGGTGTACGCCTCTTCATCGGCGAAGTAATCCGCGAGCACCTCGGCGAAACCGTTGATGAAAAGTCCCGCTTCAACGACGGAGCCGTTGGGGTACTTCACAATCATCTTCTCGGCGAGTTTGGCGGAGCTGACGGTATCCTCGATTTCGTTCGACACGAAAAGCGGGGCCTCCGCGGCGGTAGTGGTCTTGTTCTCGGTCGCGCCTACGGAGAGCGAGCTCATCGAGCCCAGTCCGTAAGTTACGTTCGAACCGACGGCAACGGGAAGTTTGGATTTAGCCATACTTTACTCCTTTCCTTAACCGTTGACGACCTGCACCAAGCGGTAGAGACGCGTGACGATGTAATCGTCGGCGTTCTCAGCATTGCGGGTGGCGACCATGAGCCGATACTGACCGGTAGTGGGCAGTTCATCGAACACGCAGCGAATCGTGTTCACGTCGCTATTGATGATGCGCGCCTGCTTGACGATAGCGCCAGAGCTCGCATCGAGGAGCCACACGCCGGTATCGGTCTGCGCGGCATCGAGCGCGATATACGAACCGTTGATGACGATCGTATCGGTCGCGTTTTCGATGCGGTTGAGGCCCGAGGCGTTGTCCTGCATGATTTCGTAGAGTACCGCCGCCACCGTATTGGCGTCGAGCTCGACTTCGATTTCCTTGACCTTTTCGGCGAGTTCACCCTTGAACCAGATACTGATTACAACGGGATTCTTCTCCTTGGTGAGCGGCTCACCGAGGGACGAGATGGAACCTTTTACGTTCAAACGAGCGTAGAAGAATCCGCCGTCCACCGCCTTGTTCTGCAGGAGCTCTTCTAAGAGCACCGCGCAGAAAGCATCGGCATAAGCGCTCAGCTGGCTGGAACCGACTTTGATTTTTTCCGCAAGCTTCGACATGAATGCAGTCGAAGATACGGCGTTAGCGCCCTGTACCGCGAGTCGGTAGATGGGAGTTTCTCCCTCTCCGAAGTTGGACAGAACGGGTTTAGTTTTGATTGCCATATTGGCAACCTCCTTTTCTGTGTGTTGAGCCCCGAGGGACTTTTTCCCCAGGGCTCGGGTTATTCACGGCAACATACCGTGAAATGAAGGTCTCGGTCTAAGGGAACTACCTTCCAAAGTAGCCTAGACCGACACCCCAAAGTAGCCTAGACCTCGGCACAAAGTAGCCTAGACCTCGGCATAAAGTAGCCTAGATCTCGGCACCTACTACCGGGGGGTATTTCATCCACTCCCCGGGGTCGGTGCGCAAGGTAGGTTAGAACGTGAAGTTAGGTCCGCTCCCGACCGTACAACCGGTCAGAAGTCCGCCTAACGCACCGGAGAAGAAGGGCAGCAAGGCCTTAAAAAAGGTCTTAACACCGGCCTTGATTCCGGTCATCAGCGCTTCTTTCCAATTAACATCTGCCATTTTTACCTCCTTTCATTCATTCGAAAATTCGATTATTCGAAAATTCGAAAATTAACTTCACGCCTCCTCGACGGTGAGCTGCTTGGAATAGTGAATGCCGAGCTTGAGCCCGGAAATTTCCACACCTTCCTTCAGCGCTTCTTCGTTATCTTCCAAAAACGCTTTGAAGCGTCCCCGGATCTTCTTTGCCTCTTCGGCCTGACGCGCCGCGATGCAGAGCGTCTTGAGTTCTTTAATCTGCTCATTGCTGAGCTTTACGGTTTTCTTAGTCGCCATATTGGCCTTTCCTTTCTTATTGATTCGATTTCTCAAATTAGGTCAGACCTAAAATGAGAAATCGATGGTTTGTTAATTCGAAAATTCGAAAATTCGATTATTCGAAAATTCGAAAATTAGTTAAGGGAGGGCGAGGACTGCGGTCAACGGGTCGCTGTTCAATAATTACGCCCGGCCGCTCTTTCATCGCCCCTCCATATCATTTAGTGCCAGACCAAATTAGTTTTTCCCACTTTTTCTGATTGGGGACCGAAAAAATTCCAATGTTCACAATGTTCACAGTTAACAAGGGGGTACTTGTAAGTAGAGACAAAAACTTATGTGTTCGTGAGTGAATATTGTGAACATTGAAAATTGTGTGATATAATAAATAAAAAAAGAGAGAATATATTTCAATTCTCTCTCTTATCTTCATTTCCAATATTCACAAACGCTTGTGAACATTGGTTAACATTGTGTGAAGATTACACTAAGGTATATCGAAAGCCCCCGCGCGTTAAGGCTTCGGCGGTGATGAGTTCCGACTGTACCAGTGTTTCGATTACGCGGCGAAAAGTGTCCGAATCGATATGCATATACCGGAGTAGCGCCCCGTGGTTGAGGGAACCGTTAGCACCATAGTCCCGAAGATAGCGCATCGCCTTTTGCCGCAGCGCATCGAATTCGTTATCGTGCACATAGACCGAGGCCTGATAGAGCATGCGCTTGGTAAGGTGGTAGACGACTTTCCATCCCCACCGAACCGCGGCTTCGGAGATTACGGGCTTATTGACATCCTCGCTGATAGCATAAAGCATCGCGAGTTTGGACGCTTTCTCCGCGCCGCGCGACCATAGCGCTTTTGCGGAGTTGGAATCGGCTGCTGCATACATAGCTTCGCATTCGGCGATTATTTCGGCGTTGGCCTTTATCGCATCCTCGCTTTCCGGAATCGTGATCGGTTCAGGGACAGTCTCCATCGTCGAAGCTTCCTCGAGATTTTCAAGGTCGAGTCCGTCAAAGCCGCCATGCTCCACGAGACACTTCGCCATGGCGAGTAGGGTATCGTCGAACGGCGCGAAGTGGGGTGTACCGGCGGTTCCGCGTTCTCCGGCTTCGAACACTAAGCAGCGCGAGAGCAGTCCATTCTCCATCGACCGCTCGCTAATGGCGCTCCAGAGATATTTCGGGATGCCGGTTGCGAGCATGGTAAGATGCGGTTCACGGATTCCCTTCGCGCGTATCTTATCAAACTTAGTTGCCTTGCCGCCGACCTGACTGATGGCTTTCTTGCGCATCGCGTAGGTAGTATCGCTACTGGTTGCGAATTGCAGTAAAGCGCCGTAGATCTTCTCCATCGCTGAGTCCCCGCGTTCGTTGAGGGATGCGAAGAGCGTGTCGATTTCATCCACCTGGAAGAAACTTGCCGGATGGATGAGCAGGGCATCCTCCAGTCCCTCCGCACTCGCAAAGCGATCCGCCATTGTGGGCATGATGCCGACTTCCGTCGCGAGGTTCATATTCACCTTGCGGGGATAGTCCTTACCCACTCCGGAATCAGCCAAAGCGAGCAGATAGATGTTGGTCCTCAAGTTCCGAGGATTGCGGAAGTTACGTCCCGTCAAATGCGCGAGCATTGTGAGCGCTCCGGCAAAGGCCAATACCTTATTCGGATATGGCGCAGTCGCGAGCGTATGCGCGGCGAGTAGACTTACGAAGCCCGGAACCTCCAAAAATTCATCTGGCAGCGGACCGGGGTCCGGAATCGAGGCCGAGGAATCGGATGAAGGATGAAGAATGAAGGATGAAGGATGTACAGCGAATGGTTCCAGGAGTTGCGCCACATGACGCGCCGAGTAACCGCGTTCCGGTTCGAAAGGCGCTGCGTTCGAGGAGAACACATAGAACACTTCGCGATTCCAGGTAGCGGAAGTGGACTTCCCGTCCTTTCCTGGACGCTCCCAGTGTTCATTACCGCCGCTTTCACCGGTCTTTTTCCATCCATGCCGCATAAGTAACGCGGGTACATCGATAGTCGGCTCGGTTACGATCGGGGCGGGCTTATGAACGCTCTCCGGAGTGACGGTAATTTTGGTCTCGCTCAAAGCGAGCGCCGCGTTAATCATCATTTCCTGCTCCATCGGCGAGACCTTCGGCAGGTGCAGAAGGTCCCCTTGCATGAGTTCATAGCCCTTACTCGGGGCACACTTCACATAGCCGTTTTCGCCGCGCGTTTCGATGAGTACATGACCATCGTTTTTCATCGCGAGTTTACGGTTGCCGGGTACGTAACCGACGTCCTCAAGGCGATAATAGACATGCTTGCCGCCGCTCGGGGTGCATTCGATTACCAGCTTATGGCAGAGCTCTACCGGCAGGGACACCATCCACGGCTCGAAAGCCGAACCGTGGTCGTCAAAGTCGATGAGCTCGAGATTGCCGGATACTTTTCCGCAGACAATGCCGATGCCGTCCCAGCGATAGCGCTCGATTTCGTCATCGGACATGATACGGTTGGTGAATTCTTTCCAAGCGCACGCGGGACGTTTATCCGCGAGCGTGGGAAGTACAGAAAGGCCTTGATGAGCGTAGGCCGACGCATTGAATTTAATGATGTTCATAGTTGTTATTACCTCCTATATCCTTTAGTATTATTTTAGTGAGTTTTTTCCCACACTTTTTTCGTAACGAAGAGATATTTCGCCCATTTGCGGTAAAAGGTGGATTTAGGGATGTTTAAGGTATGCGCCGCGGCGAAGAGATTGCCGTTGCAATCAATATACGCATCGAACGCTTCAAGGATAGGCTCGGCCTGATCTTTCAGGGTCAGTTGCAATTGCTGCTTGACCTGCTGAAGTTTCTTCTGGGCCCTAAGCCACCGATAAAGACAGGCGTCGCATTCCTCGAACACGAGTTTCTCGCCAAAATCGGCAAGAGTCGTTTGCGCGGCGTTTTCCGCCACATTATCGGCCTCGGCTTCGGCGAGTTTTTTAACCTCTTGCATGGCAGTGCTGACGGGGAGACTCTCGATGGGGTCCCAATTTTCCTCATCGAAGGCATCAACACTCTTGGCGGCCTCCTGAGCGGTTTCCTTTTTCCGGAACAGTGCTTCCACCGCACGATAGTCTTCGCGCAGCGGGGCGACTTCCTTGTTATGGAGTCCCAACAGAATAAGGTAACCGGCCTTATTAAGGTAGGTCTCGGGAGTGGCCGTCTTCAGTACGGGCAGGTTTTGCGCGCTCTTCGTAAGGCGCTTAAGACCTTCCTGATACAGCTCCAGCGGATCGGGATGAGGATAGAATCGGCCCTCTTTATATTCCTTAAGGAAACGATAAGAGAAGGCGGTAACTGCCTTACCCGGGATTATGCCGGAGTATGGAGTGCGGACCTTTTCGAGCGTTTTGCTCTCGTAGTTGTACCGCACGATCGTGACGATTTCCGTCGGTTTAGTGCGGTCAACCGTTTCCCTTACTTCAACCGCTACCGATTCGCGTTTACGAATCTTGGGGGCGGCTACATACGGGGTATGGTCCGCTTCCCATTTTTGCAGGAATCTGATTCCGATGCGGATGAGCGACTGAACATCGCCCTCGACGAATCCCTGCGAGCAGTTGGTTTCGGCAACGAGTAGTGCGTAGCCGAGTTCGATCCGACACTCCTCAGTTTGGTCCTTAGTGATCCTGCCCTCGGCGACCATCCGGTCGAGCTGGTGGTTTAGTGTTGTATTTGCGGCCTTTGCCGCATTATTTGTTATTTGTGCCATATGGCATCTCCTTTCATACATAGCCGCTGCGTCAAATCGCGATAGCACCGTGCTATCACCGACCACACTTTGGTCATGTATTTAAGGGTATAGTACCATAAGGCTTAGTAGGCGTCAGGAATTATTGGCTACTAAGCAAAGAAATAACAAAAAACCCCAGCAAAAGCCGGGGTTTTAGGAAAAAAGATTAGCAGAGTAAATTAGCTATTTACTATTCCTATATGCCTGAGCAAGGGTCTTGGAGTCAGGGTAACCGCGTTTTTCGCCTTGAGCTTCAGCGGCGCGTTTGAAAGATTTTGAATGCAACGTATAGAATTGATTGGCCCGTGCGTTGATTGTCTCGCCGCGCTTATTCTCGTTTATTGGGTGAGCCCTTACAAATTCTCTAAAATCCGAGAGTTGCTGGGACATCATCTCTGTATGCGGGCCTTTATTTCCGCTGCCTTTGCGTCCACGCTTCTTATGAACCTTATGAGATCCCTTTTCGGCAGATGCTGTAGGGGCAGGTGGTTGGAGTGGAATCAATGGGAATTTCTTTAATATCTCCTGTAATAACGCCGCTCTTTTCACCTCCTGTTCTTTCTCAGATAGCTTTTTCCATTCATAATGAGGCTTAAAGACCTCGTTCAAATTAGTCGCTTTTTTGTAAAATATCTCACATAAACTATCGCGATAATAATGTCTTTTGCCGTTTACCCGCGGCCTGAATAATAGCTCTTCGTATGTATCAATCTTATATTCTATTGTCCACGACTCATCTCTATTGTAGAAGGTTTTACTTTCTGCTTTCGCGGGAACGGCAAAGAAGAACTGCACTAATTCGTTGAAATTGCCAGCTTCCTCCGTGTAGAAATCAGATTCGGTTTTCTCAGCCCAGGTAACCAATTCGCAAGCAACATCCTCAAAGTATTTCGCTAGATCGGTACGGATGACCTCCGGGACGTTATGGTTGATATCGGGATATAATTGGCTTTCCTTCTCCCCCCACGGTGGAGTTTTTAAGATTTCAAAGGCGGCACCCATCCATTTTCGCCTTTGTAATTTGGTATCACCTTCATCAATGGCTATTTTTGCGCCTTTTTGCAAAAGTTCGCACGCCTCTTTGAATCGCGGTATTGATACCGGCAAGGTTGCCAGCAGGGACATTCGCTCATCGATATCGGAATAAAGGCATTCGATTTTTTTCTCACGAGCGTGATCTATTTCTTGGGGTTCACACATTGGAATCTCTTCGTCATATGCAGCATAAGCCATTTCACTTAGCATGTGTGGTTCGAAATGATAAAACCCACCTTTTTGCCTAAATAAGATTCTTTTTGATACGCCGCATAGGTCCATTTGATCCCACTCTCTATATTTATTAATATCAATATCGTATTCATAGAAAAAGCATGGAATGCCTAATCGCGGCGACTCGGCTTCGCTACACCTGGAGAATTTTTTGGGTTTGAAATTAGGAAATAAAGCATGGATGTAGTCGATAAGATGTAATATTACCGATGAAAAAGCTTTGATAAAAGGTGCGGCTTCGCTCCAGCTTAAACATTCTTTAGGTATAAACTTTCCAGTTGTTGAAGCGAACCGTGGCGGATCGGTGAATAGTATTAGAACATATTCAAACCAATATTTGCCAAAGACGAAGTCGTCTTTCGCCTTTATTGCAAGACTTAATTCTTTTATGGTTATGTCGCAAATTCTTTGGAAGCGATCGATCGTTTGGGGATATCGCTCAATATCATGTATCTCGCGCATTACGGAGTTAAAATGAGCACGTTCGTCAATTGATTCACAAGCACTTTCATCAGTGATTACATTTTTAATATTCATGCCACATAGTATAGCATATATTTGATGGTTTTGTCAACTGGGAAGAAATTTTCCCCACAAGCAGGCGTAAATTTGGTATAATACGCAAATGTAATGAACGAAGAAGTTAGAGCGCGGAAGCGGGCGGCGGAGAAATTCGTCGAATATTGGTCGGCCCAGAAAGGGGCTGAAACCGGTGAGGATCAGAAATTCTGGAACTCGCTGCTGCGGGAAGTATTCGAGGTTGAGCAGGTCGAGAGCTTTATTGAGTATCAGGTACCGGTGCACTATAAGGGGACGACTAAGCGGCTGGATGCGTGGATTCCTTCAACCGGCGTCTTAATCGAGCATAAGACCCGTGGAATCAATCTCGATACTCCGCAGACGCATCATGAGGGCATGACTCCGTTTCAGCAGGCAAAGGATTATAACGATAATCGTTTGAATAGTGAGAGGGCTCGTTGGATAGTGGTTTGCAACTTCGATGAACTTCGAATTCATGACATGAATGTGGATGTGTCGGGAGTTTCGTTCGTGAAGATTGCGCTTAAGGACTTGCCGAGGGAAATACACCGACTTAATTTTTTGGTTGAGAGCGAAAATGCGATTCGTTCAAAAGAGCTTGAAGTTTCGGTCAAGGCGGGCAGGGTAGTCGGCAAGCTTTATAATTCGTTCCTTGAAGATCTGGGACCTGAAAACGCGCAGAATCCGGAGGTGCTTAAAAACCTCAATAAGCTATGTGTCCGGCTCGTGTTCTGTGTATATGCCGAGGACTCGGGAGTGTTCGCCAAAGACCAGTTCCTCAATTTCCTCCGGAAGTTTCATTACGCATCCATTCATCTGCAACTTACGGAACTGTTTAAGGTATTGCGGCTTAAACCGGAGGAGCGCGGACCGTTCTTTAGCGCGGAGCTTAAGGACTTTCCTTATGTCGGCGGGGGACTTTTCCAAGAGGATATCCCCATCGCCCCGTTTTCGGAAAGAACCGCGAGTATTCTCCTCAATGACGCGAGCGAGCAATTCGACTGGAGCGAGATTTCGCCGACCATTTTCGGTGCGGTATTCGAGAGTACGCTTAATCCCGAAACGCGGCGCCAGGGCGGAATGCACTATACGAGCGAGGAGAACATCCACAAGGTGATCGATCCGCTCTTCCTAAATGCGCTGCGCGAAGAGTTAGCCGCTATCCGTCAGGAACCTAATCTTAAAAAGCGCGGCGCGGCGCTGGACGCTTTTCAGGAGAAACTCGCGGGGCTGAAGTTTCTCGATCCGGCGTGTGGCAGCGGTAATTTCTTGACCGAAACTTACATCTCACTCCGCAAGTTGGAGAACGAGGTGTTGTCCATGAAGTTCAAAGGTCAGGGACAGCTCGATCTCGGGGATAAGCAGTTGGTGCGCGTTTCGATCAATCAATTCCACGGTATTGAGATTAATGATTTCGCGGTTACTGTCGCCCAGACGGCGATGTGGATTGCCGAATGTAAGATGATGGAATCGACCTGTGAGATTCTCTCCAAGAATCTTACTCCGCTTCCGCTCACCGACTCTGCAAAAATCGTTGAAGGTAATGCTCTCCGAATGGATTGGGGCGGTCCCTACGATTACATCATGGGCAACCCGCCGTTTATCGGGGCGATGCTGACGAGTGCTGAACAAAAGGCGGATATGATAGAAGTGTTCGGCAAAGAGCAGAAGATGCTTGGTGAGATTGACTATGTTGCAGCGTGGTATAAGAAGTCTGCAGATTTGATTCAGGGCACTAATATACGTTGTGCATTCGTGTCAACAAATTCGATTACGCAAGGACAGCAAGCGTCGTCAATTTGGCCAAGGTTGCCTATTAAACGAATCTTTGCGCATCGCACTTTCATTTGGGATTCAGAAGCCATCGAAAAAGCTCACGTGCATGTGGTGGTGATTGGTTTTGTGGCGACAAGCTGCACTAATCTGCCGTTAACGCTTCGGATATTCGATGGTGAGCAGGTGTTTGCCGCACGGCAAATAAATGCGTACTTGATGGATGCGCCGGATGTGGATATTGCAAGTCGCTCTAAGCCACTTTGCGAAGTGCCACCAATGTGCTTTGGCAATATGCCTCGCGATGGCGGTAATCTGATTATTGAGGCTGCAGACCATGATGAATTTGTTAGGAGAGATCCTGAAGGTGCAAAGTTTATAAAGCCATTGTTAGGCGCGGAAGAGTATATCAATGGTAAGAAGAGATATTGCCTTTGGCTTGTTGGGGTTTCTCCTGGCGAATTGCGAAAGTGTCCGTTAGTAATGCAGCGAATCAATGCCTGTCGCGAAATGCGCCTTGCGAGTAAAGCGGCGGCTACACGCAAGTTTGCAGATATTCCGCATTTGTTCTGTCAGATCACGCAACCGGAGGGTAAGGATTATATTGCGGTTCCTCGAGTTTCTTCCGAGAGAAGAAAATATATTCCTATTGGATTTCTTGATGCTGGTACTAAGGTGACTGATTTGTTGCAGATAATCCCATGTGGTAATATCTTTCACTTTGGGGTGTTGACGTCGTCCGTGCACATGGCGTGGATGCGGACGGTGGCAGG
>R14__coassemble_1714_pt1 | contig 10470 bp, 14 predicted proteins | sample R14__metabat2_high_PE_051 | metagenome-assembled genome bin R14 | reverse complement strand
GACTTTAAGAAATTTTGACAGGATGGGTTGCCTTTCGCGTAGGAAAAGTTTTTTTAAATACCCCCTTGCGCAATTGGCATGATTTTTGATATAATACGCAACTATTCGACCACTCTAAAGAGTAAAAAACAACAATGAAAGTACGTAGTTCCGTTCGTCGCATTTGCGAGAACTGCCGCATCATCCGCCGTAAAGGCGTGGTGCGCGTGATCTGCACCAACCCGCGTCACAAGCAGTGCCAGGGTTAAGAAAGAAGGTAAAAAAGATATGCCTAGATTAATGGGTGTGGATATCCCGGGTAAGAAGCACATTCGCTTCGCCCTTCGTTATATCCATGGTATTGGGCCGAAGCGCGCCGATGACGTGCTGGCGGCGGTAAATGTCGATCCGATGAAGAAGGCGGACGACGTAACTCAAGATGAGATCCACGCGATCACTACGTACATCCAGGATCATTTCCGGGTGGAAGGCGATCTCCGCCGTGAAGTTTCTCAGAACATCCGCCGTTTGATCCAGATCGGATCTTACCGCGGTCTCCGTCACAAGAAGGGTCTGCCCGTTCGCGGTCAGCGCACGAAGACGAACGCCCGCACCCGTAAGGGCGGCAAGCGTATCTCGATCGCGATGCCGAAGCAGGCCGGTCGCTAATTGGAGAATTTTACCATGAGCGAAGAAATCAAGAAAGAAGAAGCGCCCGCGGCCGAAGGCGAAGCCAAGGCCAAGAAGTCGGGCAAGTCGATTCCCGCGGGAATCGCGTTCATCCGCTCCACTTTCAACAACACGCAGGTGTCGATCGCCGATGCGCGCGGTGGAGTAATCAGCTGGAGTTCGGCCGGTAAGGCGGGCTTCAAGGGTTCGCGCAAGTCCACCGCGTTCGCGGCGACCATGGTCGCGCAGGATGCGGCCCGTGTCGCGGTTGCGAAGGGCATGCACGAGTGTGAAGTTAGAATGCAGGGCGCCGGTGCCGGCCGCGAGAGTGCGGTCCGGGCGATTCAGGCCGCCGGTATTCGCGTAACTCAGATCACCGATACGACGCCGGTTCCCCACAACGGTTGCCGTGCACGTAAGCGTAGGAGGGTTTAATTTATGGGTCGTTATACAGGTCCGGTTTGTCGTCAGTGCCGCCGCGAAGGGCAGAAGCTCTTCCTCAAGGGCGCGCGTTGTTATATGGCCAAGTGCCCGATCGAGCAGGGTACCGGAGCTCCCGGTATGCACGTCGGCAAGCGCGCCAAGAAGATGTCCGAATACGGCAGCCAGCTTCGTCAGAAGCAGTCGCTCCGCCGTCAGTACGGCATGGGCGAGCTCCAGTTCCACCGCTTCTTCGAAGAGGCGCTTCGCAAAGAAGGCATCACGGGTGAGAACCTGTTGCAGATGCTGGAGATGCGTTTGGACAACATCGTTTACCGCCTCGGTCTTGCGCCGAGCCGTCGTAGCGCGCGTCAGTTCGTGTTGCACGGTCATGTGCTCGTCAATGGACGCAAGGCCGCGGTGCCGAGCCACGTGCTCGGAGTCGGCGATGTCGTCGAGGTGAAGGATGCCGCGAAGTCGAAAGAGGCCGCCAACCGTTCGGTTGAGGCAGCTACTGGCGCGCAGCTTCCGGTGTGGATGCAGTTCGATCGTACGAATCTCCGTGCGGAGGTTTTGGCGGTTCCGACGCGTGAGCAGATTGCTCCGATCGTCGATGAACAGGCCATCGTCGAACTTTATTCGCGTTAATCCTTAAATTTAATCTTAATCCTTTTTACTGGGAGGTAATAAATGGCTATCCGTTTGAGCCGTTTCGAAATGCCGAATAACGTCAAGGTGGATGAAACCACCAAGACCGCGACTTATACTCGCTTTACGGCGGAACCTTTCGAAATCGGTTATGCGCGGACGATCGGTAACTCTCTTCGTCGGGTGCTTTTAAGCTCGATCGAGGGGGCGGCGATTGCGTCCGTAAAGATCAAAGGCGTAAACCACGAATTCTCCACGATCAAGGGCTGCACGGAAGATGTCACCGACATCATCCTCAACCTGAAGCGCGTGTTGGTGAAGACCTTCTCCCGTGACGACCAGAAGATTTCGCTCAAGGCGAAGGGACCTTGCACGGTCTACGCCGGCGATTTCGCCGAGTCGAACAACGTCGAGATTCTCAATCCCCGGCAGGAGATTTGTACTTTGGATGTAGATGGCGTACTCGAGATGGAGTGCGAGGTCCGTACGGGCCGCGGCTTCTGTCTCGCGGACGGCAACAAGAAGTCCACGGACGAAATCGGCAAGATCGCGATCGATTCGATCTTCTCGCCGGTCACCCGCGTGAACTTCCTCGTCGAGAACACCCGCGTCGGTCAGCGTACCGACTATGAGAAGCTGGTTTTGGACGTCTGGACCGACGGCCGCATTGAGCCCGAAGAGGCGCTCAAGACGGCGGGCGCGGTACTCCGCAAGCATCTCGATGTGTTCGTTGATTACGCCGGTGAGCAGACGCTGGAATTCGACGATGTCGGATCGAGCGAGGCTAACGATCGTGAGAAACTCCGCAAGTTACTTAATATGTCGGTTAACGAGATCGAACTTTCGGTCCGTGCTGCGAACTGCCTTAACAACGCGAATATCGCGACGGTCGGCGAGCTCGCTGCGAAGACCGAGGCCGACATGCTCAAGTATCGCAACTTCGGCAAGAAGTCCCTCGACGAAATCAAGGATAAACTGGTTTCGCTCGGGTTGTGCCTCGGCTACAAGTTCGATCCGGAGCTCTTGGAGAAGAAAGAAGAGAAATAAGGAGAAAGTTTTATGCGTCATCAAAGAGTTATGAAGAAATTCGGGCGTTCCACCGAGCATCGTCGGATGCTCATGAAGAGCCTGGTAACGAACCTCATCCTCGCGGAGTCGATCAAGACCACTCTGCCGAAGGCCAAGGAAGCGCGCAAGGACGCCGACAAGATCGTGACCATCGCCAAGAAGGGCGATCTCGCGGCTCGTCGTCTCGCGGCCTCGCTCCTCTTGGACCCCAAGGCCGTGCAGAAGCTCTTCGACAAGATCGCGCCGGCGATGAAAGATCGTAAGGGCGGCTACACCCGCATCGTTAAGCTCGGCACCCGCAAGGGCGACGCGGCGGAGATGTGCGTGTTGCAGTATGTAACCGCGGCGGAAATCGCCAAGGAAGAACCTGCCAAGGAGGCTAAGTAATCATGGCTATCGTACTCAAGCTCAAGAAGGGTGAATCCGTCGAACGCGGACTCAAGCGGCTTAAAAAGGTCCTCGATAAGGAAGGCCTCATCAAGAAGCTCCGCAACGACCGTTATTTTGAAAAGCCCTGCGTGAAGGCCCGCAAGAAATCGCAGAACGCGCGCATTCGCAACCGTTCGCGTCGCGGCCGTATGGAACTCAACTAAAAATGGGTCGTTTGCTCGAGGGTAAGGTCGCCGTCGTTACCGGTGCCGCGCGCGGCATCGGGGCGGCGATTGCCAAAAAGCTCGCCGACAACGGCGCTTCGGTCGCGATTTGCGATCTGAAGGCCGAATGGTGCGAAGAGTCCGTCAACGCGGCGGTAGCTTCCGGCGTGAAGGCGAAAGCGTATGCGGTGAATGTGGCGGTCAGCGCTGAAGTCGACGCTTGCGTAAAGCAGGTTCTTGAAGATTTCGGCCGGCTGGACATCATGGTCAACAACGCCGGTATCACCAAGGACGGGCTTTTGATGCGTATGAGCGACGCCGATTGGGAAGCGGTGTTGGACGTGAACTTGAAGGGTACCTTCTTCTTCACCCGCGCGGTTTCCCGTCCGATGTTGAAGAATAAGGACGCCTCCGGCAATCCCTGCGGCGGCTCGATCATCAACATCGCTTCGGTAGTCGGCATCATGGGCAACGCAGGGCAGGCGAACTACACCGCTTCCAAAGGCGGCGTGATCGCGCTTACGAAGACTACGGCCAAAGAACTCGGCAAGAAGCTGGTGCGCTGCAATGCGGTCGCGCCGGGTTTCATCCAGTCGAAGATGACCGATGTGCTTCCAGAAGAGGTCAAGAATGCTTATATGGAGACGATTCCGCTGCGCCGTTTTGGCACCGCGGAAGACATCGCCAAGGCAGTTTTGTGGCTCGCTTCGGACGAGTCGGCGTACGTCACCGGCCAGATCCTCTCTGTCAACGGCGGAATGATTGGTTAAAATACCCCCTTGTCAAAACCCACTGAAATTTAGTATAATACAAACATCCAAAACAAAAAGGAGTTGAAATATTATGGCAGGTAAGCTTGAAGATCGCGTGAAAGACATTATTGTCGAGCAGCTCGGCGTCAATGCTGAACAGGTTACTCAGGACGCGTCGTTCATCGACGACTTGGGTGCGGATTCACTTGACTCGGTTGAGCTCATCATGGCGTTCGAAGAAGAATTCGGCGCGGCGATTCCTGAAGAGGACGCCGAGAAGCTCACGACCGTCGGTAAGGTTGTGGACTATCTCAAGGAAAAGGGCTACGGCACCGACGCTCAGTAAGCGTTGAACTGCTTGGGCTAAAACTCGAGGGGTCCGTGACTTTATGGTCTCGGACCTTCTCTTTATGAGCAGCACCACGGTAAGATCGGCTACGTTAAGGGACGCGGAAAAGATTTTCGCGCTTATCCGGCTTAATGCCGATCAACTGGTGCCGCGGTCGCTCGGTAATATCGTGGAGAACATCGAGCGGTTCTTTGTTGCCGAGACCGCCGGCGAGATGAGCGGTTGCGCCGGCTATCAGATCCATCCCGAAATCGGTCGGGCGGAAGCCGCCGCGGTCGAGGTCGTGTCGGTCGCGGTCAAGAGCGTATTCCGTCGGCAGGGGATCGGGGCGCAACTGGTGCGGGCGGTGATCGAGAAGGTCCGTAGACTCGGGCCGAAAGAGATCGTGGTACTCACCTTCGCGCCGGAATTTTTCCGTACGCTCGGCTTTACCGAGATACCCAAAACCGCGATCATGCATAAACTTTATACCGGGTGCATCAACTGCACCAAACATGCGGACCCGTTTACGTGTCCTGAAATCGCAATGCAATTAGGAGAGAAACAGCAATGAGACCAGTAGTATTCATTATCCGTGATGGCTGGGGAGTTAATCCCCGTAAAGAGGGCAATTCCGTTTATGGCGCGAAAACGCCGGTAATCGATCAGATTCGTGCGCGCTATCCGCATTGTTTGCTCGATTGCTGCGGAGAGGCAGTGGGCCTGCCGGATGGCTACCAGGGTTCGAGCGAAGTCGGTCATCTTAATATGGGCGCGGGACGTATCGTAGTGCAGGAACTTAAGCGCATCGACGATGGACTTTCCTCCGGCGAACTCTTCAAGAGCGAGAAGTGGGCGAAGTTGATCGACCAGTGGAAGGCGAACAAGTCCGTTTTCCATTTCTTCGGTCTGTTGCAGGATGAAGGCGTTCATGCCCATCAGGAACACCTTTTCAAATTGATGAAGCGCGCGCGACAGGAATTTCCCGAAGGGAAGATCGTGGTGCATCCGTTCTTGGATGGACGCGACACCCCGCCTCGGTCGACGCTCGAGTATATCGCGCGGCTTAAAACCGAGCTCGCAGCAGTCGGTAACGCGGTAATTGGTACGGCGATGGGACGTTACTACGGGATGGATCGTTCCAAGAACTACAAGCTTACGAGCGAGGCCTATAACTGTATCGTGAGCGCCGTCGGTAAACGCTGCGCTACGATCGAAGAGGCCGTCAAAGGGGAATACGACAGCGGCAAGACGCCCGACAACACCCCGATGACCGATGAGTATATTCCCTGCTATGTAATCGGCGATTATGCCGGCATGAAGGACGGCGATGTGGTGATGCACACCAATTACCGTCAGGATCGTGCCATCCAGCTGACTCAGGCGTTCGTTTCGGCGGATTATCCCGATGCCGCTTCGCTTAAGGCGAAACCGCAGGTCAAGTTCCTCGGGTTTACGCGGTATTGGGACGAGTTTGAGGACTATCTCCTCGGTGCGATGGGCGCCGGCGGCGGCATGAATAACCTCCTCGGCGAGGTGGTCTCGAAGGCGGGTTTGAAGCAGCTCCGTTTGGCCGAAACCCAGAAGATTAAGCACGTTACGAGCTTCTTCAACGGCAAGTCGACCACGCCTTCCGCAGGTGAGGATCAGGTCGAGGTTAAGTCCCGTTTCGATGCGGCGACTTTCGCGTCCCATCCGGAGATGGAAGCGTACAATGTTACCGAGGAACTCCTGAAGCGGCTTGAGAACAATCCTTACGGCTTTATCGTCGTCAACTACGCCAACTGCGACATGGTCGGTCATACCGGCGATGAAAAGGCGGCGACGAAGGCGGTGGAAGTTACCGATGAGTGCATCGGCAAGATCCTGCCGCGGCTCATGGAGCTCGACGCGCATGTCCTGATCTTTGCGGACCATGGTAACGCCGAGCAGATGGTGGATTATAAGTCCGGTCTTACCAAGACCTCCCACACGCTTAATCTCGTGGACTGCTTCTATGTCGCGAACGATGCCGCGGGCGTAAGACTTTCCCCGCTCGCGAAGCTTTCGGCGGTAGCGCCGACTGCCTTGCAGATGCTGGGGATTCCGGTGCCGAGCGAAATGACGACGCCCTCGCTTTTGGCGGGCAAGGAACCGTGGTCCAAAACCGCGCTCAATATCTAAGCTAAAAGATGGCGCGCTTCGACACAGTTTTATTGGATCTCGACGGAACGCTTACCGATTCCGCGCCTGGGATTCTGAACTGTGTCGAATATGCGCTTAAAAAATACGGCTTTACCGCTTATCATCGGGAAGATTTAAATCCCTTCATCGGTCCGCCGCTCATTGACAGCTTTGAGAGGTTCATCCCGTGCAGTCATGAGGACGCAGTCCAGTGTCTAAAGTACTACCGCGAACGCTTCACCGACATCGGGATCTTCGAAAACTCGGTGTATCCGGGTATTGAGGAGTTCTTGAGTTCGCTTAAGGCGGCGGGAATTAAGATCCTGCTCGCAACTGCCAAGCCGGAAGGTTTTTCGGTCAGGATTCTCGAACACTTCGGTATTGCTAAGTATTTCGATGCGATGCACGGGGCGACGATGAGCGAGGAGCGCAATACTAAGGACGCCGTAATCGCCTGGGCGCTTGCGCATTCGGGTTCAATCGGTCGGGCGGTGATGATCGGTGATCGGGAAAATGACATTACCGGCGCGAAGCTTAATAATTTACCGTCGATTGGTGTACTTTGGGGATATGGCGACCGCAAGGAACTTACCGACGCCGGCGCCGATTATATCGTAGATAATATTACAAGTTTAACTCAGTTAATAAAAGGGGAGTGAAACCATGAAAGAAAATGCAATCCTGAAAAAAACCATTGAGGCGGCTGCCGCCGATAATGTAATTACTGACGAAGAAACCTCGGAAATCGCCAAGGTTGCCCAAACTCAGGCAGCCCGCAGTCTGCTCGTTTATCAGATTGAAGATCGTCCCCCGTTCTTGGAAAGCTGTTTCGCTGCGCTTCAGCATCTTTTCGCGATCGTCGTTTCAATCTGCACCCCGCCCTTGTTGATCGCGGGGGGACTCAAGTGCGATCAGGCGACCACGAGTTATCTTTGCTCGATGGCCTTGTTCGCGTCCGGAATTTCCACCTTCATTCAGTGCCGTAAGTTCGGTCCGATCGGATGTAAGCTTTTGTGTGTGCAGGGGACCTCTTTCCAGTTTCTTTCGCCCGCGATCGCCTGTGGTGCGGCTGCAGTAGCAGCGAAAGTGTCCGGTGCGGAACCGGGCTCGCTTGAGCAGTATGCGTATGGACTTCCCACCGTGTTCGGTTGCTGCTTTGCGGCGGCGCCGGTGGAGATGATCGCGGCTTATTTCTTCAAGTATCTCAAAAAGGTCATTAACCCGGTCGTATCGGGAACGGTGGTTATTTTGATTGGTCTATCCCTCGTCAAGGTGGGGCTTATCACGGCAGCGGGTGGTTACGGTTCGATGGCGCCGACCGCTCCTTTCAAGTTCGGCTGCTGGCAGAATTTCGCCGTGTCGGGCGCGGTGATTCTCGCGGTCGTGTTCTTCAACTGCTTCAAGAACCGCTTTCTGCGGATGGGGTCGGTAGTGCTCGGCATCATCGCGGGTCTCGTGGTTTGCGGCCTTATCGGCATTCCTTTCAATACCGTTGAGCTCAATTGGGTCTCGTTCGCCTGCCCGACGCCGCTTAAATATGGAATGGACTTCAATCTCTCCGGCATCATCGGTTTTGCGTTCATCTATCTCGTGACCGCGATCGAGGCGACCGGCGATATGACGGCGAACTCGCTTATTTCGGGACTTTCGGTCAAGGATGAAAGCTACCATAAACGCGTCTCCGGTGGCGTCATGGCGGACGGCTTTAACTCCGCTCTCGCCTGCGTGTTCAGTTCGTTCCCGAATTCGATCTTCGCCCAGAATAACGGCATTATCCAGCTTACCGGCGTCGCTTCGCGCTATGTCGGCTACTTCATTGCGGCGGCGCTCGTACTGCTTGGCCTCTACAAGCCGGTCGGCGATCTCTTCTCCTTCATTCCCGATCCGGTTCTCGGCGGCGCGACGCTCCTTGCCTTCGGTATGGTCGCCTCTGCCGGTATCCGTATCGTCGCGCAGGAAACGATGTCCCATAAGTCCGCGCTCGTTCTGGCGCTGTCGCTTGCAATCGGTATCGGCGTTGAACTCGTGCCGGATGCGCTCGCGACCTTGCCGAACGCCTTGAAGCAGGTCTTCTCCAACGGCATCATCATCGGCGGTTTCGTTGCGATTATCGCCAATCTTGTCATCCCGGAGAAGGAATAAGAAAATGAGGGAGCTGGAATCACGCATCTTGAAGGACGGCAAAGTCCTGCCCGGCGGCATCCTGAAGGTGGATAATTTCATCAACCATCAGATGGACTCGGAACTCATGTTCCGTTGCGCCACCGAATTTATGCGGCTCTTTGCCGATCGGGAAATCGATAAGATCCTTACTGTCGAGGCCTCGGGCATCGCGCCCGCGGTTTTCGCCGGCTATTTGATGCGCGTTCCAGTGGTGTTCGCGAAAAAGGCGGTTCCGAAAACGATGGATTCCGCCTTCGTTACCACCGTCCATTCCTTCACCAAGCAGCGGGACTACACGGTTTTCGTGTCGAAGGAATATCTTAAGGCGGGCGAGCGGTGTCTCGTAATTGACGACTTCCTCGCCTGCGGCAATGCATCCGTTGGTCTCGCCGACCTTTGTGAGCAGGCGGGAGCGAAGGTGGAAGGCCTCGGCTTTCTCGTAGAGAAGGCGTTTCAGGGCGGACGTGAACTCATTGCGAAGAAACTCCCCGGAGTAAGGGTGGAGTCGCTCGCGGTGATCAGTTCGCTGGATGACGGCAAGGTGGTTTTCGCCAATTAAGGTACGATGCGGGGATTGCTCCTCATCGTCTGTGCACTTTTAGGGTTGCGTCTCGGCGCAATTGACGCCTCCAACCGGTATCGCAGTCCCCGAAATCCCGAACGCGCAATCCGTCGCTCAACGGAACTGATTGTTCTTCATACCACCGAAGCTCCGGCGCGCAGTTCCCTCAACAAAGTTTCGGATCGCGGGGAATGTCATTTCGTGGTGGATGAAACGGGACGCGTCTACCGCATCATCGATCGGGATAAGGAGGCTTTTCACGCGGGCCGTTCAATGTGGAACGGCAAGGAGGACGTCGATAAGTTTTCCATCGGCATTGAATGCGTAGGTTATCACGATAAACCGATGGGCATGGTTCAGTTAAAAGCGATTGCGACGCTCGTTAAGGAACTTAAGGCGATGTATCATCTTACGGACGATAAGGTGGTCTGCCATAGTCACATCGCTTACGGCTCACCGAACCGCTATCATCGCAATAAGCATCGGGGACGCAAGCGCTGCGGAATGCTCTTCGCGACGCCGTCGGTAAGAACGATTTTGGGCCTTAAGACCCGTCCCGCGTTCGATCCGGATGTCCGCGCCAAGCGTTTGGTGGTAGCTGACGATTATCTCAATCGCGTTCTATATGGACGCGGGGACTTTATGTCCCGTAACTATCCAAACTTAAAACTGCAACCGGCGCCGAAACCGCAACCTGCGCCACAACCGAGAGCCGTAGTTAAGGCGGCGAAGCCAACCTTCAAAACACCTCCGCGCTCCATCGAGGACCTCAAAGCGCGCGGCTTTAATCTTAAAGGCGTTATCACCAAAGAACGCACGGCGGCGATGATCGTCGGGGAGAAGTGGAATAAGGCCGATACTTACTACACCATCCGTGACAAGGTCTTCCCCGGCAACATCATGAATCCCGCTAAATTCGAAAAGGGGATGTCCGTTTGGACCCGCTGAAAGCGCCGGAAAACTTTTTTAAATTTTTTTAATTTTCCCCATTGACAAGCGCGTATGTTTTTTGATATACTACGCACCTGTTGCCCCAAAAAGGCGACGTCGCTCTTTGAAAGTCGGTAGTTGAGAAAACAGTAAATGTTTGTGTGGAGCATTAATTCGAAAATTCGATTATTCGAA
>R14__coassemble_1695_pt1 | contig 10541 bp, 8 predicted proteins | sample R14__metabat2_high_PE_051 | metagenome-assembled genome bin R14 | reverse complement strand
GTGTTGGACTTACTTACGCTATCTGTTGAAGCGGGTATGGACTTCATCAGCGCCTTGCAGCGCAATTGCAAATCGCGTCGGCTCGATCCGCTTAATGAGGAACTGCTGCGGATGACGAAAGAAATCCAGATCGGGCTCTCCCGTCGGGAAGCGCTTAAAAACATGTCCGACCGCGTGAAACAGCCCGATTTGAAGTCCGTCGCTTTCGCGCTCATCCAGGCGGATGAGCTCGGGGTTTCCATCGGCTCGATGCTTAGGATTCTCTCGGAGCAGTTGAGGTCCCGTCGCTTTGATCGGGCGGAAAAATTGGCGGCGGAAGCACCGGTCAAGATGCTTGGTCCGTTGATGCTGTGTATTTTCCCGGCGGTATTCATTATCCTCTTAATGCCGGTTTTAACCCAGGCGATGAAAGGAATGTTCTAATGGACAAAAGACCGGAGTTGATAGTCGAGAACGGTACACTCGCCGGCAAGCGGTTTGAGCTGCCGGCAGGAGGCGTGATGGCGCTCGGGAGATCTTCCACGAACGATATTCACGTTCCGGATGAAAAACTTTCGCGTAAGCATTGTCTCTTCGAGGCGATTGGCGAGACGGGAATTCGGGTAACGGATTTGGCGAGCGCCAATGGTACGATCGTTAATGGCAAGTTGATCGGCGGAGAGCCGATTATGCTCAAGCTGGGGGATGTGATAGAGGTGGGTGATACGCGGATTCGGGTAGGGGGAGAGGTTGATTTGGGACTCGGTAAGCGCGAGGCGGAGGCGCCCACCCCAGGAGAGGAAAAGACGGCCAAGAAGTCCAGAATTTGGAATCTCCTGATGTTCGTTTTAGTAATCGTCGGCGGGGCGGCGATTTATCTGATTCTCAATGCGCCGAGGGAAGAGAATGTGTCCACCCCTAAGGACGTAGTCGTCAAAGAGCCGGTAGTTACTGCGATTGAGTATGAACGCGTCCAGGCGGACTCTTCGAGTATCTTCCGTTACTATCTGACGCTGGAGAAGGGTGTGCTTACGGTGAAAGTTGATGACACTTCGGAAAATCGTCATCCAAAGCCTAAAAGCCGTAGCCTTACCGAGGAGGCGGTCGCAGAAATCAACGAATTTCTCGCGTACCGCAAATTGCGGAAGTTGGACGATACTTATGTAGGACTGGAGCCTGATCCGCCGGCATTGGACAGCTGGGAACTTAAGGTGGTCTATGATAAGGGCGAGAAGTCGATTAAGGTAGTTAATACGGCGGAACCGGAAGCATTCCAGACGATTCGGGAGAAGCTCGAGGCCTTCTCCAAGAGCGAACTCGGAATCTGGGCGGTGCAGTATTCGCGCGCGAAATTGGTGGAACTTGCGACTAAGGCGGTGGAACTCGGGGACGTCAAATGGCAGGATCGGGACGTCGATTTCGGCAATCTCGCCGCTGCCATTGCCGCCTATAACGAGGCGATTCAGCACATGGAAACGATTGATCCGCGTCCCGGATGTTATGAGATGGCGGTTAATGGACTTAAACGCGCTACGGAGGAACTTGATAAGCGGTTTAAGGACCGGCGTTTCCAGGCCGATCGCGCACTTAATCTTTCCCAATGGGAAGAAGCGATCAAGGAACTCCACATTCTTATGGAGATGGTGCCGGATCGTCGCGATGACCGCAATCGGGACGTAAGGAATAAACTCCTGTCGGCGGAGTCCAAGCTCAAGAAAGGCGGTGCGAAATGACATTCTCGACCTTACTCGCGATCACTGGCCTCTTGTTGTTAAAGACCGAACCGAGTGGTGCCAATATCGTAATTGACGGCGCTTCGGTGGGTGAGACCCCTCGGCTCATTACCAATCTGGATGCGGAAAGTTCCCATACCGTCAAGTTCATCAAGGCCGGCTATGTAACGCAGACGATTTCCGTTAAGTTCAACGGACGCGAACCGATGGTGCGCGAAGAAAAGCTGGTGGCGGATTCCGGAATAATCGTAATTACTTCTGATCCGGCGGGCGTGGAAGTGTTGGTGAACGACATTCCCCGTGGAGTGACCCCGATTACCGTGAGTGGAGTGCCTAAGGGCAGGTCCACCGTGAAATTCCGGATGGCGGGCTTCACCGAAGAAAAGCGGGAGGTATCGCTTAAAGCCGGCGAAACTCAGCATCTTTCCATCTCGCTCAATGCGAAACCGGGAACCCTCTATTTGCAGTCAGATCCGGCGGGAGCGCAGTTCTATGTCGATGATCGTCCCTACGGGAAATCGCCGGTCACGATTGCCGATTTGAAGCCCGGTGAATATAATGTGGTAGCTTCGCTTGATGGGTATGCCAAGATCAGCCGCAATATCTGCATTCGTGCGGGAGAGGCGGTAAGGGAAGAGTTTAAGCTCGCGAATGTCATGGGAAGGCTTGAAGTAAGGTCCTCACCCGCCGGAGCGACGGTGGAACTTGATGGAAGGGTGGTCGGCGTTACTTCCACCAGCGATCCGGGACGAGAATTCAGCGATCCGCTTACAATCGATTCGTTGATGGAAGGTGAGCACGATTTGAAAGTGCGTTTGGATGGTTATGAGCAGGTTGTCCGTCATCCATTCATCCGCAACTCCAAGACATCCCAGCATAGCGTAAGGCTTAAACGCGTGTTCACGCCGGATACGGAACTTGAGACAATTCGCGGCGTAAAGCTGGGCGTTCTCGTCGAGATGCGCACGGATTATGTGGTGATGGAAGTAAGGGAAGGCATCATCCAGAGCTTCCCGCGTAGTGAAGTGCGCAAGATCACGCCGTTGAAGACCATTAAGTGAAAAAGCGGCTCGATATCGCGCTTGTAGAGCGTGGACTCGTAGATAGCCGCACGCGTGCCCAGGCCTTGATTATGGAAGGCAAGGTTCGGGTGGATGGACAAGTGGAGCATAAGGCGTCCCGAACCATTGCTGAAACCTCAGCAATCGAGCTGGAGGCGCCCCCGCGCTTTGTCTCTCGGGGAGGCGAGAAACTGGCAGGCGCATTTGAACTTTGGGAAGAAACGGCGGGGTTGGTGGCAAGGGATAAGATATGCCTCGATGTCGGTAGTTCCACCGGTGGCTTCACCGATTGTCTGTTACAACATGGCGCAAAGAAAGTGATGGCGGTGGATGTCGGCACTAATCAGCTTGCATATTCGCTTAGGAGCGATCCGAGAGTGTGGGTGAAGGAGAATTTCAATGCCCGTTATATGACGCGCGAGGATTTGCCGGAAACACCGGAGGTCGCAGTTACGGACGTATCGTTCATCTCGCTTAAGCTCATCTTGCCGCCGATTGCGGAAGTTTTAGCGTCCGGGGGACGTATCGTAGCTTTGATCAAGCCGCAGTTCGAGGTGGGTAAGGGCATGGCGCCGGGGGGGCTGGTGAAGGACGAATCGCTGCGTATTGGCGCACGGGATGAAATCGTAAGATTTGCGGTGGAAGAGCTCAAACTCAAATTGCTGGGGCTCGCCGAATCACCCATCCGCGGCAAGGAGATGGGTAATATCGAATATCTTTCGTATTGGGAGAAACCGTGAATACGCTTAAGCTTGAAATCGAAGGCGCGTCCCATGCACCGGAGATCCGCTTTTCGTTATCGGGGATGCCGGAGTTTCTGATTGACGAAACGAAGCTTAAGTCCTTTATGTCCCGTCGGGCGCCGGGGAAAAGTGCGCTCGTTTCCGCACGGAAGGAGACGGATGATGTCCATTGGACGCGAGCGGGCGGTGTACTTAAAGGTGAGATTCTTAATACCGATTTTCGCAGCGAGGATTACTGCAAGGAGCCGGTACCACGTCCCGGTCATGCGGACTTCACCCAGTACCTTAATTCCGGCTTTATTCCATCGGGCGGAGGCAAGAGCTCGGGACGTCTCACCGCCGCTTACTGTGCGTTAGGCGGAGTGGCGCTTCAGTTTCTCGAAGCACGCGGAATTTTGATAAGTGCTAAGATTGCGACAATTGGTGGTAAGACGGGAGATTTTGACGCCGTTATTCAGGCGGCTGCGAACGAAGGGGATAGCATAGGCGGAGTGGTGGAATGCACGGTGGAAAATCTGCCGGCGGGACTCGGAGGCGATCTTTTCGACGGACTCGAAAGTCAGCTCGCCCCGCTTATTTTCGGGATTCCCGGGGTGAAGGGACTCGAATTCGGGAGTGGCTTCGCCGGCGCAACCCTGCGTGGATCGGAAAATAATGACGCGTTCCGGGTGGAGAAGGGACGGGTAATTACCGATACTAATAATCATGGTGGAATCTTGGGGGGACGCTCCACCGGAATGCCGCTTAAGTTCAAGGTCGCATTCAAGCCTACGCCGTCCATTTCAAAGCCGCAGACGAGTGTTAATTTGGAAACCCTGACCCCGCAGACGATCGTTACTCAGGGTCGGCACGACCCTTGTATCGTCCTTCGCGCGATCCCGGTAGTCGAGGCGGTTACTGCGCTCGCATTGGCGGATGTTATCCTTACCACCGAGCAGAGAACCCCGCGTATCTGTGAAGTAATGAATGATAATCACCATCCCTCGCTTTTTGCGGACATGATGGAGATAAAAGGGGATTTCAAGGTCGATTCCAATTTGCCGGTGATTACTGGGGTGAAGGCGATTCACGATTTTTCGGGTCCGATTACGGGACTCGCCGAAAAGCTTCGTGCGCTGCGCAAAACGTCTTCAGATATTCCGAAAATCGCCTTCATGCCGCATCATCTTTCGGATGTTACAGCAGCGTATCGGGAACTCAAGGCGGCGAAGCTCAGTTTTCCGTATATCTTCGTGGCGATGGGTAAGTTGGGACAGGTAAGTCGCATTCTCGCCTCGCGTTTCGGGTCCGCCTATATGTATGCGTCGGCGGAGAAGAATGAGATTGGGCTCCTTTCACCGGAAGCGATGGTGAAGACGTATCGCTTCCGTTCGATCAATGAAGAAACTGCGCTATTTGCAGTTACCGGTTGGCCGCTTAAGACTACGAAAAGTCCCGAGCTCCACAACGCGGTTTTTGCGGAAGAAGACCGCAATGCGGTGATGTTTCCGCTGCCGTCGGAAACTGCCGAGGAAGCCGTGGAGTTTTTCCGTGTGGTGGGTCTTAAAGGCATGGCAGTCACGATCCCGCATAAGACGTCCATCATGCCGCTTTTAGATCGGATCGATCCGCTAGCGAAAGCGGTAGGGGCGGTGAATACGGTCGTCAAAGAAGGGACTGAGCTCGTAGGATACAATACGGATGTCGAGGGCTTTGCGGAAGTGATGGGCGAGGTCGCGGGATTGAAGGTGGCGCTGTTGGGCGATGGCGGTGCGGCGAAAGCGGTAAAGTATGCGCTTAAGCGCGCTGGCGCGCAGGTGGAGGTGTTTCATCGGCGTAAGCTTACTCCGGGCTTTGATCTTATTGTCAATGCGACGCCGGTAGATCCGATTCCCGAGTACGGGTTCTGCGGTACTGAGCGCGTTATTGATCTTAACTACGCGTCGAATCTCTCTCCGCTGCTTTCTGGGGCCGCTGCTGCTGGTTGTAAGGTCGAAGATGGCCTCGCTATGCTTCGCGCCCAAGCCTCCGCCCAACGCCGATTATTTAACAAGACTATTGAAATACAGGGCTGATTTTTGATATACTACACACCTAATGAAAGCATACAAAGTAGGTTTGGTGGGTGTCGGCGCAGTCGGCACGGAGATGATCAAGGTTCTGAAGGAGCGGAATTTCCCGCTTCAGGGCCAAGTACAGGTTTTCGCTTCGCGTGAACGCGATGAGCAGATTCTGGGCGAAACATACCATGTGTTGAAGGCGGATGAGAACTCCTTCAAAGGCATGGACATCGTGCTCTTCGCCGGTAAGACTGATGTGGCGCTCGAGCTTAAGGACGCGTGTGTGAAGTCCGGCGCGAAGATGATCGACAACTCTCGGGCGTTTCGTCAGGATCCGGAGGTACCGCTCGTGGTTCCGCAGGTGAATGCGGAAGATCTTGATTGGAATAAGGGCGTTATCGCGAACCCCAATTGCACTACGGCGATTATGCTTGAGGCAGTCGCTCCGCTTCACAAGGCGTTCGGACTTAAGCGGCTTATCGCGTCCACCTATCAGGCGGCTTCGGGAGCCGGCGCGCCGGGACTCAACGAGCTTGAGGACCAGATCAAGGACTATGCCGCCGGTAAGCCGCTTACTGTTAAAGCGTTCCAGCATCAGCTCATGTACAATTTGATTCCCCACATCGATAAGTTCGACGAGACCAATTGGTACACGCTCGAAGAGCTTAAGATGCGTAACGAAGCGCGCAAGATGTTGCACCTTCCCGAGTTGATGCTCTCCTGCACCTGCGTTCGTGTGCCGATCGCCCGTGCCCACTCCGAATCGCTCAATCTCGAATTCGAGCGCGAAGTCACTCCGGAGATGGCGCGCGAGGTCCTCGCCAAGGCCGAGGGCGTGAAGCTGGTGGACGATCCCTTGAACGGCGGCTATCCGATGCCGCTGGATGCGACGGCGAAGTACGATGTGCTCGCGGGACGTATCCGTCAGGATATTTCGCGTAATGATAAGAAGGGCCTCGAGATATTCGTTTCCGGCGATCAGCTGTTGCGTGGCGCCGCTTTGAATGCGGTGGAAATCGCCGAACACCTCATTAAGCGTAACCTCGTCTGATGTATTTAAAGCAACTCGAGATTTTGGGCTTTAAGAGCTTCGCGGATAAAACGAAGCTTGAGTTCGATCCTGGCCTGATCGCAATTGTGGGGCCTAACGGCTGTGGCAAGTCGAATGTTTCGGATGCCATCCGCTGGGTGCTTGGTGAGCAGAAGCCGACGGCGCTTCGGTGCTCGAAGTTGGCGGATGTCGTCTTCAACGGAACCGATACGCGTAAGCCGCTTGGCGCCGCTGAAGTCTCGATTACTTTCGCCGAGTGTGAGAAAGAACTCGGCACCGACTATCACGAAGTAACGATCACTCGTCGGGTGTATCGGGATGGTACGGGCGAATATTTCATCAATAAGCAGCCGAGTCGACTTAAAGATGTCCAGCACCTTTTCATGGGTACGGGCATCGGTACGAGTTCCTATTCGGTTATGGCCCAGGGCCAGATCGACGCGATTCTTTCGTCCAAACCCGAGGATCGTCGCGCGGTATTCGAAGAAGCCGCCGGCATCACCAAGTTCAAGGCCGATCGTAAGGAAGCGCTCCGTAAGATTGAGCAGACCGAGCAGAATCTTCTGCGTGAGGCGGATGTGCTTCGGGAGATGAAGCGTCAGATTACCTCCCTGCAGCGTCAGGTCGGTAAGGCCCAGAAGTACAAGGAACTTCGCGATCAGCTTAAGGGACTCGACATCTACGTCTCCAAGCAGCGCATCCACGGCTTTGATCAGGATCTCGAACAGAATGCGCTTAACCGACAGGAAGTGGATAAGGCGATCGCCGAAGCGCAGGAAATCGCCGCGCAGGCGGAACAGACGTCTCAGGCGCTACATGCCGAGGTTCACGAACTTGAAGATCGTCTCCAACAGCTCGCTTCCGAACAGGCTTCGGCTGAAGGCGCATACGTTCGCGCCCGTGAAGTAATTGGGGTGAATGCGACGCGCATGGAGGAGTATCGTTCCTTCGTCGCCCGTGATACCGCCGAAATTGAAGCGACTAAGCGCACGCTTGAAGAGGTGCGGATGCAGAGTGAATCGCTGGAGCAGAAAAAGAAACTGCTAACGGACTCTTTGGAGGCCGCTAAATCGACGTTGGAAGCGTCCGAAGCTGAATTCCGTGCATCCCAGGAGAAACTGGAACAGGGACGTGCCGAAGTGAGTGCGCGTCGTCATGAAGTTTCAAGTGCTACTGTTGCCGGCAAGCTCGTTAATGATACGGAAATCGATCGCGATGGAAAGATCGAAACTTGGCCGAAGGGTACGGAGGTTACGACTTCCGATCGAAGGGAAGTGCTTTTGGCGCAGATCGAAAAGAGCGAGGAAGAATTGCGGACGTTGGAGATCGGTAATATGTCCCTCTCCCAGCAGCTTACCGAGCGTCGTATCGCAGTAAGCCAGATGGAGCAGGAACTCTCCTTCGTCGGTCAGCAGAATGAAGTCGCGCGTCAGCGTCGGGAAGAACTTGAAGCCTCGCGCGATACGCGGCTTGCGATGATCGCCGGCTACGAAGATTCCATCGCCAAACTGAATGAGGAATCGGGCGACCTCCTTTCCTCGCTTGATGAACTTAAGGCGAAGGCTGGGGAATTTGTGGATCGCATCAACGATGAGCGTGGACGTCGCGCTCAGATGTTGGAGCGCATTACTGCTGCCGATATTCAGCTTTCCGAGAAGCGTGCGGCCCTCGATCAGGCGCGAGATTTCCGCTCCAAACTCGAAGTCCAGGCGACCGAGGCCTCGATGCGTCGGCAGAATGTCTATGAGCATCTGCAGGATGAATACGGACTTTTTGCGGATGCCGTAATGCGTGAGCCGGATCCTGAATGGAAGAATGGTGAAATTCCGCCGATGGCTGAGCTTGAAGGTACGGTGGGACGTCTCCAAGCCGAAATCGCGGCGCTGGGGCCGGTAAATATGGTCGCAATTGATGAGTGCCGTGAGCTTGAAGAGCGTTACGCCAAGGAGAAGGCGCAGGAAGAGGACCTCATTGCCGCCAAAGCCCAGCTTTTGGAACTTATCGGTAATCTGAACGATACGTCCGGTAATATGTTCCGTACGACCTTTGAACAGGCGAATAAGAATTTCCAGGCGATGTTCACCAAGCTCTTTGGCGGAGGTGAGGCGCGTCTTGTATTGTTGGAGAATGAGGAAGATCCGCTTGAATGCGGTATTGACATCATTGCGCGTCCCCCGGGTAAGCGTCCCCAATCAGTTACGCTCCTTTCGGGTGGTGAACGCACGATGACTGCGGTTGCGCTCCTCTTCTCGATCTTCATGATTAAGCCCGCGCCTTTCTGTATGTTGGACGAGCTTGATGCGGCGCTGGACGATGCAAACATCGGTCGCTTCGTCGAACAGCTTAAGGATTTTCTCACCGAATCGCAGTTCTTGATCATCACCCACAATCAGCATACGATTGCGGGCAGTGATCTCGTGTACGGCGTCAGTCAGCAGGAGAAGGGCGTATCGCGCGTTATCTCCATGAAGCTGAGTGATCTTTCGGGGCGTTGCACAGTCCGGTAGTGCGCTTGCTTTGGGAGCAAGATGTCGTGGGTTCAAATCCCGCCGCCCCGACCATTTTGAGTCGCGACCACTTGACAAGAGAGGGTGGTTTTTGATATACTACGCGCACTAAACCTCATTGGCGAGATAGCTCAGTTGGTAGAGCGCAGGACTCATAAGCCTAAGGTCAAGGGTTCGATCCCCTTTCTCGCCACCATCCAATACGATGAAGAACAGGCTGCCATTTCCGATCCTCTACGAAGATCGGTGGGTTATTGTAATCAATAAGCCCGCCGGCCTGCTCACGACACACACCCGCGCAAAAGAAATCAATACCGCCGAAGCATGGCTTAATGATTATGTGCGCAAGGGACAACTCAAATCGCGCAAATGCGTCTATCTCGTCCATCGTCTCGACCGCGAAACGAGTGGAGTGATGATGTTCGCTAAGGACGAAGCGACGCAAAACTATTTCCGTGAACATTGGAGCGAGCTCACCGAAAAGATCTATCTCGCGAGGGTGGAGGGGATAATGCCGACGGCAAGCGGCGTATTCGAAAGTGAACTTAAAGAAGATGACGACGGCTACAAAGTGCGCAGCATATCCTCCGGCGGTAAACTCGCGCGAACGGAATGGAAAGTACTAAGCGGCAATCTGGTGGAAGTTCGACTTAAGAGCGGACGCAAAAACCAAATCCGCGTCCATTTTTCCGAAGCCGGTCACCCGATCGTTGGGGATGTAAAATATGGCGGTCAGAAAGCGAAGCGGATGTTCTTGGATGCTAAAAAACTGCGCTTCAAACTGCCGAATGGAGAATGGAAGGAGGTCGAACATGACTGCGATTTTCTTTGATGTGGACGGCACCTTGTTTAATACTCAGGCCGATCTGGCAGCAACGGTAAATCACACCCGCCGAGAACTTGGGCTTAACGAATTGAGCGAAGCGGAAGTTGTCCAGCACGTTGGTCAGGGCGCCCGTTATCTGCTTACTCACGCAATTCCCGAACGTGCGGATGATTTTGACCGACTCTGGGAAATCTTCAAAAGTCATTACGCCGAACATTGTGTAGAGAAACTTACGCCCTATCCCGGGGTGATTGAAATTCTACAGGAGCTTAAGGCTCGAGACTTCAAACTCGGCATCAATACCAATAAGCCGAATTTCGCGGTTAAATTGATTCTGGAAAAGTTCGGCCTTACGGAACTCTTTGAAGGCGCGGTAGTTGCGGGTGGGGACGGTATTCCGCTAAAACCTGATCCTGAGTCGCTGCAAGCGTGCGCAAAGCGGATGCACCATACGCTTAGTCCCGAAGATTGGATGGTCGGGGATAGCTGGACGGATCTCAAAGCCGCGGAGAATGCGGGTATCAGAAGCATCTTTTGCACCTTTGGGTTCGGACGGCTTAAGGATGCGACGTATACGGAAAAGATTGATGCTGTCTCGTAGA
>R14__coassemble_1691_pt1 | contig 10559 bp, 2 predicted proteins | sample R14__metabat2_high_PE_051 | metagenome-assembled genome bin R14 | reverse complement strand
TCGAGGGGATCAGTTTCCAAATAACGCCAAGAGACAGTAACCTCGTTAGTGCTGGAACGCCAGGCAACAAGTCCCCGACCCAGCTCTTCGCGTTTAAGCTTCGTATAATCGTAAGCCGTAGTCGGAGCGGGAAAGGACACCACCTCGCACGGATTGCCATCGAGATCGATCGGCACCGGAGTATAGGCGAGAAGAAGCGCGGCGATTAGCGGACAAACCATAGTATGCCCTCCTTTACCAAGGTCCACCAGCCGCTATGCTGCTTGGCGGTTCGTCCATGCAACTCGAAAGTGCTGCCGTATGAATCGTCCACATGTCCCGAATACGGATATTCAATGGACCGCAAATTGCCGGCACAGTCCACATTCGCGGACCCCTCAAAGCTACCGACGGCAAAGACGGCAGGATCCTCACCAGTAGTCGTAAGGAGCGTACCCTCGGCAATCCGCACCTCGCCTGCGCCGCGCACCTGCGCCACGCGCTTCGACGCGGTTACACAAGAATTGGAAAGCGAGAGGAGTCCATCCGTAACATAAAAGCCGTAATTCGCGCAGTCGATGGTGGCATTAAGGACGGTAAGTGCATTCGTCCCAACGTTAAATGCCCAAACCGAGTTGGTAAAGGACGCCGAACATCCGCCGAAATCAATGGTAATATCGCCCTTTACTTCGCAGCGCTGGGTGGACAAAGCGAGATCCTTTGAAATTACTACCGTCGAACCCGATTCCGCCGCCTTAAGGGCGCCAGCAAGCGTCGCAAATCCGCGCGAACCTACGCGCACCGAATCGGCGGTAAGAATGTAAAGTCCATCCGCCTTCGAAACGAGCGTATATCCGGAAACCGCCACTCCTCCGACGACGAGCGTAAGATTCGCCTCCTGTTCAAAGCCGTTCGAAAGCGCAATAATCTTACCATCGGCAGGAAGCGCATCGATTACAAGGGTAACCGCGCCTTCCAGAGTAACGGAATTGGCAGTAACTACGCCATTGGTAAGAACCAAGCCCGCACCATCCCCGAGAAAGAGCTCTTCGAGGTCCGCCCCCTGGACAAAATCCACCGCGCCTTCCAGAATCTCCGTTGAACCGGTATAGGCCGGCTTTTCCAAGAGCGCAAGTGTACCCAAGCCGCGCTTAATGAAGCCATTTTGGAAAGCGCTCGAAATCTGATTCGTCCAAGCGCGATCAAGTCCGCCGTCATCAAAGTCGAGGGGTCCGCCGGCAGCTACCATAATGGACGATATATCGAATGTGTTCGCCGCAGCTTCCCGAACCCTTCCTCCGCCGAACTTGATGGAAGAGACATGGCAATAAACCTCACGACCAATCCATTCGAGCGCCTTAACGCCGTCAAAACTCAAAACGCCGGCATTTGCCTCAAAAGCATTGAGGCAAGTGCCGGTAAAGGACAAGGTACCGGTGCCGAATTTCTTTAGCGTATGTCCACGGGAACTTACGAGATTCGGATAATTCTCAAACCAGTTGCCGCCGAGAACATCGTCCCGATTAAGGAAGCCAGTCTCAACGATAATGCCTCTGCGCGCAGTCTGATCATACATATTAACCGAACCTGAAAGCGAACCGAAGGTATAAGTTTTATAGCCATTCTGCAGGAAGTTACCCTTGCTGCCAGTTTGAACGATCCAAGTCGAGTTTGAGGAACTCATCGTCGAAGCGAAATCGGTATAGTTACGGGGAATGGAGTTCCCGATTACTTCAACAGTACCGGCGAAAGCGGAACCATCCCCGTTAAAATGAACACCGCCGGGATTGTTATCCTTACCCTTCTTGTACCATGAATTGACCTTTAAGTATCCATTACCCTTAAGGGCACCGTTCAAGGTGATGTAAGTTCCCTCGGTAAGAATCTTAATACCGCTCGGATTCGCCTCCGTACCCCCGACAAAGAGGTCCGCATCAATCGTAATATTATAACCAGGATCGGAAAGCACAGTATCCGTTCCCAAACTGAGCATCCCCTCACCTCCGACATAGTGCGGCTTCAAGGTACCATTCTGAAGAATCGTCTCGGTTGCACAATAGAGATTGGAAACGACCGTTTCCCCATCGAGATCAATCTCCACGAAGTCATTCTGATTGGTGACGATCGCAGTGTCAATTTCCGTCGGATAGCCGTAAGCTTCAGCGGCATACCACATCGCCGGATCTTTCCATTCGCCGGCATCCCCACCGATCCAAGTAAACTCCACCGGTTCGTTATCTCCGCCCAAACTCCACCAGCCGTTCCCGAGGGAAGTGATCTCGCAAAGTCCCTCCTCGTCCACAAATGTCGGCTCTCCCAAACAATAAATCGCGGTCGCTCGAGAGCCGTGTTTAAGATAGCCGACTGGGAGCACAATCGTCACATTCGTCGCAACGCCGGTCAGTTCCAATTTGCGCGTGGAAGAATAGGCATAGTAAGTAGCATTATCCACCGCCGGAAGCGTAAGATCACCGTCTCCCTGTTCATAGACAAGTTCGCTCGTAACGATCACGCCATTCGAGACGACGCCTGTACCACAAAAACTCGCAGCGTTTACAGTAAAGCCACCGAGATCGAGTACCCCATCTTCCATCGCAATCGTGGTGCCGTCCGGAATCGGGGTGTAGACATCGCGAACTCCCCATTTCCACATTAAATAGTCCTCAATTCCCTGCCGCTCGATCGTTTCCAGAGTGCGATTATAAAGTACGACCTCTCCCCACGCTTGTTTCTTTCCCCAGCCGCAACGATATTTAACTGCTTCTGCACGTGAAAAACGGTTGGTAATCGAAAGGACAAACGGCTGCTTATTGATGGTTATATCTTTTTCGCCGTTCTTGAAAAGTAGCGAAGTTCCCTTCCAACCGGCTTGATAAAGTTCCCAGTAGCTATAATCATTATGGCGCCCGATATACCAACGCGAAGCGCCAGCGCCCGACTCCGAAGCGTCCACGAACAATTGCTCATATTTCGCCGTATTCACCGACTGACAAGCGAGAAAAGAGGAATAGGCCTTGTAGTTATTGGTGGTCGTCACAAGCTGCATGTAGTCCGCCACCATGCAGGGTCTTCCATTCATATAGGCGGAATTGGTAACTACTTCGGCGACACAATTGGTGACTTCGTTGGTAAACGCAGAGCCGAGACCAAGCGCACCGAAATCATGGTCGAGAATGCATCCGCGCACATCCGCCGGCGTTCCAAGCCGAAGCTCACCGCCGAAAATCGAGACTGGACCAGTAAAGCGTTCATTACCGAGCCAGACCTTGGATTCGCCATTGGTCACGAAAAGTCCATACTGCGGTTCGGTGCCATCCGAATATGCGGTAAACCCGAGATCATTGACAGCTTCGGCAGTGTTCGTTACCGAGAAATCATAAATATTGGGGGACATCGCCGCAAGCGTATCGTTGGTAAGCGCAAATACGACATTCGTGGTAAGGCCGAGCGAGGGACATTCGGCAGTAAGAGTAACGGTGGCAGAATCCTCGGTAGCTTTTACGAATACGCGGTTTATTCCGCGCTCTAAATTCACCCAATCTTGACCGATAGGACTATCATCCCCGAAGACCCCGCTATTATACCCACCCATGAACATGGAGGATGTCGAGGTGAAGTTGATGCGGTTGGTGGCAGTATCGACAATGACGCCGGAGGCATCCTTTAGCGCGATATCGACGAAGGCGAGATTTGATTCTGAAACTGCGTTTAGTTCAAGATAGGCGGGGGTGGAAGGTGCGTAAACGGTATCACGGGCGATTTCATTCATCGCCTTATCGTAAGCGACGGCGCTCAATGTCGAATAGCCGACGATAGCTGTCGAATTGGTAAAGTCAAAGATAAAAATATTCTCGGGCTTCCAACATTCGGAAATGACGACGCCATCCTTCTCCAATTCCAGATGAGCGCAGTGAACGGACCCTACGGCGCAAACACCATTGGTAACGCCGACCAAGAGCTTCACCTTCGGCTCGCGCGCCTGAAAAACCTGATAGGCGGAGAAACTCGGCTTCTTGATACGCGTCGGGTCCACTCGACCGGACATGCGCGCATTTTCAGTATCGGGGAGGCGTCCATGCTGAATGGAATCGGTCCAGCAAAGCGCTGCGCAAGCGGAATAATAGGGCATTTCATAGCCGCCCACCCGATTGCCGTAGAATTCGGCATAGCCCTTGGCATTCGTCTTGATAAAGTCAATTTGTCCATCGACATCACGCCTGGCACTTTCTTCCCGAGCGTATTCCGTTTCGATAATTGGCAGATAAACGCCGTTAGCTTGCATCGTCGTATAAGCGTTCGCGACATGACGGTTAAGCATGGTGCCAACATATTCCGCACTCGCCAGCTGCTCGGCGGTATTAATCGAGCGACAGCCGATGAGACGTCCCCCATGAGAATCGAGCTCATCCTTGATCGCGCGCATGGACGCCATATGATCGCCGGTAATCTGGTTGTTGCCGGCTTCCCAGAAAAGAATACTCGGGGAATTCCTAAAGTAGATTATCGCATCCCGCATCGCCTCTTCGCGTTGCGTCCATTTTTCCCCTTCCACATCGCTCTCCTTATCCCCCGCTGGACACACACAGACGATACCGAATTTATCGCAGGATCTAACCGGAGATGGCTTCGGGGCGACATGCATCCAACGGACGAAGTTTGCGCCCGATTCCCGGATGAGTTTCGCGTCGTAATCATAAAGCCAATCGTTGCCCCAGCCGATGGCAGCCCATTCATCAGTTGAGCGCTGCGCATAGCCGGTAAGCCAGACCGGTTCATCGTTAATCAGTATTCCGCGCTTAGGATCGTACCCAACCCGACGGAAACCGGTACGAATTACCTCCTCATCGACGATTTCGTCGTCTACCTTAAGCTGAACTTTTACATCGTAGAGATAAGGATGATCAGGACTCCACTCCTTAATTGCTCCATGATCATTGCTCCCTGTTCCTTGAATTTCCCAAACAATCTCGCCACTCCCGTGAATCTCCGCTTCAACATGCACTTCGCCGTCATACCAAATATACACGCCCTTCGTCCCCAGATTTTCATAAAGCGGCAAGGTGATGTAATTTTCCCTCGGCTTCACATGCAGCTTCACATTTCCGGTAAGTCCAGCCAGCGTAGGATTAAAGTCATTCGTGTTCCATTGGTAGGTGAGGTAATCCTTCATACCCCCGCGTCCCGAACGTGAATCGAGCTTTACGAATACGGTATTTTCGCCTTCGACAATGAAATCGGTAATGTCAAATCCACAAGGCACGACCCCAGCTTCGTAACAACCGACATATTCATCATTCACATAAACATAGATCGCCTGACGGAAACTTTCAAACTCAAGAATATAACGCTTGTCGAGGTCAGTTATGGTAAAGGACTTCCGGTAGTACATGAAGTCCCGATAGCCGTTGCAATCGCCCTGATCACTCGCATGGGATTTGAAAATACGGTTCCAGCTATAACAATGCGGCAATGTCGCTTTTTCCCATTCATTGCTGCTCGCTGCAACCGAGTATTCCCAATCCGTATTGAAATTCAATACAGTCGCCAACAATCCGAAGATTATTGAGGCAAAGATCACTTTACCGTAATGTTAAACGTGCGCTGGGTGTCGTCCGTTTTAACTGACAAATCGGGAATGTAGCCGAGAATTGCCGCAAGCTCTCCGGTAAGCGGAGTTTTCTTGTCTCCGGTAAATTCGAAGTTGGTAAGATTCTTATCCTTGCCGTTATCCTCGAATATGACCGTAAGTCCAGCGATCACATCCAGCGTGCGCTTGCCGACCTTAAGCGTAATCGAAGGCGCATACGGGGTTGAACTAAATTTACGCATCGCCTTGCGTACTTTTGGACTTGCCTCATACTCAAACTTACCACCGGCCTCCTTAATCGCCTTCAAAACCGGTTCATACGGAGCACAGACACCGGTCGACTCATCCGGCTTGAACGGGAGGTGACGTCCAAAATCGACTTCCTTGCCGTTTACAAACACTTTATACTTGATTGCACCCGCTTTCGCTTCCAAATCACGCACCGGAGCGACCGGATTCTGGACCGTATAATCCTTCGCCAGCATAACCCCTTGCGCCGCGTTTACTGGTTTTAGATCGGGAGCAGTATAAGCAACCTGATTAAGCTCGATTGACTCGGTGAACTTACCGCACTTAGCTGTAAGCACTACCTTGCCAGGAGTACGTCCGGACTTCACGAACACGCGCGCAAGGCCATTCTCAAACCGCGTCCAGTTCTTACCGACCGGCGAGGTCTCACCGAATGTACCCGAAACCCAACCGCCCATGAATTTTGCCTCGCCTCTGAGAGTAAAGTCAATGCGGTCGTTGGCAAGCGGGAGGACGCGTCCCTGGGCGTCTACCAACTTTAGATCGATCATTGCCAAATCCGAACCATTTGCCACAAAGCCTTCGGGCGAAACCTTGGCAGAAAGCACCATCTTCGCCGCTTCACCGACAGTCTCGACCTTATCCCGAGCGATGACATTACCTTCTTTATCCCGCGCGATCGCTTCCACATAACCGGACTCCGTAACGTCCACATTCTCGAAAGCGAACACGAAAAGTCCCTTCTCCGGTGTATCCTTTACGCCCTTTGATTTGCCGTTGACCAGAAGTTCCACACTCGCGCACTGGAGAGAACCGGCGACATAGACCGTTTTATGTTCCGGATCGCGCTGTTTGCGCTCTCCGCAGTATTTGAGTTCTTTCCCGTCATCCACTTTCTCGTTATACCAGTAATTTTCGGACGTCTTCTTTGGATAGTTCCAATGTCCCAAAACCTTCACCTGCGGAGTAGTAGAATACATGCACTGATGAACATAGAAATTCTCCTTCGGAATTCGAAGCGCGTCGACACGTCCCGAAGAACGACAGTTCTCGGTGTTGGACTGACGACCATGCTGATTGCAATCCGTCCAGCAAAGCATCGCGCAGGCACTATAAAAGCCAAAACCTTTACCACCCACCCGATTACCGTAGAAATAGCTGTAACCATCGCTGGGATTGGTGTTTGAAAGCGCCATTTCTTCCTGAGTCATATCATAGCAGTTATATCCGCTCTGCTTCGCCCCGCTCGAAAGCCGTACACAATTGAAATTATAGTCCGGCGGCGTAAACCGATCCCACACTCGGCGGGCACATTCTTCACGGCAATATTCAGTCTCCATCATCGGCATGAACTTATTAAGCTTCGTCATCGATTCGTAAGCCTTTACATCATGACGATGAATCATCGTACCCACATATTCAGCTTCCGCTACCTGTTCCGGAGAATTGATCGTGCGGCAGCCCATAAACCTGCCCCCATGCGGATCGAGCTTCTCCTTAAGTTCGCGCATTTCCTTCATGTGCGCGCCGCTAATCTGGTTGTTACCGGCTTCCCAGAAAAGAATACTCGGGGAATTCCGGAAGTAGATTATCGCGTCCCGCATCGCTTCCACGCGCTGTTCCCAGTGGCGCCCTTTCGGTGCGCTCTCCTTATCTCCAGCAGGACACACATTGATGACGCCCGCCTTATCGCAGGCTCTCACCGGCGCTGGTTTCGGGGCAACATGCATCCAACGGATGAAGTTCGCCTTCGATTCCCTTACCAAGTCCATTTCCCAATCGTAGAGCCACTGTGGGGGAATTCCAATCGCCGCCCAAGAAGCCGTTGAGCGCTGCGCATACCCCGGCATCCAAGTAGGCTTACCATTGATAAGAATTCCCTTGTCCTTATCATACGCGGCCGTGCGAAAACCAGTGCGGACGATTACTTCATCCTCCACCTTGCCACCAACCTTGAGCTGGACCTTTACATCGTAAAGATACGGCGTATCAGGACTCCACTCCTTAATTGCTCCTTGAAGTCCAATGACTTCCCAGACAACATCGCCGGACCCGTGAATCTCCGCTTCGACATGCACTTCGCCGTCATACCAGACATACACGCCCTTCGTCTGCAACTTCTCATAAAGCGGCAAGGTAATGTAGTTATCGGTCGCCTTTACATGGAGCCGCACATTACCGGTAAGACCACCTTGGACGGGATTAAAGTCCATTCCATTCCACTGGAAGCTCTCGCCTGCCCAATCGCCGGGCTTATCCTTTGACTCCGCCGAAACTTCCTTGGTGCCACGGCCCGCAGTATTTTCACTGACGACACAGATCAAGTTCTCGCCTGGTTGCAAAAACTCGGTGATTTCATATCCACTCGGCACAATTCCCGCTTCGTAGTAGCCCGCGAGTTTACCATTTACATAGAGATAGATCGAGGTTCGGACCGTTTCAAACTCAAGGAAGTAGTGTTTACCCTTGGGGAGCGTCACTTTTTTACGGTACGCCATCCATCCACGGTAGATATCGACTTCACCCTGATCAACGGCATGTCCATCGTAAGTATCGTGGGCGTTGATTGAATGGGGAAGCGAAACAGTTTCCCACTTTGAATCGTCATAATCGAGATCGAAGACGTTTTTACCGTCCTGCAGATTCGCGCTTAAGGCGGCGTCGAGTCCATGACCAAAGTTCAATTTGGAGAACTTCCAATCGACATTCATTTCATAGACGGCAGCCTGCACCACCATCGTACCGGCGATCGCAATCACCGACAGCAGACGTTTAATCGCTTTCATATTGCGTATTATATCAAATTACCGATAGATAATCACCCATCCATTGGCGCCCGAGAGCTTCAAACTGTAAGTGCCATCGCCATTATCCACGACTTTAGCACTGTGTTTAGTGTCCTCAACGCCACCTACCTTAACAGTAAGCGAATTTCCGAGCGTAATCGCATCCGCAGTCGCGATGACACCGCCCGCAGGGATTTCATCCACCGCGAGGCATGCGCCGTCCGCAAGAGTAAGCGACTCACAGGTGATTCCGGTATAAGCGCCAAGATCGAGCGTAGCCCCCGAAGCGACCGAAACTTCACCTACAGTTGAAAGCGGAGTGTGCGTGTGCGAACCGACGCCCCACTTGGTCATCAAGTAGTTATCCATCGCTGTGCGCTGATCTTCGGTTAGGACAGCGGAATAGATGATGACTTCGCCAATATAACCCCGTAGTCCCGAGCCAAAATGAATCTTATCGGACGTATAATGCATCCAATCACTGCAGCTACGATTGACGCACACCACCTGATCACCAGTCGCAACCGCGTCCGTAGAACCATTCACATAAATATTGCCACCGCTATAGGAGCCGGCCTTATTTGCTTCATATTGCTTGGCAGTGCCATTATGACGCTGAATATTATACTTATTGCTATCCGTAAGCATCGGCGTTAGATATTTATCATTTACTGACGGATGCCAAACGAGATAAACAGCTCCAGGCTTGTCGGTATAGGACGCCGAACCGTACAGACGCACTGCGGAGGAACCGAAGACCGTATTGCCACCGAGGACGCCGTCCACGGAACCAATCGTCGGTTCCTGCGTAGTCGAACCGAGATTGAGCACATGATTCGAGCCGGTCAAATCAGCAACTTTCTCAAAGACCTCATTCGTATAAGCAATCGAATCCGCCTGCGTGAAGTCGTAATGCGAAAGCATCGTCCCGAAAGTATACGGCGTATCGAGCTTGACCGTACCTGCGTTCACCCGGACTTCACCCTCGAAGGTGTTGTTGCCAACCAAGGTAAGCGTACCCGCGCCCTTCTTGATAATCCGCGCCGACCCGCTGATCGAAGCCGCTTCATTAGTGACTGCATTTTCGGCTATGTCATAACTGTAGGTAGTCGGCGGGACGACTTCATAAAGCGTCGCTTCAGCAGTATGCGCATCACCCTCGGTAATTGAGAAGAACGCCTTGCCTGCATTAAGCGAAGTGTTGCCTTCGGACTTGGTAAGCATCAAATATCCATCGTCATCGACATCGGCGAGATAGTTGATGAAGTCATCCCCGGTGGTTTCCGCTACAATACCGGTTACATCCTGCGCGACCATGAAGTTTTCCGCATCATACGCTTCGCCGATTCCGACCGAAAGCGTATAGGTTCCAGGCGTCCCCTTCACTACTAACGCATCTCCGCGGTTGAGCGCACCGACCTGGGTGAGCGTAAGTTTACGCGCATCGGTGGAGTCCACTCCTACCGCATAAGCGGCAAGTCCCGACGGGAGCACAAAGGAGCAATTCCAGAGGTTACCGAAGGTGCCGATTCCGGACGAAGGAATCGTGAGCGTAACCGTACCCTGTTCTTCCGTCGGCACGAATCTCGCGCCCATGAAATAGCCCTTGTTCTCACCGATCGCAATATAGTAAGTGCCTTCGGTCGTATTTGAGTATTTAAGCGACACCAAGCGCTCGGCACTGGTAGCTTCAGCGGACGCCACAACCGTGCCGTTAAAATAGAGCTTCGGCGCGCCTGCAGTAGCGAGCAATGCTTCAAACGTTCCGGCGCGTCCCACATTGACCGCGAAAAGGTGGTGGAGATTACCGCCGGCACCCGCAGTAGTATCCTGAAGAATGTTACCGGCGTATTCAGTCCACCAGTACGCGGAGGTCACTCCTTGCTTCGTCGAAACCGGCGAAGAGGTATCGCCGATCGTGAAGGCGAGCGAATAAGTGCTGCCGGCGTTGCCGATCT
>R14__coassemble_1544_pt1 | contig 11354 bp, 6 predicted proteins | sample R14__metabat2_high_PE_051 | metagenome-assembled genome bin R14 | reverse complement strand
CCCCCTTCAAGGTCGCCATTACTTTTTCCGCATTGCCGCTCGTAACACAGATATCGCATTCCGCTTTGACAGCCGCCGTTGAATTCACATAACAGACCGCCTTCGCCTGTGGATGCTCTTTCTTTAGCGCCCTTAGCTGTTCCGCGGTTATCATATCTGCCATGGGACAGCCCGCAGTCGGGTCCGGAATCAGCACGCGCTTTGAGGGATTCAGGATCTTCGCGGTTTCCGCCATAAAATAGACGCCCGCGAACACGATCGTATTCGCCTCGATTTCCGTCGCCCGACGCGCCAATTCCAACGAGTCGCCGGTAAAGTCCGCAATATCCTGCACCTCGGCACGACAGTAATTATGCGCGAGGATGACGGCGTTTTTATCCGCCTTGAGCTTGGCAATTTCCTCTGCGAAGTCCATGATTATTTCGATTTCGCCTTGCCGAGTACGTAACCATTGAAGCGACGGGTATTATAGGTTTTCTGCTTCGGATCGACGGGGAGACCCATCGCCTTGCGGATTTCCATAAATGCCTTCACGCTTTCGGGACCCACCTGCTGCAGCTTGGCGCCATGTCCCGCCGCCAAGAGCAGACACTGGCAATATGCGTCCGCATTCTCGGCAAACCACTCCGCCTCTTCGATATCGCGCGCCCCACAGACGATGCCGTGGTTTTCCATAAAGACCACATTGGACTTTAAGGACATCTTAGCTACATTCGCGGCAACTTCGTCCGTTCCCGGCGTACCATACGGCGCCATCGGAATCTGGTTGGTGAAGATATCCGCTTCCGGATTGATGCCGTTCGGCGGGACGATTCCGGCGAAAATAAAGGCGTTGCAGTGCGGCGGATGACAATGTACGCACGCGCTCCAGCCCGCAGTCTTCATCATTGCGATATGCACTTTAACTTCGCTGGTGCGGGGACGATACCCACAGAGCTGTCCCGCGTTCATATCGACGAGGCAGATATCCTCGCGCTTCATGAAGCCCTTGCAGCAGAGCGTCGGCGAGCAGAGTACGAGGTCCCTCCCCACGCGAACGGAAAGGTTACCGCCGTTGCCATCGGTATAGCCCTTCTGATAGATTCGCCTTCCCATCTCACAGATCTGGTCTTTGACCGCATTGATCTTCGGGGAATGGAAAAAGAGGTCGAGATCCTTACGGGTCTTCGGCTGGGGACCATGCTCCCAGTCGTAGGCACGCTGGACGAGCGGGGGATTGATATAGAGCGATTTATCCATGATTTTTACCTCACTATGGCTTTACGGGCTTCGGAAAGATCGGCGAATTCGCCGGCGGCGATCATCTGAACGATCAGATTACCAATCGCCGTACCTTCAATGGGTCCGGTATATACTTCCAGGCCCGTGGCTTCGGCGGTGAGTGCATTCAGGTAAAGGTCCTGACAGCCTCCGCCGACGATGTTGATTGAAGAGTAAGTTTTGCCGGTGATGTCGGAAAGCGTCTTGATCGCCTGCGCATAACATTCCGCCAGCGACTTATAAACGCACTGCATCAACTCCCCGATGGTCGTCGGCGGGTCATCAATCTCGCTCGCCGCCTTCAACACCTCGCCGATCATCGACTCGGGATTCATAAACCGCTGATCGTTCACGTCGATGATTACATTGTAACCGTTCTCGCCTTTGGCGACATTGGAAAGCTCGGCGAAGGTATACTCATGACCCTTCTGGTAGTCCTTAAGTTCCTTAAGCGCCTCGCGGGTTTCGAAGTCGTCCCGCCCTTCCACATACTGTACGCCGTTAAGTTCCCGACGGATGGACTGGATCATCCAAAGCCCCATGATGTTCTTCAAAAAGCGGTACCGACCCCATGCACCGCCTTCGTTGGTGAAATTCGCCGCGCAGGCGTCCTTGGTAGTAATCGCCTTCTCGTTCTCTACCCCGAGTAAGGACCACGTACCGCTCGACAGATATACCGCTCGATCGTCCCGAGCCGGCACCGCGAGATAGGCGCTACCGGTATCGTGCATCGCCGGGAGCATCACCTTTACGCCGCGATACTCTCCTACCATCGCGCCAGGCATCTCGAGCTTGCCGAAGATGCGCCGAGGGAGACCGAGCTTATCGATGAGGTCGAAGTCCCAATCCTTTTTCGCCGCGTTTAAGAGCGCAGTGGTGGAACTGTCGGTGTACTCATGGACGATCTTGCCGGTGAGTGCAAAGTTGAGGTATTCGGGAATCGTCAGAAAGTGCTCCGCCTTCTCCAACTGCTCGGGATGTTCCTTCTTAAGCGCCCAAAGCTGATAGATGGTATTGAAGCTCGTCTTCTGAATGCCCACCCGACGATAGAGCTCGGCGAAGTTCATTACTGTCGCCTCGATCTCCTTATCCGCGCCCGCTGTACGCGTATCGCGATAAGCGACGGCGTCCGAGCAACGGTTGAGGTCCTTATCGAGGAGAACGAAGTCCACGCCCCAGGTGTCGATACCGATGGAGTCGATCGGACCCTTTTCGAGCGCTGCATCGATACCGGCTTTCACGCTCTTTACGAGCGCGTCGATATCCCAGCAGTCGTGTCCGTCTTTGCGGATCTGGGAGTTAGTAAAACGGAACACTTCTTCAAGACAGATCTTGCCGTCCTTTATGGTTCCGATGATGTGTCTTCCCGAGGAAGCACCGATGTCAATCGCTAAATAGTTTTTCATACTTGGTGTATTATACCAAATATTTGCTTCGCGTGACGAAAAAATTTTTAATTGGTGGTGGGGCAAGGATTCGAACCTTGGAAGGCGTAAGCCAGCAGATTTACAGTCTGCCCTCGTTGACCGCTTGAGTATCCCACCGGTACCACGAATTGGTGCGTAGTATATCAAAAAACACACGCGCTTGTCAAGCACCCCGTCTTGGCGAAGAGTTTTCTCAGAACAAATCTGCTGCCGACATGGTAAAAAACTGCGCGAGCGGCATTCCCTGACCACCGATCAAATAGGCCTTGGCATCAGGACGGCGCTTTAAGAATTCGCGCATTCCCGATACCGATTCGGTAACCGCGCTTTTAACCTCAATTGCCACCAAGAGCTCTCCCTTGCGCAAGACGTAGTCAACTTCTTGAATGCCCACATTCCAATACAATACATCAATCCCCGCCTCTTTGGCTGTTGCCAAAAGATGCGCACCTACCGCGCTTTCGACGATCCTACCCCACTTTGCCGGATCGTTACGTTGCTCGTCGAAGGAATAAGGCGACAGAACCGTCATCAAGCTGTTGTTGAAAACCGAAAACTTCGGACTCGACGCCTTGGTGCGAACACTTTCTTCATAGTACTTTTCCAAACCCGTGACCAATCCGGCCTCGCCCAAGAGCCGCAAGTAGTGCGCAATAGTGGTGATGTTGCCCGCATCTTGTAATTGACCTTGCACCTTTTGATACGAAAGAATCCTCCCCGAATACAAAGAACCTAAAGTGAATACCTGGCGCAACAACTCCGGCTTGGTTATCCGTTCCATTTGCAGAATGTCGCGCGAGACACTCGGCTCGATTATAGAGTCCTTGATATAATGCCTAAACCTTGCCTCATCGACTTTGAATTGTGCCGCCCCCGGATAACCTCCATACATGATATAATCTTCCACCGAGTACCCAAAGGCGGCGTGCATTTCCTCGAAACTCCAATGCCACGCATTCATCAATTCAAAGCGACCCTCCAAACTTTCGTACAATCCCTTTTGCAAGAGCAATCGCGATGAGCCCAACAAAAGCACCTTGAGCGGAATATGATTGAAGGTATCCTCATCCCAAAGTCGCTTAACCCGCTCCGACCAGCCTTGAATTTTCTGAATTTCGTCAATAATTAGCAGATACTTTCCATTGCGCTTCGCCGCAATTCGAGCATTGTTCCATTCCATCTCCAACCAGGTTAATGGATCAATATCTAAACTTTCCGCCAGACGATAGGCAAAATATTTCCCAATGTCACGTGTAGCTTGCTCAACGGCAAAGGTCTTACCGACTTGCCGAGGTCCAACGATCACCTGTATCTTACTACGCGGCTCATCAGCCCTTTGCCGAATATCGTTTACTATCACGCGCTGAAATTCCATAAGCGTTCCCCCTCTTTACGAATTTTAACACACTGAACAAATTTGTTCAGTCCATTGAACACTTTTGTTCAGTTGCGCGTATTATAGCATATTTCAGCGCTACCTGTCAACGTACTTGCGCTAAGTAAAAGATAAGGCCGGTTTGGGTGCCGACGAGTTTCAGAACGCCATTTTCTTGGGTTAGCGTAAAGATTTCGTTAGCGGTAACTCCGGTAAGCGACGGACTGGTCCCCAAGACCGTCATCACCTCGCTACCATCATCAAGATTCTCGCACGTAAAGGTAACCGTCGAGCCGAAGACCGGCGAAGTTACGGTCAAGCCCGCGGGAATCGTCACCCCGTCATCAAACGTCACCTTACCCGAATCGGTCGTTTCCGTACCATTACCGACTGCAACCCGGAAGCCCCCGACGACCTCAAGCTTTCCGGTAAATTCACTAATATCACGGATACGATTCTGAGGATTCGCCTCAACTCCATCTTCACCGAATGAAAGCGTCCCCGCGCCCTTAAGCGCGCCTAAGGTACTGCCGAAATCTGGATTGGTACGCGAAAGCTTGACCGGTCCATTGGCAACGAGTGCCCCCGAAGTAACCGGGCAGCTCCGAAGATCGAGCACGCCCGCGCCCTTCTTGGTGATGTCGCTGTTATCCGTAGAATTCAACTTAGCCGCATTATAATTGCAGTTATTGAAGACACCCTTGTCGGAGTCGTTCTCAAAGGTAATTCCGCTCGAATAGGTCATCCAGCCGTAGCTATCAAGTTCACCATTCGCGCCAATGACGAATTTCGCGGCGCGCATGCTGGGATCATCCTCACCATGACGAATCAGCACCTTGCCGTTCTGGACACTGACCGTGGTAGCGTCCACATTATAGCCATCCGAATTCTTCTGAATGGTGAGCATACCCGTACCCGACTTGACGAATAGTCCCTCGCCCTTAACCTTGATCGTAGCGTCCGCAATATTAGAATAAGTAAAGGTCTTGCCTTCCGCAATTTCCACCTCGCCGATTGAAAACACGACGTCTTCTTCAGAAGTAATCGTCACATTCGCATTGATCTTAAGCCGACCGAGCGACGCACTCTCATTGACCGTAATTTCGGCATCTTCGTCGAAGCTAACCGTATCCTCAGCGCCCGGCACAACGCTGGCGAACCAATTATCGGGATTACCCCAGTAATTATCCTCACCCTCGGAAAGCCAATAGTTACCTTGTCCAATGAACGCAATGCCATCGCCCTCGACTTCCTCGCCATTGGGCTTAATGAAGATAATATTGCGTCCATCAATCTCCACCTTTTCAGCCTCATATCCGTTCGCCACCTGATCTTCGGTAAGCGTAAGTTTAAGCGTAGCTTCTTCGCCGATTACAAGCGCGCCTTCACTACCCGCCGCCATGATAAGCGTACCCGAATCAATTTGCGAAAGCTCAATGGTACCGGCGAGACACTGGACGGAGTGACTACCTTCCACCCCACTTTGAATGACCTTAAGTACGCCACCGTCCACCGCATATTCTATATCGTAATTAAACTTCGTCGTCGCCGGATACATTCCCGCGAGTTCAGTAACCGCGGATGCGGACAGCACCTTATCGTATCCGATAAGCCGCGCAACTGCCATTTTCTCGCCCTTTACGAATCCCTCCGGCGGATTGCCGAGAATCGAGCCGATTTCAATGCCGGTATCGCTCACCGTAGTAAAATCGGCATTTTCGTAGCGCTCACCATCATCAATCGTAAGGGTAGCGCCAGTGGACGTATCGAAGGTAACAGTGAAGAGATGGTAGCCCGCGCTGACTGTACCGGCGTCAATTTCCTGATTGATCGTCGAACCATAGGCGGAAACGAGCTTGATGTGTCCCGAGGAGTCCTTCACAAGCATCGTTTTCTGCGTATCCCTGCGGCCCATCGCCCAGAGTACCGCGGGACCTTCCGTAGTGGTTACGAGGTCGACATTCGCGTAAATTGCGAAAGTGAAAGTATTCTTGGTAGGCATCCCATGGGCTTGATACGGAGCACAATTTCCACCCGTCATATAGACATTCGCCGTTGGACCGGACGCCATAAGCGTATCTACAAAGTTATTACCGTCCCCATTATCCCACGAAGTGAACCAACCGAACGGAGATTGACCAACTTCAGCCACATATTCGAAAGTCTTATCCAGCGCCTCTCGAATCGTGTCGGTGCAAACAATCTGAATCGCCGCCACACCACCACGGCAGAGGACATCGCCCACCTTCTCCCAAATACCGGGACGAATCGAAAGCGTCTCGGAAGTAAGGCCGGTAATCTTAGCCGCGTTCCTGCCATAAGAAAGAACACTTGAATTCGCCTGACCCCACGGGGTTTTATTATCGTCCGTAGTCGCGGTGCCTACACCGTCCTCACCAATGGCGTAATTAGTGCCGTTCACCACGATCGGCTTGAACTTATTTTCAGAACCGTCACCCTGCATATAGATAATTACATCATACTGGGTATAAGGAATACCGGCGACATCAACTTTTACCTGCACTCCAGCCGCATCATCAATATACGCATTCATGAACCGAGCATCATAATTGATCTCGCCATCAGAAGTATAATATCCTCCAGAGCCGCTATAGGAGACAGTAATCCCACGGAAGGTAGCAGTAGCACCATCGCGCCAGATTTTACTGACCGCCGCATCAGTGACCGAGCCCGCGGAATACTCGTTCCAGCTTGCCGACAGGATATTATCTCCCGCGAGCGAACCATCGTAAGTGGTCTTACCGACCACATCGCCATAGTGCAGGTCGCTACGGAAGTTAATTGAAATCACGCTGTAGGGATTCTCCGCCAATACAGAAAAGGATATTGCGATAGCGGTGAAAACCGCCAGATATTTTATCGCTTTCATATTCATAAACCTTATACGTGACGACGCTTAAGAGCAACGAGACCCACGCCGAGAAGCATCAGCATCGCGCTCGTCGGCTCCGGAACCGCCTGCCAACCGGAAGCGGTCGGGGAGGAAGTCACGCCAAAGCCGAGATTGCCCTTATAACCGGCGTCGCTCGAAAGCACATTGCCGAGGGTGGAACTACCGCTTTCATAGAACGCGACGAGATAGTAGTCGCTCGCATCCCCAGTAAGCGTATCGGTGTAGTTCTTAAAGCCCACATAACCGTCGACATACTCAGTCGGGGACATCGTGGTCTTCGCCAGATCTTCCCACGCAGCCGTACCGTAGTTATCGTACACCCAGCTAAAGACATCACCTACCCCGGCAATAGTCGTGCCGGTAAGATCGTTCTTATCAATGATATAGGCCGAGTAGCCGGTAGTCGAAGCGGTACCATCCACCGCTTCCACCGAGCCGAGGAAGTAATCCCAGGAACTCACGGCAAAGGCATTTACGCTCATCGCCACCATCATCATCGCAAGCATCTTTTTCATATTTTTACCTTTCAATCCTTAATTCGATTATTCGATTATTCGAAAATTCGAAAATTATTTATTCCTGCTCTTCAACATACGAGTTGACCTGAATAAGCTTTACATTGTTCTCGTTAGTAGCATACGGAACTTTGGCATTGGTAATCTTGCCATTCTTGTCCGCCATTACTGCCGGATAGAAAATTACCTGCTTGTTAGCGTCCTTATCATACGCGGCGAATTCGTAATAGAAGCCCGGAGTGAGGTCGGTAACTTCCTCAACCGTCACCACCTTTCCGAACACCATAGAATGATCCTTGATGTCTTCGACCACTTCGGCAGCCGCAGCATTGACCTTCGTCTGTTCCGCAGCCAGTGCCTCCGGAGTAAGTTCGAACTCGACCTTCCAAACGCCAGTCGAGATCTCAGTCGCCTTCTTCTGGAAGAGCGCCTTGTAGGCGGTCTGATCGATGCCGGCATCAGCTACCGCAGTCGGAACCGCAATTTCGACCTTGGCCTTGGCTTCCGCTTCCGTTTCCGCAGAAACTTCCGGATCGGTCTTACCCGGTTCAATCGGAGTCGCCTGCTTAAGTACCCAAAGGGCATTATCCTTATTATAAAGGATGAAGTTCGAGACCGCCTCGCTGCCGCTGTAGATCGTATAATTCGTCGGGAGCGTCATCGTTTCCGCACAATTGAAGACGATCGTATCCGCATCCAAATTCGCCGCGCAATAGATGCCCACGCCTTCGTTGATCGCGACCTTGCCCGAAATCGCCGCGACTGCACCAGCACCAAGCGTCACGCCGAAGTCATGGACGTCCCCAATCGTACCGTTAAAGCCGCTGAAATCACGGAACCGATACTGCGCGACAATTCCGCTCGCAGTCGTGCAGAACGTACCCGAGCCCGAAAGCTTATAGAAATCATAGAACGAGCCGGCATTACCCCCAGTAATGGTGAACGCCTTGGTGTCCCCTTCATCCGCAAGGATGATTTCCGCCGCGCATCCATTCTCTCCGCCTGGGGCGTAACCGGTAACACCGGTGAACTTAAGCTTACCGCCGGAGGCCTTACCCCATGCGCCGAAGTCAAAGTTGTTGATGTTACGGCCCTTGATCCAGAAGATGCCCTGCCACGCATCGCCCTGCAGACCCGACGGGATGGCGAAATTGGTGGAATTATCATAAAGGAGCGTACCCGAGCCGGTAATCGTACCGGTAACGCGTCCACAAATCCGGAGCGTCTTATCCGCATCAACGAACACCTTGCCGTTATGACCGGAGATGAAATCATCCCCCTCCGCTACCACGAAGGACGGCGCCCCGGAAACCGTAACTGAGCCCCCGAATTCGCTCGCATCGTTGACGAGAATCTGATAACTTACGCTATCGTTGCTAAGTACGATCGTACCCTCGCCAATCAGCTTCTTAAAGCCGCAACGCGCATTGGATTCACCATCGGTGAAATTGCAGGTTCCGGTAATCTTAAGCGGAACTTCAACGCCGCCGAAGTTCTGCACGAAGCAGCCGCTCGTGTTCTTAAGTTCGAGGATGGAGTCCTCATTACCCATATTGCCCGGATAACTGTTATTGAGCGTAAGGCCTTCGATTAAGACCGTACCCGTCCACTTGGAGGAATCCTTAATTGACGTCCAGCAGCCGCGATCGCGCGAACCTTCGACCGAGTTGTTTTCAAGCGCCATCAAGCGGAAAGTTCCGCTACCGCTTACCGCCGGACTCACATAACCGCTCGTAGCCTTCAAAATACCGCCCGCTTCGATAATGTAGCCGCCGGCAACCGAACCACCGGCACCAACCGTAACCACACCAGCGTTTGGAATCGTAACCGAACCGGTACCTTCCGCCGAGCCGAAAGTAATCGCGGCGCTGGAGTCAGGATTGGTACGGGAGAATTTGATCGGTCCATTAGCAACGAGCGCCCCCGTCGTTACCGGACAGCACCGAAGATCTAGCATGCCCGCGCCATTCTTGGTGACGTTGCTGTTATCCGTAGAATAAAGCCGCGCCGCATTGTAACCGCAGTTATTGAAGACGCCCTTGTCGGTATCGTTCTCGAAGGTAATTCCGCCCGAATAGGTCATCCAACCGTAGCTATCGAGTTCACCATTCGCGCCGATGATGAATTTCGCCGCGCGCATCGTGGGACTATCCTCACCATGACGAATCAGCACTTTGCCGTTCTGGACACTGACCGTGGTAGCGTCCACATTGTATCCGGACGAATTCTTTTGAATGGTAAGCGTACCTGTACCGGTCTTGGTGAAAGTTCCCTCGCCCGCGACCTTAATCGTCGCATCCCCGTTAATCGGATAAATCACCGTCGCATTAGCGCCACTGGTGAAGGTACGGCTGCCGGTCAAAGCGTTATGGACGATCGTGAGCGTTCCGCCGCTCACTGAATAGTCGATATCGTAGTTGAGCGTAGTGACCACTGGATAGAGTCCCGCAAGTTCAGTAACCGCGGATGCAGACAGTACCTTATCATATCCGATAAGCCGCGCGACCGCCATCTTCATGCCCTTCACAAAGCCGGACGGCGGATTGCCAAGAATCGAGCCAATTTCAATGCCGGTATCGCTCGCTGTAGTAAAGGCGGCGTTCACATTGCGTGTACCGTTATCAATCGTAAGGGTAGCGCCAGTGGACGTATCGAAGGTTGCGGTAAAGAGGTGGTAGCCTGCGCTGACTGTACCGGCGTCTACTTCTTGACTAATCGTCGAACCATAGGCGGAAACGAGCTTGATATGACCTTCGGAGTCCTTCACAAGCATCGTCTTCTGCGTAGCCTTACGGCCCATCGCCCAGAGTACCGCGGGACCTTCCGTAGTAGTTACGAGGTCGACATTCGCGTAAAGGCAGAAGGTGAAAGTATTCTTAGTAGGCATCCCGCCGCCCTGATAGGGAGCGCGCTGCGAATCCGTCATATAGACATTCGCGCTCGGACCGGACGCCATAAGCGTGTTGACGAAGTTATTGCCGTCCCCATTATCCCACGATGAGAACCAACCGGTCGGGGACTGCCCCGCCTCCGCCACATATTCGAACGTCTTATCCATAACTTCTCGAATCGTGCCCGTGCAGACGATCTGAATCGCCGCTACACCACCGCGGCAACGGACGTCGCCCACAGTTTCGTCATTACCGGGACGAATCGAAAGCGTAGTGCTGGTAAGACCGGTGATCTTAGCCGCGTTCGTGCCGAAAGCGAGCGTGCTCAAGTTCGCCTGACCCCACGGCGTTTTAACATCGTCCGTAGTCGCGGTGCCTACGCCGTCCTCACCAATGGCATAATTAGTGCCGTTCACCACGATCGGTTTGAACTTATTATTCGAGCCGTCGCCCTGCATATAGACAATCACATCATACTGGGTATAAGGAATACCGGCGACATCGATTTTTACCTGCGTGGTGCTCGAATCGTCGATATACGCATTCATAAACCGATGCGCAGTTTCGTTGTATACGGAAGGATAATAGCCACCCGCGCCGCTGTAGGAAAGAGTAATACCGTTAAAAGTCGCAGTCGCACCATCGCGCCAGATTTTACTGACCGCCGCATCAGTGACCGAGCCCGCGGAATACTCGTTCCAGCTTGCCGACAGGATATTATCTCCCGCGAGCGAACCATCGTAAGTGGTCTTACCGACCACATCGCCATAGTGCAGGTCGCTACGGAAGTTAATGGAAATCACATTATCCGCATTATCCGCGAAAGTCGTCAACGTGAATAAAAACGCAGCAAACGCCACTAAGGACTTTATCATTTTATTTTTCATAATCGTTTCCTTATACCATATAATTCACACTCGAAAATTCGAAAATTCGAAAATTCGAAAATTCGAAAATTCGAAAATTCGAAAA
>R14__coassemble_1466_pt1 | contig 11872 bp, 8 predicted proteins | sample R14__metabat2_high_PE_051 | metagenome-assembled genome bin R14 | reverse complement strand
GCGCGGAAGAGCTCGATCCTTCCGAATTCGGCAATCTCGCGCATAATGCGCTGGAGGACTGGGCGAAAGGTCCTGCCCGCGATTCAGAGAACGCCGATGAAATCGCCGCGGAATTGGAGGCGTCGGTAGACCGTCTACTCGGAGAGCGTTTCGGTACGAATATTCCGATGATTGTCGCCTTGCAAGGGGAATCGGTAAAACGTCGACTCAAGGCCTTCGCTCGCATTCAGGTAGAGTGGCATAAGGCGGGCTGGAGTATCGTCGAGGCCGAACGCAAACTCGAGGTGAAGCTCGATCATGTTCGTTTGCATGGTAGGTGCGATCGCATCGATTACAATGCTGCACTTGGACGTTGGTGCGTGATCGATTATAAGACTTGGGATAGCGCCGCGAAAGCCGGAGATAGCTTGCAGTTACCGCTCTATTGTTCAATGCTCGATATGGACCTTGGGTATCCAGAGGCGAAACGCGATCGGATTTCCGCGGCGTATTGCATTCTCGGTAAGACGGCGGAGGACACGGTCTATTCCAAGTTAGCGGAAGGTGAAATGGTGGTCGAGGCCGAGAAGAAGGTATTGGAAATTGTGGATAGAATCGAGCGGGGAATTTTCTGGCCGCCCGCCCCGACTAAGGAATGGCGGTATGATTTCAGCGAGTGGCTTGCTGACGACCCGGAAACGAGCGTGAATGAAGCATGGATAAGCGATCAACAGCGGCGAATCTCCTGATCGAGGCTTCGGCAGGAACCGGTAAGACGCAGGCATTGGCCGAGCGTCTCATTGAGCTCGTCCTAAAAGGCGTTCGTCCATCGGAAATCGTGGCGCTTACTTTTTCCCGGGCGGCGGCAGGGGAGATCTTCGAGCGGTTTGTGACCTTGCTCGCTGAACGCGCACGAACGGATGGGAGGTGTCTTGAGTGTCTACGTGAAGTAGTGGCGAATCAACATCTTTCCCAGATCGGTACGCTTGATAGCTTCTTGATGCGGATTGTTAGTTGTTTTCCGTTGGAGCTTGGACTTTCAGGGACGGTTAAGATCATGGATGATTACGACGCTAATTGTGCGCTTTCGTCCGTCTCATTTAATCTTCTTCGGCGGACCGATCCCAAGCTCAAGACGAATTTCGTCGAGGCGTTTTCGCTCGCGATGAATCATGAGAACGTAAGGAGCTTTGTAAATTCCTACCGCACCTTTATTCGAGCTTGGCATGAATTGGTGCTCGCGTATCCATCAGCTTCGGCTTGGGGAGCGTTTGACTTCGAGATACCCGAGGTAACGCCGGTTAATCGGCCGGAACTTATTGAGTTCTTCGAGTGGGTAAAAAAATTCCGTGGCAGTTTTGCGGGAGTTAAGGGACTTACCAAGAAGTTTCTGGAAAACGAAAATGTTTTCGATGGGGCTACGATTGAGATCACGTTCAATCGTAAGGAATATGTTTATATGGGCAATGAGGCGAAGGCAATTCGGGATGCGCTAAGACATGTGTTTGGAGTAGTACTTAGAATGCGCGCTGAAACTGCCGTGGGAATTTATCGGTTGATTTCCGCTTACGAAAAGAACTATGCGCTTAAAGTGCGCAATCGCGGGGAGCTGGTATTCGCTGATATTCCACGGCTTATTTCCGCGCTTGATGATGATTCCCGTTTGGCGCTGGAGTATCGACTCGATTCGAAAATTCGCGCATGGGCGCTCGATGAATTTCAGGATACGAGCCGGGAACAATGGCGGGCAATTCGCAATCTCATTGACGAAGCGAAAATGTCGGATGGTGAAAAGAGTGTGTTCGTCGTTGGGGATGTAAAGCAGGCGATCTATGGTTGGCGTAATGGGGATGTGGATATCTTCCGTTCGGAACGGGAGAGCGGTGGGTATACGGTAGGAGAGCTTAAAAAGAGCTATCGGTTCGGTCCCGCGATAACGGAAGCCGTCAACCGGATTTTCGTTGATGGAAGGCTCAAACAGGAGTTCCCCGCTTGGCGTTCGCCGGTACATGAAACCGCCCATCCGGAGCGGACGGGCTTTGTGCAGCGGGTGGAAGCGCTGGGGACGAAAAAGCCGGATTTCGTCGAACCGATTTACAATGCGCTTAAGGCGGCAGATCCGATTAGTAGGGGAATCAACACTGCGATTTTAGTGCGCACTAATGACTTCGGGGAGTTACTCGCAGCGCAGCTTAAAGCGCGAGGACTTGAGAACGTAGTTTGGGAAGGGGAGAGCGATGTTCTCGATACGCCCGCACTCGCGGCGTTTCTCGATTTAACCGCATTAGCCGATCATCCCGGCGATCGTCTCGCGTATGAACATTTCAAAACTACACCGCTCGCCCGTGCGAAATATCCAGATGGCGTTCCGGAGGCGGGGGTAGTTTCCTCGGAGGTTGCGCTCGCGTTTACTACTAAGGGAATGGTTCGAACTTTTCGTGAATTGCGCGCTTGTCTGCCGGCGGAGTGTGAACTTGCGTGGGATCGTTTCACCGAAGAGCGCTTTACCGATATGCTTAAGGTCGCCGCCGAATTTGAAACTTTGACGGATCCCGGTAGACGGCTTTCGGACTTTGCGGGGTATCTCGCTACTTATACGCGGCGCAATTTAGCGGATGCCGGTAAGATCAAGATCATGACGATTCATCGGTCCAAAGGGCTTGGCTTTGATTATGTGGTGTTGCCGCTTTACGAGCCGGAAGGGCTCACCGTTGAATCTGACCGTCCATTGACGACGGATGAGTGGGTCCTGCCGAAGATCGATCGACGTGCGGTTAAGGCGTTCCCGTTTTTGGAGGAGGCTTGGCGGGAGCGTCAGGATCGTGCCGAGCAGGAAAATCTCTGCCTCTACTATGTAGCGATGACCCGCGCGAAACATTCGCTCACGCTGGTACTTAATCCGGAGCCAGCGAAGTCAATCACCATCCGCTTTTCGACTTTGGTGCGCTCCTCATTGCCGGAGAGTATTGGAGAACCTGATTGGTATAAAGGCTTTACTTTGACGACTTCGAAAGCTTCGAAGAAGGCGGAATCGATGCCGGCCTTTAGTCGTTCGTCACGTCAGCATATCGTTCGCAAGTTACCTTCGCTCGCCTTCGCCAGCGGTGAAAGCGCGAGCACGCTCTTTGTTTCCGATTCGGCGCGACATAGGGCCCAAATGCGCGGTATCGAGGCGCATGAGCGGATGAGTCAAGTGGAGTTCTCCGAGGCGTTACCGAAGCCGGAGGGCTTTGTTGAGCTCTGGCGCGAACGCGCGTTCGAGGTCTTCGCCGAGGGTGAGTGGATTTCGGGACGCTTCGATCGAGTGGTGTTTTTCAAGGCTCCGGCGGGACTTTCGGCGGAAATTGTGGACTTCAAAACGTCCACTAATCATCCCGAACAATACGATGCTCAGCTCCTTGCCTATCGTAAGGCGGTTAATGCGCTCACAAAAATTCCTCTCGATCGTATCACCGCTCGTCTCGTTTTTTTGGTATAATATGCAATAAAGTGTCCGGTGGTGTAGTGGCCGCACAGGGGTTTTTGATACCCTTAGTCCTGGTTCGAACCCAGGCCGGACAACCAAATTAAGGAGAAAGGAGCTTATGAGCGAAGAATATGTTGAAGCAGAAGAGCAGGCGTTGAGCCAGGAAGAACTCTTCGAACAGCATAAAGCCGAAATTGATGAGCGCTTTGAAGAAAAAGGCTTCTTTAAGCGTTTGGGGCTCATGTTTTCCGGACTCAGCAAACCACGCAGTTCGGCGGAATATAAGATCGCGCGTACGGAATTGCAGCGGCTTAAAGCACCGATTCTCGCGATTTTCCTGCCGGTAGTGGGCGTAATCGTGTTGATTGTAGTTACGGCGGTGCAGGGACAGAAGAAAGACCATATCATCATCGATGTAGCAGTGGCGGATGAACAGACTGCTGACTTGGTGGACGAACCTGATCCGCCGGAAGAAGAAATCGATATGACGCAGGATATCGATGTCAATATCGATATCGCAACGGATGTGCCTACTCCTGAGATTGCTGCTCCCGCTCCGCCGAGTCCATCCCCGGGCGGCGAGCCGGATAAAGTGTCGGCACCGCCTTCGCCAGTAACGATGGCATCGGTGGCAGGAACCGTCAAACCGCGGGGCATTGGCAATGGTGATGCGGGTGGTTTCGGTACGATTATCGGCAATGGTGGTAAGGGACAGAATACCGAAGGCTGTCTTATCGGCATTCTTATCGACTTTAAGCGCGATGGCAAGGGTGAACGTAGGACGGATTACAACGCCAACAAGTATTGGAGCGATGTGAAGAGCTTGGTGGACGCCAACTTCTCGCCGGAAGCGCTGTCGAAGTTCTGCGTGCTCCCGAAGCGGGTGGCGCTTACCCACCTTTGGATTCCGCCGCAGAGTGCGAATAATGGACCTAAAGCCTTCGGTGCAGAGACACTGATGAAGCCTGCCGGTTGGGGTGCGTATTATAAGGGCGATCTGCTTGCGACTGAAAATGCGAAATATCGCTTCTGGGGTTACTTCGACGATATGTTAGTGGTGAAGGTCGATGATAATACGGTCTTGGAATCGAACTGGGGCACGAATGGTTCCAACCCGATGCACATCACTGGCTTCCAAAGTTCGGATAAGAGCGCAATCGGCAAGGTGAAATGTCCACAACGCGGAACTTCAATGGTGCCGGGTCATTGGTTCGAGGCCAAGAAGGGCAAGAAGCTTAAGATGGAACTTATCTGTGGTGAACGTCCGGGAGGCGCGGTCGGTGGACTCTTGCTCATTGAGAAGATGGGCTATGAATATCAGAAGGGTCCTGACGGTAAACCGCTCATCCCGATTTTCTGTTCGCGTCCGCTTTCGATGAAGGAGAAGAAGGCGTTTCAGGAAGGCGATTGGAAGGGTTATCCGGTAGTTAACTGTGTTGACGGCAAATTCCCGATCGGTGTGGAGAGTCCCGTTTTCAACAAGGGTAAGGTTACTCAAGATCCTAAGGCGCCGAGTATCACCAAGGGCGATGTCAGCGTGGATGTCGATATTTAATCGAAAGGAGAGTTTATGAGCTATTGTTGTATTTTCGCTGGTCAAGGCGCGCAGGTTCCGGGAATGGGACGTGATTTCGCCGAAGGTGATGCCGAATTGATGGCGCTTTTCGATCAGGCGAATGAAGTGCTCGGGTTTGATCTTAAAAAGATCTGCTTTGAGGGTCCGGCGGAGGAGCTTACGAAGTCCAACATCTGTCAGCCGGCGATTTTCGTTACGAGCTACGCGGCTTTTCTCGCTTTGCAGAAGCGTAAGGCGGTTAAATTCGATTGCGCGGCGGGTTTATCCCTCGGCGAATGGGGCGCACTTTGTGCGGCGGGAGTACTCGATTTTGCGTCCACGCTCAAAGTTTTGGAAGCGCGGGGACGTTTCATGCAGGAGGCCTGCGCGGCGGTGCCTTCGGGGATGATCGCGATCGTTGGCGCTTCTGCGGAGCAGCTTACGGCGCTTTGTGAAAAGACCGGTTGCACAGTTGCCAATGTGAATAGTGCGGCGCAACAGGTACTTTCGGGTTCGAAGGATCAGATTGCTCAGGCGGCGATCGTAGCGAAGGAGCTCGGCATTAAGCGGGCGATTCCGCTGGCGACGGCGGGGGCGTTCCATTCTCCGTTCATGGCGAGCGCGCGGGAGAAACTCGCGCCCGTACTTGATACGATTACCTTTAACGTCCCGAAGTTTCCCGTGCTTTCCAACATCACCGGCAAGCCCCATGCGAATGACGGCTCGGCGATCAAGGCGCTCATGCTTGAGCAGGTTACGGGCACGACCAATTGGGCGGCGGATGTCGAGTGCGCGAAAGCGCTCGGGATTACTTCGTTCATTGAGTTTGGTCCAGGCAAGGTGCTTTCGGGTCTCATCAAGAAGATCGATCCTAATTTGGTAACTACCAATGTCGCCGATCTCGCTTCGTTGGAGGCGACCATTTCCATTGTTTCAGGAGTATAAAAGTAAAATCATGAAGAAGCTTACGGCGGATGAACTCCGCGATTTGTATCTGAAGTTTTTTGAATCGAAGGGACATAAGATTATCCCTGGCGCCTCGGTGATTCCCGAGAACGATCCGACGGTATTGTTTACCACTGCGGGCATGCATCCGTTAGTGCCGTATTTGATGGGCGCGATGGAACATCCAGCGGGAACGCGGCTTACGGACGTTCAGAAGTGCGTCCGGACTGGTGATATTGATGAAGTCGGTGATGCAGCGCATCTTACGTTCTTTGAGATGCTCGGTAACTGGTCCCTTAATGACTACTTCAAAAAAGAGGCGATTTCGTGGAGCTATGAATTTCTGACCGAGAAACTCGGTTTTAATCCGGGGCAGCTTAATGTAACCGTCTTCAAAGGCGAAGGCAAGGAAGGGGAAGCTGGCTACATTCCCGCCGATGAAGAAGCGGTCGAGATTTGGAAGTCGCTGGGCATCCCCGAAGAGCGCATTTTCCGTCTGCCGCGCGAGGATAACTGGTGGGGTCCGGCGGGTACCACGGGACCTTGCGGACCTGATACCGAGATGTTCATCGATACCGGCAAGGAGAAATGCGGACCTGAGTGTCGTCCCGGTTGTCACTGCGGTAAGTACATCGAAATCTGGAACGATGTCTTCATGCAGTACTTGAAGAACGAAGAGGGTAAATTTGTCCCGCTCGGCCGGCATAATGTCGATACCGGTATGGGAGTTGAACGAACGATCTGTATGATGTCCGGAGCGCCGACCGTATACGATACGGAAATCTTTGCGCCGATTATGGCGAAGATCGATTCGCTCGCCAAGGTTCCGGAGGGGATGGACGCCGCCGAAGTTTTGAAGGCTCGTCGGGTGATTGCGGACCACATGCGCACCGCTACCTTCATCCTTTGCGATCCCAAGGGCGGAGTTAAGCCGGGGAATGTGGGCGCGAATTATGTGCTTCGCCGCTTGATTCGCCGCGCTGTCCGATTCGCTCGTATGCTCGGTATCGCGCCGGGCTTCACGGTCCAGCTCGCCGAGACAATCTGCGAGAAGTATTCCCACGTCTATCCGGAACTTAAGATCAACCTTGAAACTTGCAAGGCCGATCTCGAAGCTGAAGAGGCGCGGTTCAATCGTACGCTCGATAAGGGTGAAGCGCGTTACAACAAGGTAGTTTCGGCGCTTAAGGAACATGGACAAAGCCGTATTTCCGGTAAGCTCGCGTTCGAGCTTTACGATACTTTCGGCTTTCCGATCGAGCTTACGCTTGAGATGGCGGCAAAGGATGGGCTTACCGTGGATAAGGAAGGTTTTGACGAAGCGAACCGCAAGCATCAGGAACTCTCGCGCACTACGAGCGCAGGTTCGTTCAAGGCGGGACTTCAGGATAACAGCGAGGTCGTAACCCGCATGCATACTGCGACCCATCTTTTGCACGCAGCTCTTCATCAGGTGCTCGGTCCAACGGCATTGCAGAAGGGCTCGAACATTACGGCGGAGCGTTTACGCTTCGACTTCACCTGGCCTCAGCCGATGACCGCCGAAGAGAAGGCGAAAGTCGAGGAACTCGTCAATAAGTGGATTAGCGAAGGTATCGACGTTACCAAGAAGATGACTACCGTTGAAGCGGCGAAAGCCGAAGGAGCGATGGCGCTTTTCGGGGCGAAGTACGGCGATCAGGTATCGCTTTATACGATCGGTGAGATTTCGAAGGAGATCTGCTGTGGACCCCACGTCGCCAATACCAAGGAACTCGGTAGCTTCAAGATTCAGAAGGAACAGAGTTCTTCGGCGGGAGTACGGCGTATTAAGGCGGTAATCGGCAATATGTAATGAAACACGCGCTTACAGTTCTGACGGCATTATCGGTGCTCTCCGTTTTCGGTGAGAAATTCGAATTCAACCGTTATCAGTCCGTTATTGATCGTCAGATGTTCGGTGCGCTGCCGAAGGGGTTCGATCCTACGAAATTGCCCAGTGAGGTGAAAAAGTCCTCCAATCGGGAACTTTCGCAGGAGGAGGAAAAGCTCAAGAATTCCATCAATTTCTCCGTCATCAATGTCGATCTCGACGGAGTGGTGCATGTCGGGTTTTCGGATATGACCGATCCCAAGGCGCCGGTACATTACTATCTTAAGGTCGGCGAAGCGCAGGATGGCTGGAAGGTAGTCGAGGCCGATAAAGAAACTGCCTCAATGACGATTGAGCGGGATGATGTTTCACTGGAGCTTACCCTCGGAGATAACACCAAGGCCGGTCAGGCATTGCCGGCGAGTGCGACTAAGAACTTATCGGTTCCGGCGGGTCCCAAATCGGAATCGTTCCGGAGTCGTCGTGATCGTCAACGCAAGGCTGAAGGTGATCAGTTGGAAGAGATACGTAAGAATCTGGCTGCACTCCGTGAAAGCGCGAAGAGCAATGTCGAAGCAGAAAAGGCCAATGCCGAGGTTGAAAAAGCCAAGGCCGAAGCCGAAAAAATAAAGGCCGAAGCAGAAGCAGCCAAGGCCGAAGCCGAAAAAGCCAAGGCGGAAGCCGAAAAAGCCAAGGCGGAAGCGGCGGAAAAAGAAAACGGCGATAACGATGAAAAAAACGACGCTGAGTGATTTTCAACGCTCCTTGCGAGAGACTGGTGCGTATCAGACCGCGCCTGAGTGTCGCGCGGCGAAACGGGCCAAGCCTTCGGCCTGGACTACGCTTAAGTATTCCTGGGGCGTAACTCGGGTTTTCCCCTGTTGTGCGTTCGCTGAACCTTTCGGTAAGCTTAATACCGATAAGTGGGCGGAGTTCTGTTTTTCATCGGTTACGATTCCGGAATCGTTGGGGATGAATGTTATCATCGAGGGCTTTGAGAATCGCAAGGCGGTGGATGGACCGGTAATGTATCTTTCGAATCATCTTTCGACTACCGAGACCATCCTGCTGCCGCCGATTCTCCTGTCGTTCGGTCCATTCAGTTATGTGGCGAAGGCATCGCTGGCGCATTTGCCGCTTCTGGAGAAGGCCGCGGAGCACATGCGGATGGTGCCGATCAGTCGCGTTTCGCCGCGGGAGGACCTTATCAACATCTTAAAAGTTGGTACCGAGCGCATTCAGGGAGGGGATAGCTTTCTTATCTTTCCGCAGGGGACGCGTTGTGAGGTTTTCAGTCATCGTAAGTTTTCCTCAATCGGCGCGAAACTTGCCGAGCGCGCGGGATGTCCAATCGTACCGATTGTAGTGGATACTCGTTGCCAGCCAACGCGTAAGCAGGGACTCTTGAAAAACGTCTTTAAGGACTTTGGTCCCGTCGATACATCCGTCGATCTCCGTGTCGCTTGTGGACCGGCGATTCCGTGTGGAAAGTCGAAGGAGATGCATGAAAAGTGTTTCGATTGGATGGCATCTAAACTTGAAAGCTGGAATATGCCCGTGGAGCGGGCTTAAGAATTATGAACGTTGTACTTTCCTTGCTCATAGCCGCGCTTACTTGGTATCCCGCGCCTGATTGGCGCGATACTCCTGATCCGTATGCCGACCCCAATGCACGCAAGGGCGGTATAATTCGCTTCAATGGCTCCCAGCCGCCGAAATGTTTTAACGGCTATATCGATAATAATACCTACACCAAGATGACGTTTGATCTGATGTATGAATATCTGATCGGCGTTGATACCGAGACTTTGGAGTTCACTCCCTCGCTTGCTCGGCGTTGGGCGGTTTCGGAGGATGGCGAGGAATTCCGCTTTGAGATTGATCCACGCGCGCGTTGGTCGGATGGTGCTGAGATTACTGCTGAGGATGTTAAATGGACCTTTGATCAGGTAATGGACCGTAAAAACGATACCGGTGCGTGGAAGGTGATTCTTGGCGTATTTGATAGTCCCGAGATTCTCGATAAATATACGGTGCGCTTTCGTAAAAAGCCCGGTAGTGTAAAGGATTGGCGCGATATCATGCATTGCGGTATGTTCTGGATTATGCCGAAGCATGTTTTCGAGGGTAAGGACTTCAATAAGCTCGATCTTTTGAATGCACCGGTGGGAGGTCCCTATCGGCTTTCGCGCGTAGTTGAGCAGGTGGAAACGGAATTCGCTCGCGTGGAAAATTGGTGGAGAAAGGACTTCCCCAGCTGTCGCAATGTCTGTAATTTCGATCGTATTCTCCTCAGGTATTTCATGGATAACGAGAATGCCTTCGAGGCCTTGAAGAAGCGCAAGATCGATGTTTATCCCGTCTACACTGCGCGAATTATGGCGAACGAGACCCATGGGGAGAAATTCGATAAGAACTGGATTTTGAAGCGTAGGGTATATAACTACAATCCGATCGGTTTTCAGGGCTTTGCAATGAACATGCGCCGTAAGCCGTTCGATGATATCCGCGTTAGGAAGGCCATGGCCCATTTGATTGACCGCGAAACGATGAATCGCACGATGATGTACAATGAGTACTTCCTTTTGAATTCCTATTTCAGCGACCTCTACGATAAGAGTGATCCGTGCCGCAATTATTTCTACGAGTACGATGTGGAGAAAGCGAAGGCGCTCTTGAAGGAGGCGGGTTATGAGAACGGCTTTGAATTTACCTTCCTCTCGCGGGCGCCCAGTGAGGATAAGTTTTTGACGCTTTTCAACCATGCGCTTTCGCAGTGCAACATCAAGATGCACATCGACCGCAAGGATTTCGCCGGCTGGATGCGGGATATGGACGGCTTTAACTTCGATATGACCTGGCAGAGCTGGGGAGCGGTGCTCTTTAAGAATCCGGAAACGATGTTCTTATCGTCCGAAGCCGATCGCAAGGGCTCGAATAATACCGTTGCTTTCAAGAACGCCGAGGTGGATGAGATAATCGCGGCGGAGAAGTCCTTCCAGCACATGAACGAACGCAATGCCGCTTATCGTAAGATCGATACGCTCGTCGCTGCTGAATGTCCCTACGCTTTGTTGTGGCAGACCGATTCCACGCGGCTCTTATACTGGAATAAATTCGGCATGCCGAAGAAGATACTTTCCAAATATTCGGATGAGACCTCGATCTTTACTTATTGGTGGTATGATGAAGATCGCGCGCGGGAGTTAAAGGACGCGATGAACACGGGTTCGTGTCTACCGAATGTACCGGAGGTGGTCGATGGAAGATTATGAGCTTCTCGATTCCGGTAATGGACGCAAGCTCGAGCGGTTTGGAAAATTCGTGCTTGCGCGTCCCTGTTCGCAGGCGATGTGGTTACCGGCAAAAAGCGCGGCGGAATGGGAACGTGCCGATGCCGCCTTCGATCGGGAGGATGGCAACCATTGGCATGGACGCACCAATCTGCCGAAGGAGTGGACGATTGAAACTGCCGGCATTAAATTTAAACTCGGCGGAACGGATTTTGGACATCTTGGAATCTTTCCCGAACAACGCGCTCAATGGGCTTGGTTGCGCAAGCAAACCTCAGTCAGGACCGCGCTAAATCTTTTCGCTTATTCCGGCGGTTCGACGATGGCAATGGCGCTTGCTGGCGCGGAAGTGTGCCATTTGGATGCCTCCAAGGGCATGGTTGAGTGGGCACGCGAAAACGCAGCGCTGAATGGACTTTCAGAGCGTCCCATCCGGTGGATTGTGGATGATGCGCATAAGTTCATGAAACGTGAGATTCGGCGGGGACATCGCTATGATGCGATTGTGCTCGATCCGCCGAGTTTTGGTCGGGGCGCAGGTGGTGAGATGTACAAAATTGAGCGTGATCTTAAAGAGACGCTATCGTTGGTAAAGTCGCTTCTTTCCGATCATCCGGCATTCGTGCTCTTTTCGTCCCACACCCCGGGTCTTTCGGTTCAGGTAGCGGAAAATATCCTCGGTCAACTCTTCCCCTCCGCCCGTTTGGAAAGCGGTGAGATGTTGCTTGAAGGCGCTTCGCTCCCCTGCCCGAGCGGAATTTTCTGCCGCGCAATTTTCTAAA
>R14__coassemble_1465_pt1 | contig 11872 bp, 11 predicted proteins | sample R14__metabat2_high_PE_051 | metagenome-assembled genome bin R14 | reverse complement strand
TAATCAATCAGGCGGATGGTTTTATTCAGGTTATAGCTATGTGTGATGAGGCCCGGCGGCAGGAATATCAGCTGCCGATGGCGTCCTTTGCCGCGGATACGGTAAAAACCCTCTATCGGGCGCAGAAACTACGCGAAATTCATTTTGATAAGCCGGGCCTTATCTTGAATATTGGGGATGTCGTAACGAATGTGAATTCGGTGGTGACGTCCGTCGAGACCAATGCCGATCGTATCGTTACGCGAATTAGGGTGGCGAATCCGGCAACGGCGGAAATCGAGGCCTTGCGCCTGGAGATCGTCCGCGCGTTTTCACGCAGTATACTTACGAATGAGATTTCCGTTTTGGCGGCGCGCGAACTTTATCGCGTTTCCGATCCTAAAGAGCGCATCGCCGATGACCGTGCGCGGTTGGAACGGTGGCTTAAAGGGGAGCGGGGGGATGATGAGGAGTGTTTAAAATTGATGCGCAAGGTAATCGAGCCCGGGGTAGCGTCCAAACGGGACATCCTTACCTTCGCTTCCCGGCTTTTTCTGTATCCGCGCTTTTTCGATGAGAAATTCCTCGGTCGCTATGAGGTGCTTTCGTTTAGGGACGCGATCAAGGTCGCTAAGGTTGATCCGCGGGTGAGGTTCATCGCGTTTTTCAAGGCGGATGAGATGTTGATTTTCGGGGCGGGACGCAGCAACGAGCTTAGGGACGCTTCCGAGCTTTACGCCGCGTTTTTAAAGGAACTTGCTCGTCCCGATGCCGAGGACGATACTTTAAAGGATTTACTTGAACTTGCCGACGCTCAACTTGCGACGGCTTTGGAGAAAGCACAATGAAAAACACGATAACCGATCGCACGATTGATGCGGACATTCTGGAATATACCGTCGGGGAAGATCCGGTGTTGGATCTCGCCCTCGCCAAGTGGGACTGCATGGGCACTGCCGCGCATGTGACGATGCTCTCGGAGATGAAGGGACTTAAAAAACCGATTGTCACCAAGGCGGAAGCGGCAAAGGTCCGTAAAGCGCTGGGGACGATTGTGAAGAATCTTAAATCCTTCAAGATCCTTACCGAAGATCAAGATGTCCACATGGCGGTCGAGCGTCTCCTTACTGAAAAACTCGGCGATCTCGGCAAGAAAATCCACACCGGTCGTTCCCGCAACGATCAGGTAGCGGTGGATGTACGCCTTCACATGAAGGATGCGATTCTCGCCTGTGAACTGGAGATTGCCGAACTTGCAGCGGAATTATGTTCCTTCGGCTTTGATGTCGGGCCCGTTCCGCTTGTTGGGCGCACCCACCTGCAGCCGGCGATGCCGTCCACAGTGGAGATGTGGGCTACGGGACATGCCGAGATGATTCTCGACCAGCTCGCTAATTTCGAAGCGGCGTATGCGCTTTGCGATTTGAATCCGCTCGGTTCCGCAGCGGGTTATGGGGTGCCGCTTAATCTTGATCGCAAGCGCACTACGGACCTCCTTGGCTTCAAACGTACCCTCCATAATTGCTTTGGCGCGTCCATGGGTCGGGGAGAGTGCGAGGCGTCGCTCCTTTCGGCGCTCGCCCAGCTGATGTGTGTACTATCGCGTCTCGCGGAAGATCTCATCCTCTTTTCCATGCCGGAATTCGCATACTTTAAGCTTCCGCGTGAATATTGCACGGGTTCGTCGATCATGCCGCAGAAGTTCAATCCCGATGTCCTCGAATTGGTGCGGGGCAAGACCGCTCAGGTAATCGGTTGGCAGACTGCCGCGCTTACGCTGCTTCATGCGATGCCGGGTGGCTACAACCGCGATCTGCAGGATGCGAAACTTCTTTATATGAAGGGACTCGACACCACCCGTACTACGCTTCGGATTCTGGCGAAGGTGGTTAAAGGGGTTAAGGTGAATCCGGATAATTGTCGCGCGGCGTTTACTCCGGGCGTTTTCGCTACCGATGTGGCGCTTCAAAAAGTCGCGGCGGGTACACCGTGGCGCGATGCGTATCATGAAGTGCGCGATCAATTCGCGGCGCTTTACGATGGTAAGCCTTCCGCCGTCGCTTCGCTCGATCCGGATAAGCAGGTAGCGCTTAAAACGCATGAAGGCACCTGTTTAGGCATCGATCACGATCTCTATCAGCGGCGGATTTCCGCGGCGGTAGAGTCCGCGACCACTCGCCGTGAGGCACTCGAGGCGAAATGCAAAGCGCTCTTGAAGTAAGGGGACTTCGCGTTCGTTATGGCGCCTTTGAAGCCGTTCGCGGGGTGGACTTCACCCTCGCGAAGGGCGCGATCTTAGGTATTGTCGGGCAATCAGGCTCGGGAAAATCCACGATTGCGCGAGCATTGATGGGGCTTACCCCGATTGCCTCGGGAGCGGTGGAGATGTCCTCTTCGCCGCAGATGATTTTTCAGGATGCCGTAGGCTCCCTTAATCCGCGCATGACCGTCGGGATGACGCTCGAAGAAGTAATTCGGCTTAAATCGAAAAAGACGTCCGAACCGATGGAAGCGCGCCTTAAGCGGCTTTTATCGTTAGTGGGCCTCAGCGAAGCGGTCCTTAAGCAATATCCGCGGGAATTGAGCGGGGGACAATGTCAACGCGTCTCTATCGCCCGTGCGCTGGCGGCGGAACCGGAAATTTTAATCGCTGACGAACCGGTTTCCGCGCTGGATGTATCGGTGCAGGCGCGCGTTTTGAATCTCCTGCGAGATTTACGGCAAGAACTTGGCATCTCGATTCTGCTGATCGCCCATGACCTCGCGGTGGTGAAAAACGTGTGTGATTATGTCTGTGTAATGGAACGTGGATGTTTCGTCGATGCCGGTCCCGCCGAACAAGTTTTCTCCTCTCCTCAAAGCGACTACACCCGCAATCTCCTCTTCACCGCCGCTTGGTTGACGGTCGACAGACAGAATTTTAGTATAACACATGATGGAAAGCAAGGAGTAAAGGTGAGATATGATTAAAATATCGGTTTTGGCGCTGACGGCGATGCTCGCGGGCTTGGGTAATGCCGAAGGGGTGAAGTATCGCGGTATATTCATCAACGATGAGGATTGGAGCTTAAGGCCGTGGGCGATTAAGCACTTCGGCAAGAAGCAGCAGATCGGTACGCGCGTATATGAAATGGTCTTTAAGGAGATGGAGCGCTACGGCCTTAATCTCCTCTGGCCGGCAATGCACGAAGGCGGCTACGAGTTTTCAGAGCGCAATGAAAACTTCGAAGTCGCGAAAAAGCACGGCATCACCATCGGCACTTCCCATTGCGAACCGATGCTCCGCAATAACTGCTATATTCCGAAAAAGGACCACTCCCTCTGGAGCTGGACCGATCATCGTGATTTTATCGAAAACTATTGGCGCGAAGGCGTAAAACGCGGCGAAAACTACGATTGTATGTATACTATCGGCATGCGCGGCATTCATGACGGTCGCATGCGGGATGGTAAGGATGTTCAGGATAAAATCCGCATTCTTGAGGAGGTATTTGCGTTTCAATCCTCAATTCTGCCTCCAGGCGCGCCGATGTTGTTCTGTCCGTATAAGGAAGTTCTGCCGCTCTATAACGCGGGACTGAAAGTTCCCGAAGAAGCGACGATTATGTGGACGAATGATAACTTCGGTTATATTCGCCGGGTGGGAGGTCCTAACGGACCGAAAAAACAGGGCATCTATTGGCATGTCTCCTATCACGGCTCTCCGCATGGATATATCCATACCTATTCTGTACCGCCGGCATTCATGGGCTATGAACTTTGCGCGAAGGCTTGGGCGAACGGCGTGAGGGATGTCTGGATGCTCAATGTGGGGGATGTTTTTCAGGCGGACCTCGGAATGTTCGCTTTCGGCAAATTCGCGGCGAATCCGGAAAGCTTCGGCCCTACCTCCCAGCGCGAGATTTTGGATGAGTATACTAAAACCTTCAACCTCCAACCTTCAACCTTCAACCTGTCCGACCACTTGATGGAATACTTTAATCTCGCGTTCAACCGCAAGCCGGAACACATGTGCATCCAGTGGACAACGAACTTGCCGGCATCTGTTAAGAGCGATTTATTAAAGCGCTATCATAAGCTTTTGGAGGATGATCTCAAGATTGAGGACGATGAATACTTCCGCAAGATCGGCTTTCAGGTGCAGTTCTTGGCGCATGCGGGAATTATTCATCTGGAAGGGAAGGACGCCGAATATGCATATTCGGTGTTGAATCCGCTCTATGCGCGGTGGAATAAGTTAGAAGGCGGTAAATGGAGTGGATTCTGGTGCGATACGGTGAATGAGTACGGGGGTAAGCGTCAACCGACAACGCACAACCGGTGGTCCTCACAGATGCAATGGCCTTGGAACGAGCCGGATGGCGATGTAAAGTATCATGGCGTTGCGCGACGCGATTATCCGGCTACTGCCTATCGGGCGGAGGAGGAGATTGAGTGGATTAAGCGAGAAGAGAGAAGAGATAAGAGAGGAGATAAGGAGTGTAAGTGGGTGGAGATTGAGGGCTTGGGGACGAGCGGTAAGGCGCTCGCGCTTTTGCCGGTAGATCCTAATAACTGCACCGGTGCGAAATTAGTCTATCCGCTCTCGACTTCGCTCTCGACCTCGACCTTGGTTCTCCAATTCCTACCGGACTTCGAACTCTGGCCGAAATTGGGACTCGGAGTAAAGGTAAGGTTTGATGAAGGAAAAGAACAGTATGTGGAGGTTCCGAGCCACAACTCTAATCTCGGGGAGTTTGATTTTGTCCGCAGTCGGGCGGTGCAGGATAATTTCGTGCGGGTGGAAGTAACAATCCCCAAAGGTGCGAAAAAGGTGACGATAACCTCCGTCAATCCCGGAGTCGTGATCGATCGAGTAGGCGTTAAGAAATAAGGAAGTGATCGCCCTTATAGCCTCGATAGTGATCTTGATCGAATCCGCATCCGGGAAAAGCGTGGATGCGGAGAGTGGACATGTTGAAGTGTACGATGCGAAAACGATTGAAGAGTCCGGAGCTGAAAGCGTAGCGGACTTTCTCGATCGCGCGGTTAATCTGCAGGTAAGAACGCTTAATGCGAATCCGATGCAGAGTCAGTTGGCGATGCGGGGGTTTGGGGCGAATTCGTTCGGACGGGTGAAGGTGTTGGTGGATGGCGTCGAGCAGGGCGGACCCGACATGTGCGCGCCGGATTTATCACGCATCGCGATCGATGCATTGGAACGGGTGGAGGTGGTGAACGGTCCCTCGCCGGTTACCGAAGGGGATGGAGCGGTCGCGGGGACGATTGCCCTTTATACGAACACCCGCGATTATTCGCCGCGCACGCGGCTTTACGTAAAAGTCGGGAGCAATGGCACGGCGGGATTGGGCGCGAAGACCAAGGGAGGATTGAAGGATGACGGAATTTTCTATTCCGCGGGGTATGACTATTTAAGGTCCGATGGTTACCGGTGGCGCTCGGGGTATGATTATCATACGGTAAACGGAATGGTCCGGAAGAACTTCCTAAACGGTGCGGAAGCTGGATTTCGGATGAATTATAGCAATGGCTTTTATGAAATGCCGGGCACGGAGGAGCATCCGTATGCCGATGATTGGTGCAGAGTGTGGAGGATGGATGCGATTTCCGATTGCAAAGCGCCGGTTGGGGATGAAGGCTGGTTTAAGGTAAGCGCGGCGTTTTCGAGGACGGGCCGGACGTCCAACTGGGGCGACTATGGGTATCAGGATAATTACGACATTTATACCTATCGGTTAAGGCCGAGTTATGAGAACGGTGGATTTATCGTAGGCGCGGATTTCGGGTATGATTATATGGTAAGTTCCCTGTATTCGGATTTTCATCGTTTGCGCGGCGCAGGATATATGAAGTATCGGTATGAGGTAACGGATACGCTTGCGATGGAAGCGGGTGCGCGGGGGGAGGAGGTGTGGACCAAGTGGCAGGAAGATGTGCTTTCGGGGTATGAAATCGGCGCGGTGTATCGTCCCTGGGAAATTTGGAAGTTCTATTGGAAAAGCGCGTATTTTTACCGGAGCGCGTATGCGGATGAAATTAGTTACACCAAGAACGGGGAAATGCTCGAGCCTGAGCGGGGCTTTAGCGTGGATGTCGGGACGGAAGGCGTAATCGCGGAAGAGTGGCGCGTAGGGGTGAATGGTTATGCGATGTGGATGGAGGATGAGATTTTTTACGATCCGTATCGTAGGTACAATTGGAATAGTCCAGGCAAAACCCGTCGTTTGGGGTTCGATAGCTGGCTCGGTTGGAAGCGCGAAGGCGTAGCGGAAGCGAGCGTAAAGTATTCCTTCGTGGATGCGCGGTTCGCTTCGGGCGACTATGATGGGAAGGTCGGGCCGATGGTCGCGGGCTCGCGGATACGGGCGGAAGCGGGCGTGTGGCTGGGAGATGAGGTGAAGGTGAAGGGCGGAATGAAGTGGGTGGCGCGGCAGTGGCTCGATGGGGACTATAGGAATGAGCATGAGCGGCTTAAGGGGTATGCGGTATTTGATGTGGGCGCTGAGTGGGAGCCGAGGTGGGCGAAGGGATGGAAGGCTTCGTTCGTAATGGATAATCTTTTCGATCGCAAGTATTGTGACTATGCGGGCTGGTCGGATTGGACCAAAGCCTATCATTATCCCGCCGCCGGCCGTAGTTTCCTCTTTACCCTCGCTTACGAATTTTGATATAATACGCATAATGCTACATGTAATTGCTACACCGATTGGAAATCTCGGGGATTTGTCCGCCCGAGCGCTGGAGGCGTTTAAGAACGCTCAGGTTATCGCTTGTGAAGATACCCGGCGCACTTGGGCGCTCTTGACCCACTTCGAAATTCCGCGTCCGGCGGAGATGTTTTCGTATCGTCAGGGTAATGAGGAGCGCATCACCGAAAAGGTCGTTGCCGACCTCGAAAGCGGCAAGGAAGTCGCGCTTTGTTCGGACGGCGGCTATCCGGGGATATCCGACCCCGGGTATAGGCTGATTCGCACCTGTGCGCAGCGGAACTTGCCGTATGAGGTAATCCCCGGCGCGAGCGCGGTGAATGTAGCGCTACTTATGAGTGGACTTTCCACATCGTCCTTCACCTTTCGCGGCTTTCCGCCGCGGGGACCAGGCGCGCTCCGGAATTGGTTCGCCGAGGATAAGGATAAGGAACATACCTTGATTTGCTACGAGTCCCCATTCCGCATCGCGGCTACCTTGGAAGCGGCGCTGGAAGTATTGGGCGATCGCGAGGCCGCGGTGTGTATCGAGCTTACGAAACTCCATGAGCGGGTGAGCCGGGGATATCTCGCCGATTTGGTAAAAGAATATCAGAACGCGAAAGTCAAAGGCGAAGTCGCCTTGGTAATCGCGGGGAATAATCCAAAATTCATTCGAAATGCAGCGAGTTGAAGAATTAAGAAAACGAATCGATGCGGCGGATGATACCATCGTCGCCGCCCTTAAGGCACGTTTTAAGCTTACGCGCGAAATGCGTGCGCTTAAGGCCGAACTTAAGCTGCCAGCGAAGGACGAAGCGCGGGAACGCGAAATCTATTCGCGGGTGATCGCGATGAGCGCGCCGGATGAACGAGACACAATCTACGGCGTTTACGAGAAAATCTTTTCCGGTTCGCGTGGGATTATTGAAGCCGTGGCGCGGGGAGTTGCGATTGTGGAAGGAAAGGTGCTCCTCTGTAAGTCCAAAGGCGATAAGCCTACGTATCTACCGGGGGGACATATCGAATTCGGTGAAACGGGACGGGAAGCGTTAGTAAGGGAAGTTAAGGAAGAAACGGGACTCGATTCCACGGCGGGAGATTTTCTCGGGGTAGTCGAAAACTCTTTCATCCAAGGCGGGGAGAAGCATTGTGAAATCAATCTCATCTACCGTCTTAATCTTCTCTCTCCACTCTCGTCTCTCATCTCTTCCCAAGAGGATTGGCTCGAATTCGTCTGGTGGGATGTTGCCGATATTGATAATGCGAGATTGTTGCCGGAGGCGATGAAGGAGTATATAAAGTGATCATCCTCGGGGTTGATACATCCTTAAGGTCCACCGGCTACGGCGTAATCGCCGTGGAAGGTTCCCGGCTCAAGGCGCTCGACTTTGGAAATATCAAGAATTCCGCTAAAGCGCCGCTTAGCGGGTGCTTAAAGGCAATCTACGATAAGATCTCGGAATTGATTGCAACTTATCAGCCGAAGGAAATCGCAGTTGAGTCGGTAATCTACGGCAAGAACGCGGGCACGATGCTCGTCTTGGGGGAAGCACGCGGGGCGGTGTTGACGGCGTCCGTAAATGCGGGAATACCGGTATATGAGTATGAGCCGCGGAGGATGAAGAAGGCGATTTGTGGGAACGGCCTCGCCGAGAAGGAACAGATTCAGCGGATGGTGAAGACGCTCTTGAATCTGGAAGAACTCCCGCAGAACGATGCGGCGGATGCTTTGGGACTTGCGATTTGTCACGTCCATTCTCACACGCGCTTTTCGATGGAGGTGCCGCTATGACGTGTGAGCTTTGTCCCCATCGCTGCGGAAAAAGACCTGGCTATTGTGGTGCGGGCGATTCGCCGCGCGTTTTCCGTTGGGGACCCCACTTCGGCGAAGAACCGCCTTTGACGGGTGAACGCGGATCGGGATGCGTGTTCTTTTCGCGGTGCACGATGAAGTGTCTATACTGTCAGAATTCCCCGTGGAGCTGGAAAGGCGAAGGGGTGGATAAGACGGTTGAAGAGCTTACGGCGATTTTTAGGGAGTTGGCGCTTAAGGACAAGGTGGAAAATTTCAATCTCGTCTCGCCTACGCCCTATCTGCCGTTCATCCGTGAAGCGGTAAAGCCACTCAAGACGGAAGGCATTGATTTACCGTTCGTCTGGAATTCATCGGGCTATGAACGCGTGGAGACGCTGGAAGAATATCGGGAATTTTGCGATTGGGCGCTCTTTGATTTAAGATATTCGCGTAATGAGACGGCGCAAAAGTGTTCGGGAGTGAAGGACTATGTGGAAAATGCGCGTGCAGCGGTAAAGTGGGCGCAGGCAAACACGAAATTAATCGTCCGGATTTTGGTGTTGCCTGGACATGCGGATGAGGCAATTGAAAATTTGGCGTATTTAGCGACGGAACTTTCGAATGGAGTACAAGTTTCGGTGATGAGTCAATTTACCCCGGCGTTTAAGGCGCTTGAAACTCCTCCGTTCAACCGGACGGTTACTGAAGCAGAATATGCTTCGGTTACCGAGGCGGCGGCGGATTTCGGCTTTGAGAACGGCTGGATACAAGGTTTCGGAGCGGCGGATCCGAAACTGGCCTTACTGGGCGAAAATATGTCCGCCAATCATGGAGTAGTAAAATGAACGGAATACTTGCAGTATTGTTGGCGGTAATCGAACCGCTTTGGCCGAGCGTAGAGGTGATGCCGGGTTATGAACCGCATCAAGTAGCGAGGATGTCGAAGGATAAGTCGAAAAATCCAATCGCCTATCTCGATTGGTACGAGCCGCCGGCGAATCCTAATGGAGGTGTAATCATCTTAATTTCGGGCGGCGCATATAATAAGTGCTGTGACGATATGCTGGTCAATGAGCTTTGGCCGAAATTCTGGAATGAACTCGGCTTTCAGTGCGTCAATCTCGTCTATCGTACTCCGCGCTCGAAGACGAACGAATATTATCGCACGGCGTGGATTGACGGACAGCGGGCGGTAAGAAAGGTAAGGGCAGAAGCGGCGAAACGGGGACTCGACGTAAAGCGTATCGGCGCGATGGGGATGAGCGCGGGAGCGCACTTAACGGCGCTCTTGGCGACAAGCTCGCTTACACCTGCGTATGAGCCGGTGGATGAGCTCGATAAGGAACCTTGCAATCTCGACTTTGCAGTACCGGCGGCGCTTCCATACGGGCTTACCGATTCGCAGGGCACGGCTTCAACGCGCGGGGGAAATGGCGTAGATTGTTTTCCGACGGACGAACTCAAGTTCGACGAGGCGACGTGTCCCGCCTGTTTATTGCACGGCGGCGCGGATAAATATTCGCCCGAACATTCTGCTTGGTTCTATAAGCGGATGCGCCGCGCAAAAGTGCCGGCGGAGATTCATATCTTTCCTAATTCGGGTCACGGCACCTTCTGGACGACGCGCAATTGGCAGGCGTTCGTAAGAGGCTTTATCCGTCAGCTCAATCTCGATAAGCAGCTCGGGGGAGAAGTGGACCTTTTAAAACGCTATCCCTATACCAAAGATGCGGAGTTGGAGAAAGAAGGGGTGATGTATGAGCGGGAATTGATCTGGGGCGAGGATGAAATGCCGGACGTGCAGACCAATCAGTGCACGCCCCATATCGACTGGTACATCCCGACCAACCTTACGACCAAGGCGATTCAGATCATCTATTCGGGCGGCGCGTACGGTGGTAACCATCCGGAAGGCTTTGAAGTCGCGCCATTAAGAAGGTATTTGAATGCGAAGGGCATGGCAGTAGTTACGCTTAAATACCGCACTCCTCGTCCCGCGGCACCGCTCGCGAAGCATACGACCGCTTGGCAGGATCTTCAGCGCGCGATCAAGATTGTCCGTACGAAGGCGGCGGAGAAGGGACTGGATGGACAGAAAATCGGCATTATGGGGTCCTCAGCCGGCGGACATCTCACGCTGATGGGCGTTACCAGCTCGCGCAGTCATTCCTATTACGAAGGCAAGAATCCGCTCGATCGTACGCCGTGCAATGTGCAGTGGGCGATTGCGATTTATCCGGCGTATTCGCTTACGGATGGAATTAACGGCGGCAACAAGCGCGGTGGAAACGACGACGATATACGGTTAGCGCCGGAATTTGCGTTCGACCCGGATACGTGTCCCACGCTCTTCATGCATGGCGACAGTGATCCGTATGCCTCGATGGCATCCGTTAAGTGCTGGAGCTGGATGCGGCGGATGGGCGTGCAGAGTGAGGTGCATACTTTGGTGAAAAGGAGCCACTGCTTTCATCGAAAGGCCGCTGAAGGCACTACGAGCTATGAATGGATGGAACGGGTAGAAGAATTTCTCCGTATACACAAATGGCTCTAAATATGATATAATACACTCCAATTATGTCCACCAAAGAAGAATCTACCGAACTTACTCTCGACTTTACCAAGCTCGAGAATATGAAAGGCGTTATTCCTGTAGCCGTGCAGAATGCGGATACGAAAGAGGTTATCCTCGTCGCCTACACTAATGAATTCGCGATGAAGGAATCGTTCGCGAAGAAGAAACTCATCCTCTGGTCCACGAGCCGCAACAAGCTCTGGTTCAAGGGCGAGACCAGCGGCGAGACGTTCGACCTCCTCGAGGCGTATGTCAACTGCGAGCAGAATTCGCTCCTTTATGTGGTGCGTCCCTGCCGCGGGGGCATTTGCCACACGAAAAATAAGTCCGGTGCGCCGCGCAATTGCTACTATCGTCGCATTGACTTTGAAACGCTGAAACTCACTTTCGTCGACCCGTAACATCAAACTTCAAACTGTAAACTTCAAACTTCAAACTATAAACTACTATGGCAGTACTTGGACAAGGCTTGGTGTTGATGCTCGCCGGTATGGGCATCGTGTATCTCTTTCTCACGCTCCTCATTTATGTCTCGAAAGGCGCGTGCGCCTTCGTGTCGAAATTTGAGTATTTGATTCCGGAAGATTCGCCGAAGAAAAAACCGGCGGTAAAAGCCGACAATGACGACGAGAATGTCGCGCTCGCAATTGCGGTTGCGCTTGGATAAATTGAAAATTGAGAATTGAAAATTTCTAAAATCAAAATAATAAAAAACCATGGCTAAGAAAAATGTAAAGTTCATGCTCACCGCGTTTCGCGACGGCTTCCAGAGCGTAGTCGGCGCCCGCGTTCTTTCCAAAGATTTCCTTCCCTGCGTGAAGGAATGTTATGACG
>R14__coassemble_1438_pt1 | contig 11987 bp, 3 predicted proteins | sample R14__metabat2_high_PE_051 | metagenome-assembled genome bin R14 | reverse complement strand
CAGGAAGAATTTTCGCTATTGGCAAACGGGCGGAAATTTGGTATAATATGCACATGATTTATAAAAGGAGTAAGGATATGAAAATGACTAAACTCATCACCGCGCTGACTGCGCTCGTACTCACCCTCCCAACCTGGGCGGATACCGACGAAAACGGCCTTACGCCATTGCTGTGGTTTAAGTTCAATCAGAATGCAACCAGCGTAGGATCAAATACGAACTCGATTGATATTACCGACGGTACGTATGTCGATCTTGGAGATGGTAACTACGCATGGCAGATGGGAACGACTGGTTATCAGACGTCGTATAACAGCGACGGTAAGGTATATCCCGGTACCTATGTTTGCCGAATCAATCTTAACGGGCAGACTTATGACAGTAATAAGTGTGTGTGGGGGGCGAATGGACAGGCGTATAATGGTCCGTCGATTGTGGTTGATGGCAAGCCGGGTGCTTATCAGATTAAATATAATAAGCATGGCAGTAGTTATCAGAAAGATTATGTTATCGCTTACGATGTGCCGACCGATGCCGAAAATGAATGGTATTGGTGCATAATCGTAATTGACGCTCAGTATAGCAGTTCGTTTTATGTAAATGGTGAATTGGTGGGAACTGCGACGTTCCAGACCTGCTCCGGTCAGAATGCGTTCTTCAGTTTAGGTAAATTTGGTAATGGTAATGATGCGGCTGCTACAGGTTGCCAGATTGATGATCTCCGCAAGTATTCGCAGGCTTTGACAACCGCGCAGGTGATGACGATTTGCGGAGTGACGGAAATTGAGGCAGAGGACGATGTTACTACCGAATGGATTAATGAACAGGGCGATGGTGCGAAGAAAATATTGCTTACCTTGCCGGCAGGTGCGAAGCTTACTTTTACCGAGGAACTTGAATGCACTTCGCTTATTTTGAACTCCACCGGTTCGATTACGCTCGCTGGTGAGCAGCCCAATGCTTCGGAACTTGCCAAGTTGAATACCGGTTCCGTGCAGGGCACCTTGATGCGTGAATGGATTGGTTCGGTAATTTCGATTGGCGTTAACTTCTTCTCCAATCGCGGGAGTGATGTTTCGGGGGCATTGATCCCAAATTCAGTATGGTGCAACAGTACTGGCGGCACTAATAATACACGTTCGTATGGAACTTATTCGGAGTTTTTCAGTGATGAACTTACGAAGGTTGCTTGGGATTGTAATAATGTTTATCAGGTGAGTCTTAATAATACCTTTATTGACGGCTATCTGGATGACGGCGGCTCGCATGCGCAAGTAACGGTTTCTGGTATCCCGTGGACGACTTATGATGTGCTTGTCTACTGTGCGACGGATACAACAAATAAAAAGTTTCAGCCGGTAACAGTTAACAATACACAATATACCGATGGTGGAGATGGCATTGCGACAGAGGGGAGTGCAACGTGGGGTGCGAGTAGAAATGCGACGCCGGTTATGGGTACGAATGTCATTCGTATTAATGGACTTTCGGCATCTTCGCTGAATATTGTTGGCGGCGGAAACAGTAATGGTGCTCGTGGTGGTATCGCGGCAATTCAGATTGTTAAGCATGTTTCCGAGCGCACGATTGAAATGGCGAATGAGATTAACGTGAGTGTAATCAATGATATGATTGACGCGGATGATTCGGTTACGCTCACGCTCACGACTACCGAGGATAAGGCGGCGAAGTTGATTTTTGATGCGGAGCCGATATTTTCGTTGTTGAAGATTGTAAGGGAAGGGGCGTTGAATGTAGAAGCGTCCAATTATGCGGTTACGCTGGATGATTTTAATCTGTTGAATGTCGAAGGCGTTACCGGCAAGATTACTTGGAATATTCCAGTGAGTGTAATTAATACCGCTGATACTCAGCCGGCTTATCAAGGTGGCGCAGGTGCGGAAGGGCAGTATGTTGTAATCAATCATAATGGCGGAAGTGTCACCCTTGCTGGTCTCAGTAGCACTTTCTATCTTAGCGAATCATGCAACGATACTGAGACCACGGTTAATTTTGATAATGCCAATGTGATTTACGGCGATAATATTGGAGTGGGTACGGCGGTTTATAATATTACGCGCGGGTCCAAAGTGTCTGCGAGCCGAATTGCCTTGTCCCAAGGGGCTGCCGGACGAACTGCAGTTCTCAATCTGGTGGACTCGGAACTTAAGATCACCGGTGAAAAGATTTTTGATTCGAATCAGAATTCGGCAATGTTTGGCCATTGGAATGGACCTTCAACTTTTACTATGAGTGGAGATTCTGCGCTGTTTAGGGCTGATAATACTACTGTGCTGGTAGGCAAAACTAGTAATACTCAGACTATTAATTTAGACGGCGGTAATTTTGCTGCCTTGGGTATTATGGTTTCTGCTGGTGCTACTGGTACCAATACGCTTTATTTGGGAGGAGCTAATCTGCGTCTAAGTACGTATGGTATTGATTCGTATGGTTCCACAACGATCCAGGTTAATGTTACTAACGATACTATGATAACGGCGACTGCGGAGACGATGACTATTTCGCAGCCGATTAATATTGCGGCGGGTAAGACGCTGACTATTGAAGCGGACTCGGAAGCTGTGGTTAAGATTACCGGTGCAGTTACCGGTGAAGGTAAGCTCGTTTTGGGTGAGAATGTTAAACTGTCCTTGGGACAAGTTCGGCAAAATCCGATTGAGGTTGAGTTGTATCTTAGCGAAAGTGAAGTTCGGTTTGAGCCAAATATTATCGATGACGGCGTAATTCCGAAAATGGAGTTCACCCTTGCCGAAGGTTCAGCCGAGCCTGAGCTTAGAGTGTATGATTTTGATGGTAATGATTTAACGCATGATGACGGTACTTATACGATCTATGTTTCTGGAAAGGCATGTTGGTTGGACTGGGAATTTGAGAATGGATCGTTACAGTCGGAAGGAACTGACACTAGGTCGCTGACCCTTGATCATAGCTATGGTCTTCCTGCGGATAAGTCTGCCTTTAATTCGGAAAGCAATGCTCTCTTTACCGCGTCCGATGCATGGATGAGTATTACTTATCCGACGGAGTGGTCCGCGTCGATTTACACTCAATTACCGCCGGTCGAGAATGCGGTATTGATGGCATTCGGCACGATGTCTGATGGTGCGATTGCGCTTATTACTGGAGATACCAATAAGAATGAAGTTGTTCTTGCGCGTACGACTGGTAATAGTAAGTATAGTGTGTTAGCAACGATGACCGTGCCGAATGCGACTATAGCGAGCCATCTTTATTCATTCTGCAAGAGTGATAAGGAAATTAAGATTTATCTTGATTCGAACCTTTGGACTTCATATTCTTCGGATACTTCCATCACTTTTGGTGGTGGTTTCCAGATTGGTTCATTGCATGGTGGTATTGGCAGTACTGGATTTATTCAGTACGGAAAGACATATTTTGATGATGAGAACGAGGCGAATAACTCTACTATTTCCGCTTTGCGTATTTTTGATAGTGTGCTAGGACCGAATGCTATTAAAGCGTTGGCGGAGGAATTTCCATATATTTCGCCGAATGGGTCTTATTCGCGCACTATTGGGGAGGGTGAAGAGACGACGACTTTCTCGAAAGAAGGTGGCTGGTATATGGTTACCGATGACGGCGAAGAAAGTTGGGTCGATGCACCTGCGGAAGGCGCGGTAGCTATTGAAACAGGGGTGTCAACTGAGATTACGGCTGATATTTCGGTGACGATGGAGTCCCTGTCGCTGTTCGGTGAGGAGCAGCAGATTACTTTTAAGCAGGGCGAGGGTAAGTTGGTAAATGCCGGCCTTACTACGATTTATGAGAATCTTCAGGTGACGATTGAAGGAGATGCGCTTGATATTGGCGGTGGTGTTTTGGAGCTGCTGGAGGGTGCTAAGTTGACCTTTGATTACACCGACTACGATGTATCTGAAATTTATGCGACTACTGTAATTCAGTTGACCGGACTTGTGGATGAACAGGAAGAAGGCGTAATTACCATTAAGGAGCCGACGAATTTGTATGGTCGTACGGTGACTTCGGGTTATGATCTTAATTTGCAGCGTTATGTAATGACGATTTCTCCTTCGCACGAGGCGGGTTCGCATATTTATTGGAAAGAAGGCGTGTTTGGTTCGGCTGAAAATCCGGCGGTATTTACCAATGCGCTGGGTGAAGTGATTGAGATTTATCCTGGCGATCGTTTTGAAATTGCCGGTTCTGGTGACTTTGAAACTCTCGTCTCCACCAATATGTTCCGTCAAGCTGAGTGGGCGACCGATGGCTATCTCGCCAAGATTGGTGAAGGCGAATTGGTAATGAATCTTTCGTCGGCCTTCACTGGTAATTTCAAGGTTAAGGAGGGCGTTGCTAAGCTTGGTGGCGCGCATGGCTTCGGTAATGCAAGCGTTTCTGGTGATGCCGCGAATACTAATAGTGCGCTGCGAATCACGGTTGAGGCGGATGCGACCGCGGATATGAATGGCGTAGGGGATTATGTCTATGGTTTTCTCCTTAATGGAGGAACCTTCGCCAATACCACTTCTAATATTTACAATGGAGCGCGTCAGGCCTGTTATATTGGACTTACCGCTGATTCGTATATTAATGCCGCGAAGAACTTTGGACTTATTAACGGAGGTTTCGCTGCTACTCGGATTGATCTTGATGGTCATAAGTTGACTATGAACGGAGAGGCGAGTTTCTGGCTTTGTAAGACTACGATTTCCGGTCCGGGAACGTTCTATGTACAGTCGGGAACACTTTATAGCTGTCAGAAAGATTGCGAAGGTGGTGAAGAGTATACGCTTACTATTGGCACCAATGGCAATATAAAGACGGAGACGAATCTTACTGCCGGCAATATCACGTTTGAGGACGGGGCTTCTTTGGAGCCTGCCAGTGGTACGCTTACTGCCGCGAATGCAATTACCTTCGGTAATACGCTCAAGGTGAAGCTTTCTGTATTGCCGGATGAGAACGGTACAAAGCTTAACCTCGTGGCGTCTACTTATCCCGAAACCTTGCCGGCGGTGACGCTGGTGATCGGCGATGAGACGCTCTCTGGTTATGCGCTGGAAGCGAAGGAAGATGGACTTTATGTAGTCTCCGCTACCGTCGAAGGCCTCCTGTTCTATCTGAAATGATGCAAAAATCTGATTTGGCAACCCCCGAAATGATGCAAAAATTTAGAATCTGAATATCCGATTTGATGCTATTGACAAATAATATAGAAATATGACATAATTCTTTTCACCTATCCTCTTGAGCAAGTATCTTTAAGTGTCATCAGCTATCATAAAGGGCGATTCAAAGACACTTGCGTAGCATAACGCGAAGATGGCTCTTCGCGGGCAGGTGGGACGAGTAGGACAGGTAGGACGGGTAGGACAGTACCGAGGAGGTAACGAGGGGTGAGATGGCGAGTTGAGCGGGCGCAAGGACGCTAAAAGCGGCCGTTTTAGGATGGGAGCACGGTTGCCCCGAAATCGGCCCAATGTTGTAAGGCAAGGGGTAGTGATGAAATTTTGGGGAGACTCCAGTTGAGTCTGTGGTTGTAGTTTGGACGGAAATTTGATATAATATGCACCAATGAAACCGGCTTGGAGCATTCTGCCGGATGAATGGAAGCCGATTTTGAAAGATCGGGGACTTCGTCCATTTCGCGCAGACCAGATATTACAGTCGCTCTATCGCGATTACATTCGCGATTGGGACGACGCGACCACGCTCCCGAAAGATTTCCGCGAAACCCTCAAGACCGAATTTCCGCTGACCAAAGCGGATGTATTGGAAGAGTCGACGGCTGCCGATGGTACGCGCAAGCTCCTGATCGGCTTTGCGGACGGTCATTCGGTCGAAACCGTGCTCATACCGGCGACGGGACGCTTTACGCAGTGTATCTCCACTCAAGTCGGCTGCGCGATGGGCTGTGTATTTTGCGCTTCCGGTTCACTCGGAGTCAAGCGTTCACTCTCGGCAGATGAGATCGTCGCCGAATATTTAGTCGGACGACGCTATGGTGAAATCACCAATATCGTGGTGATGGGGATGGGTGAGCCTTTCGCCAATTATGACGAAACCTTGCGCGCACTGAAACTCATCAACGCGGGACGAGGTCCCAATCTCGGGGCGCGCCATATCACGCTTTCAACCTGCGGAGTCGTGCCCGGCTTTAAGCGACTGGCAGCGGAAGGCATCCAGTTCGAGCTTTCCGTCTCACTCCATGCCCCGAATGATGAACTCCGCAATCAACTGATGCCGGTAAACCGCAAATGGCCGATCGATGAGCTGCTTACGGCTTGCGCGGACTATACTGCCGCTACTAAGCGCATCATTACTTTTGAGTATACGGTCATCGCAGGAATCAATGATTCGCGCGCCTGTGCGGAAGAATTGGCGCGACAGGTGAAGCGAGTGCCGATGGCGAAGGTGAATCTGATACCGCTTTCACCGGTTGCGCATCGTCCCGATTTCCATACGCCGGAGGACCGCACGATGCTGATGTTCCTCGATGTACTGATGAAACACGGCATCCAGACGATGTTGCGGCGCAGTCGGGGTAAGGATGCCGATGCGGCGTGTGGACAGCTTAAACTGCGGGTGGAGAAAAATGGGTAAGTCGGGCATAACTCAGGAAGAACTCATCAGCTGGGGAGGCCACGAGGTCTTCAATCAGGCGCTCGCAATCTGCAATTCCGGAGATATTCGCCGCGCAGAATATGATGACTATACGGTAACGGTAAAGGGACTCATCGAACAGCCCGATGGCTGGGAGATGCCGGTTTCGTTCAAGTTCATGTCCGGTAATCGCATCAAGTCGATGTGTCCCTGTAAGATGCACCGTGAATTCGGTAAGATTTGTCCCCACGTTGTCGCGCTCGGGATTGCGGTAATGGTGCAGGAGATGGAGGAGGGAGAAGGAGCAGGGAGCAAGGAGCAGGGAGCAAGTAGCAAGGAGCAAGGAGCGGGGAGTAAGGAGCCGGAGTATATTGAAGTTCCGATGAAGCCGCGCTTTTATGCGGAACTCGCAGGCTCTCGGGCGTCCCTCTCGATTCGGATCAATGCGCACTATGGCAATATCCAATTCCCCGCGTGTTCGGTGCAGGGCGCGAAGACCGTTTATCTGGAGGATGAGGACGATCCCTTGGTGCGCAAGGTAAGAACGATTGCAGCTGAACGGGCTGCGGTTAAGGAGGTCCTTAAATGGAGCTTCGAGCCGGGTTATAAGGAAGGGGACGTCCGCTTCTATCTTACCGATCCGCAGAAGGTGCTGGACTTTCTCGGCGCGGGAATCCCCGATTTGCGCCGCAAAGGTTGGCGCGTGGAACTTACGGATGGTCTAATTGCGCTTACGGACTCCATGCCGTCCGTCGTGCCGGTAGTGACGATTAAGGACGCCCCCGGCGGCGCTTTCGACGTCCATTACACCTTTGATGCGATGGGTAAGACGGTTGCGCCGGTTGAAGTGCAGGCGGCGCTTAACCGAGGCGATGGATATATCATGCGCGACGGCAAGGTAATCTTGCTTGACCGCGGAGGTATCGAGGCGCTGCGGGATGTGTTCAGCGACTGTGCGCCTTCCCAGAATGGTGCGGAACGCGGTTGGTTCCGGGTGAAGGGCGCTTATGCGGCGTATGTAAAGAGTTCCTTAAAGCTCGTCGATTGCGAAGTGAATGCGGCGAAGGCCAAATTCTGGCGCACGATGACCAAGCAACAGACGGCGCGAGGCGATGCCAAATTTGAGCCGGTCAAGTTGGGACGATTGGAAGGGGTGTTGCGTCCCTACCAAAAGCAAGGCGTCTATTGGATGCGCTTTTTGGAGAACGCGGGACTCTCCGGACTTTTGGCGGATGAAATGGGTCTCGGCAAGACCTTACAGACGCTCGCGTGGTTGATGCTCCCGCGGTCCGACCCCAGGGCGCATGATGCCGAGGGACGTAACTTGCCGGCGCTGGTGGTGTGTCCGACGTCCTTAGTACGCAACTGGGAAGCGGAAGCGAATCGCTTTACTCCGGACCTTAAAACGCTCGTTATCTCCGGAGCTGATCGTGCGGCGGATTTCCATCGCATCAAGGACGCCGACTTGGTGATAACTTCGTATGCGCTCGTCCAGCGGGATTTTGAGGAGGCGTATTTAGGTCAGGACTTCTCCATCGTCGTTTTGGACGAAGCCCAGCATATCAAGAATCGTCAGACTCGTAATGCGAAGGCGGTTAAGGGACTTCACTCGGTCCAGCGGTTGGTGCTTACCGGTACGCCGGTCGAGAACTCGGTAAGCGATGTTTGGAGTATCTTCGACTTCTTGATGCCGGATTATCTCGGTGATTACGATACCTTCCGGGAGAACTTCGAAGGACCTATTGCGGACGGTGACAACGCCGAAGCGGTATTGGCGCGACTTAAGCGCAAGATTTCGCCGTTTATCCTGCGGCGCCTTAAGAAGACGGTCGCGAAGGATCTTCCCGATAAGATCATCAAGGTTTCGTATTGTCCGATGTCCGATGATAGTCAGCGTGAATACACGAAGGCGCTCGCGGGGGCGCGGACGATGGCGGGCGATATGATTCAGGCGAAGGGCTTTAATAAGTCCCGCTTCGAACTTTTGGCGCTCTTGATGAAACTACGGCAGATCGCGTCCCGAGCGAAAGTCGATACCTTCATGGAACAGCTTCAGCAGGCGATCGAGGGGGGACACAAAGTGCTTGTCTTCTCGCAATTCGTGAAGATGCTCGAGATTCTCAAAAAGCGGCTTCGTGAAGCGGGAATTCCCTTCTGCTATCTCGACGGCGCCACGGAAGATCGGCTGGGACAGTGTAACCGCTTCAATCGGGACCCGAAGATTCCGGTGTTCCTGATTTCGCTTCGGGCGGGCGGCACGGGACTCAACCTCACTTCGGCGGATACGGTGATGCACTACGATCCGTGGTGGAATCCAGCGGTGGAAGATCAGGCGACCGACCGCGCCCATCGTATCGGACAGAAAAAGAAGGTCTATGTAATGAAGATGATTGCGTCCGGCTCGATTGAGGAAAAAGTACTCGCGCTCCAGCGCCGTAAACAGGCGATCATCAACGCGACCGTCGATACGACCGATGCTGCAGTGATGGAACAGCTGACTGCCGCCGATTTCAACGAACTCTTATCATAAAACGAAAGGAATAAAATTATGAAAAAACTACTACTCGTAATTGCTACCTTCGTTTCGGCGTATCTCTACGCTGATTGCGTTGCCAAGTGGGACTTCGAAGCGGAGAATCCCTTGAAGGCGACGATTGGGTCCGATGGTGTAGTGGGCGCTAATGCGTCCGGCGCAACCTCCGTCGATCAGGATGGTCTCGGGGAATGTTACATGACGAATATCGCCGAGGTCTCCGGTTTGGCGATTCCGCTGCGCTCCCATGTGAAACTCCCGATTCCGGCGGCGGTTAAGAGTGGTAACTGGACGCTTCGGATGCGCGTTTACTGTCCTACCGAAAGCGCTGGCAAATTCCGCACCTTCGTAACTACCTTAAGCGGTAGCACGCTTCAGAATGGTGCGCTTCGGCTTAATACAGCCAACAATCTCGGTAGCGCCACCCCGCTTTATATGAACGATACTTGGAAGTCGGGCTTTACTTCCGGTAAGTGGCATACGCTTATGATGAGCGCGGACGATGTTCGCACGGTAATCACCCTTGATGATACGACGGAAATGCTTGCACGGGAAGATACTCAGCGACTCAATGCGTGGGCGAGTTACGATACGCTTGTGTTGTCCGGTGATAACGACGGGGATGATGCCTTGATGGTGTTCGATTATGTGGAGTTCTACGATGAGACGGGACGTGAAGAGTGGATTCGCAGCGATATTTCGTCCCACCTGACCGGCGAGTGGCTCTTCAAGGCTGATGATTACTTAAAGGCAAGAGTCGGTTCGGACTTGGTAAAGAAGACGATTTCTGGTAAGACGGAAAACTTTACGGCGATTGATGATGCGGTAGTGCCTGGTGATGGTGCGGTTCAGGCGGGACAGTACAACGGCTTTGATCTTTATCATGGTCTCGCCTCCGGTTCGGCGTATACGATTGTGATGGATGTGCGCGTACCTTCCTCGACTTGTGCGAACTACGATTACCACGCGCTTATACGTCCCCACGCCACCGGCGACCTCAAGGTGGGACTTCGGTATTATACTTCGACGGACGGCTTAAGGCTTTTTTATGGTCCCAGCAAGACGACCGATGCTAATGTAATGCTCGCCGATGAATGGGCGCGGATTGCGATTACGATTGACTCTTCGAAATGGAAACGCGTTTATGTGAACGGGGTGCAGTGCGGGAGCGGTTATACGGATAGCGATTCGTCCGTCAACAGCGACCACTTCGATATCTTGATAGATAACGACGGTGAGGATAAGGCGGTCGATATTTCCTACTGCGCGGTTTACGATTATGATATGACGGCAGCCGAGGTCGCGCGTTACTTTGCCCATCCGCATGCGCAGGATGATAACGGCGCGGAATTGATGGCAGTTTCGGCAGCGAAGACATTTCTGGGGAATCCGCTGGCGGCAACTACTTGGGAACGCGATTCCGCACCCAAGGCGGCGACGTATGTACTCGATGTGATGGTTCCGGCGGAAGGCTCGGCCTTTGGTCCAATCGTTTCCAACTCGACGGGAGTTGCGAGCGGAATTTATACCGAAGCGAGTGCGCGCGTAGGTACGTTCACCTCGGCAACTGCTGCGGAGGCCTTTGCGCTTGATGCACTCGTTTCCACTTGGGGCAACAATACCTTTAAGAGTGTCCCGCGCGGCGAAAAAGAACGCATCGCAATCGTCTGGACGGCGGCAGGAACGGTGGACTATTACGTGAACGGCACGAATTACGTCCAGCGTAAACCCACTGCCGCGAATACAACGCTTGCGCCTACTGCAACGATGCAGTTCTTGGATGGCTTCTCGGGTTCGGTGACGAAGCTTTCCGCTTATGATACGGCGCTCGCGCCTTCGGTAGTGGCGCTGTTGGGTGGTCCGGAAGCCGAGGGCGGAGATAGTCCGGCGACCCCGAGTTTTGTCAGCGTCGTGAAGCCGGATGACCTTGAGGCGGTTTGGGATGAAGTCGTCTTCACCGTTACTGCGACGCAGCCGGATGGGGATAACTTTGTGCTGACGATTGATTATGGGGACGGCGAAAGCGATTCTACTCCGGAGATGGTCGCGAGTGGGACTCAGCTTGAATTCCGTCATACCTACTATAAGGGCGGAACTTTCACGCCGGTTTTGACGACCACTACGCAGGGCGCAATCGAGTCCGATCCCGTTTCGGGTACGGCGATTACGGTTGCAACTCCCGTGGTTGCGACGGATATGATTGTAAATACACTCCCGTGGCAGCAGAATGTCTACACCAACCGCTTTACCATCATGTTCGAAGCGACGAACGATTGGCCGAAGATCTGCTTGCAGTATGGTGATGGCTATGTCTGCTCGAAAGAGATGACCTCGAAGTCCTCCCCCGGTACGAGCCGCTGGGTATATAAGGTGCAGATTGAAACGAACGGGGTTGCCGGGGCGACGATTCCCTATCGTTTGGCGATCGGGGAGATTCCGCTTACGGCCTCCGATCCCACTCAGGCGGCAACGGGAACGGTTAAGCTTTGGCCGACTACGGTGGGGGATGGCTTTAAGTGCGCGATCTGGGGCGATAACCAGAAGGGACTCGTGAGCGGCTATTGGGACGCCGATAAGTTCGCGTTCCTCCACAGTGCCTTCCAGATGATGATGGCGCATAATGTCGATTTCGGTATTTCGACCGGTGACTTCACCCAGGGTAATAAGGGTGAGGACTATGGGGAGATTAAAAACTGTCTCTTGCTCGCGACTTTCCCCGAGTTTGGACGCTACAAAGATTTCCACGTAACCTGGGGTAACCACGATATCGAGTCCGCCTATGGTCCGCGGGTTAAGGAATATTTCGATACGACGGCGGGTATCTATCATCTCTGGCGCGATAATGTGC
>R14__coassemble_1414_pt1 | contig 12153 bp, 3 predicted proteins | sample R14__metabat2_high_PE_051 | metagenome-assembled genome bin R14 | reverse complement strand
ATCGCACGCAATCTTGAGCGCGGCGCGAGCCGTACGCTTGCCGTTACGCGTCTGGAGCATGTAAAGCTTCTGGTTTTCGATGGTGAACTCCATATCCTGCATATCGCGATAGTGCTCTTCGAGCGTATCGCAGATCTGCTGGAACTGCTTGAAGCACTTCGGCATCACTTCCGCCATCTTCGCAATCGGCATCGGGGTACGAACGCCCGCGACGACGTCCTCGCCCTGCGCATTCATGAGGAATTCGCCCATCAGCTTCTTCTCGCCGGTCGCCGGATCGCGCGTGAAGGCAACGCCGGTACCCGAATTGTCGTTGAGGTTGCCGAACGCCATCATCTGAACGTTCACCGCGGTACCCCAGCTGTACGGGATGTCGTTATCGCGACGATAGACGTTCGCGCGCGGATTATCCCACGAACGGAACACCGCCTTGATCGCCTCGAAGAGCTGTTCCTTGGCGTCGGACGGGAAGTCCTTACCGATTTTGGACTTGTACTCGGCCTTGAACTGTCCGGCGAGTTCCTTAAGGTCCTTAGCCGTGAGATCGACATCGAGCTTCACGTGCTTCTTGGCCTTCATATCATCGATGAGCTTCTCGAAGTACTTCTTGCCGACTTCCATTACGACATCCGAGAACATCTGGATGAAGCGACGGTAGCAGTCCCAAGCCCAGCGCGGATTCTTCGTCTGCTTCGCCAAGGTCTCGACGACCTTCTCGTTGAGGCCGAGGTTCAAAATCGTATCCATCATGCCCGGCATCGAAGCGCGCGCACCCGAACGCACCGAAACGAGGAGCGGATTCTTAAGATCGCCGAACTTCTTACCCGAGCTCTTCTCGAGCTTCGCGATATATTCGAGCACCTGCTTCTCGATGTCCGCGCCAATCTTCTTGCCGTCATCATAATAGCGCGTGCAAGCTTCCGTCGAAATCGTAAAGCCCTGCGGAACGGGAAGACCGAGTCCAGCCATTTCCGCGAGATTCGCACCCTTGCCGCCCAGAAGTTCACGCATGTTCGCGTTGCCTTCGGTCATTCCGGCGCCGAAGAAGTATACGTACTTCTTACCTTCAGTTTTCTTTGTAGCCATGTTATTTACCTCTTGTTCTTTCTTGCTTTTTACTGCTTTTTTCTTTTTCATTACTTATTGTTAGTTAAGGAAGTTGATTTTTTTACAGCCCCACTGCCGCGCGGACCTTTTCCATCATCGGCGCCGCCGCCTCGCGCGCTTTCTTCGCGCCGGACTTAAGGATGTCCTCCAACGCGTCCGGATCTTTCGCGAGTTCTTCGCGGCGCTCCTTGAACGGATCGAACAGACGATGATAAGCCGCTAAAAGCGCCTTCTTGGCGTGCCCATAGCCATAATTGCCCGCGCGGAAGTTCGCTGCCATTTCCGCGACTTCTTCGGGAGTTGCAAAAAGTTTGTAAAGCTCGTAGATGGAGTTCCCTTCCGGCTCCTTGGGTTCTTCCATCGTCTTCGAATCGGTAACGATGCCCATTACTTTCTTCTTAACGGACGGATCGAAGAGCTCGATCGTGTTGTGATAGCTTTTGGACATCTTCTGCCCGTCCGTTCCTGGGATAGTTGCCACGGTATCGGGAATGTACGCATCGGGGAGCTTGAAGATTTCGCCATACTGGTTATTGAACTTCTGGGCGAGGTCGCGCGTCACTTCCAGATGTTGCTTCTGATCCTTGCCGACTGGCACTAAGTCCGCATTCATGATAAGGATATCGGCCGCCATCAATACGGGATATGCGAAAAGTCCATGCGTCGCATCAAAGCCGTGCGCCATTTTGTCCTTATAGCTGTGGCAGCGCTCCAAGAGTCCCATCGGGGTCAAGCACGAAAGATACCACGCGAGTTCCTGCACTTCCGGCACATCGCTCTGCCGATACACGGTCGCGCGCTCGGGATCGAGTCCGCACGCGAGATAATCGAGCGCGACTTCCTTCGTTGCTTCGCGCAGCGTCGCGCCATCACGAACCGTAGTCATCGCATGAAAGTTCGCGATGAACATAAAGACGTCGCCCTTGTCCCCAAGGTCGAACATCGATTTCATCGCCCCGAAATAGTTGCCCCAATGCAACTTTCCCGAAGGCTGAATACCTGTTAAAATTCTCATAAGTGCGTATTATATCATAATCCGCACCATTTGTGGGAGAAAACTTTAAAGCGGACGCGACTTCCTTCCCAAAGCGGACGCGACTCGAATCGCCTTCTATACACCACCATTGCCCATCATCGCGCGAGTCCGAATTCTTTCTTTTCAGCGAAATCCCTCTCCACCTCCCTCCAACCAACCCTACCACCATCCAACCAACCCTACATCCCTCCAACCAACCCTACCTCCCTCCAACCAACGGACTACGTTCGGACTCTGTCCTCACTCGTCCTCCCCCAAGGACAAGCGAGGATACTAAGGACAAGCGAGGACAGAGTCCGAGCGTAGTCCGCACCCCACCAGATTATAAGTTTGGAATATAGCGAGAAAGCTTGAATTCCAGCTCTGACTCAATCTTATCAAAGTCCTTATACGAAATCGAAATCAGTTTCTTCCGATCCCGCTGATACAAAATCCGCTTCTTCCGCATATTTTCCAAATACTCCGGCGTATCCATACCCCAATACTCAATATACAAATCAAACTCCGGCAAATAAAAATCCGGCCGAATTCGAATATCCCCCGCCAAAATGATGCGCTCATCATACCGATAAGCAATGCGATGCGCCGCCAACCAATCCCCAATCCGCTGCTCACCCCTACTTTGCACCGCAACTTCATCAGTAGTTCTCAGCCGTTTCGCCTTCTCAACATCCATCTCGAAATTGATATCCTCCAATTGCCTTTCCTTCAGACAATGATGACAATACGGCATACCATAAACCGCAATCCCCGTCTTCGCTTCCTCCGCCGAAATTGACTTCCGACAACGCGTACACCAATGCCGCCTTACACCTTCTCGATCTTTCGCCAGCAACTCCCCCTGATAAATCGCATCATTTGCCGTATCCCGCACATACTGCGGCCAATTAGGATTACGAACAATATCCCGCAAATAATCGAAATCCATCCGATTAAACTCCGCTGCACACTCAATTAATGCCCGCAACATAAAATTAAGCGTCTGCGGACCCTTCTCCTCCCGCGCCGCGAAAATCAAATCCACCTTACATACCCCAGCCAACGACCGTTGCCTACCAATGCGCTTCGCCAACGCATTCGCCGCCGACTTACGAACCGCCGAAAATTCGCTTTTAAGCAACTTCAGCAACTCAACGTAGTCGCTGGCACCCACCGACGAGCCGAGTTCAATTGCTCGTTTTACAAGCGCCTTGAACTCGTCTCGTCTTGGATTAGAAAAAGCCATCTATTCCCAACGATCAGTTCGCAGGGACGAAGTCAATCTCCACCTTGAAGTACTTGACGTTGGTGTTGGCGTCCGTCGGGAGCGGAATCTCCGCCGTATCCGTCGCTTCAGTCCAGCCGTCATCCTGGTTGCCTTCCGGCACTACTGCCGTCGCTTCACCATTCGGAGTCGAGCTTTCGAGAATGCGGAACTTCGGCGTCACACCCGCGCTGGTATTGACCGTAACATTGCCGAGCTTAAAGCCGACCGTATCCTTAGACTCCGTCTGCTGAACCTCGACAATCGGCTTGGAAGTCTCCTCGTTCGGATCAAGACCCAAGACATAGCTCTGCCAATAGGCCATACCATTACCGTCAATCGGCTTATCGGCGACTGTCTTGCCCTCGGGAATCACCGCCTCCGCGATCCACTCCTTCTCAATCTTGATATCCTGCGTATCTTCCGGCTTCTCCGGATCAAGCGGAACCGGTTCGAGCACATTCTTCTTATAGACGATGAGATTGCCGTTCGCCGTCTTGAGCGCATAAAGATCGTCCGTCTGCACCTCATCATCCACATACAGCGTAAGCGCGACCTTGTCCAGCGCCGAATAATTACCGCCGGTGATGATCGTCGTGCCGTCATCATCATCCACTTCATCAAGCTTCACCGTAAGCGTATTTCCGAACGCAACCGTACCTTCCGCAGTGATCGCACCGCCTGCGAGCTCAAAGGTCGTACCCGCCGCGAAAGTGTTACCGGACGGGAACGCGAGTTTACCCTGCGTCACCTTGAAGCTACCTGCATCCGTCGAACCCGCCTTCACGAAGAAGGTCGACTCGGCGCTGTTCAAATTCACATTCAACGTATGATTACCGAGCGCCAACGTCGACTGCGTAGGATTCACAATACCCCAGTTGCCCGAACCGGTAATCTGCGCATCCCCAGCCAAAGTCACCGACTTGACGATATTATCGTAGGTCGAAATAGCGCCACTGCCGGTCAAAGTCGCGCCACCCTTGAGCGTAACTTCGGCGGACGAATTGGCCTTGCCGTTCATATCGAAGGTCGCGCCATCATCAACGGTTACCGGATATCCGAGCGAATTGTACGCATCGACCTTGGCAGAGCCCTCGGCGATCGTGAGCGATTTCGCCGTCGAACCACCGCCGATAATCAGCGTACCCTCGCCTTCCTTGGTCACATCGAACTGCGCGGCGTCGAGAACGAGCGTAACTTCATCCTGATCGATCTCATAACGAAGCTCACCGGTGAAGTTGGATCCCCGGGTGAAATGCGCCGCGATTAGCGTCGTAAAGGTCTCGCTGCCCTGCAGTTCAATTACATCGTTCGGGAAGCGCGTCACAGTCTTGTCACCACAAGTGAAGATCGCAGTCGTAGTCGTCGGATCATCCGTGAGGATTCCTCCATTCGCCCAAACGATCGTATCCCCATCTTCATGACTCGGGGTTACCTCCACCACATACTGCTTCCAATCCGAACGATAATGGAAGTTGAACGTGCAACCGCTCTTCTCTGTCGGCTCAACAAAGGTGATAATTCCCTCCGCCTGCTCCAACAAAGCACCGGACAGCGCGATTTCGGTCGTTTCAATAATCACGCTCGCATCAAATTCCGAATAATCGAAGATAATCTTACCGCCATCCAGCATCGTGGTCGGTCCGCCGGTAATATCTGCCGCTCCTGCCTTGATCGTGAGCGGAACCGAAATCGTGGTCTGTCCCTCGTTCGTGAGCTTCTTACCATTAGTCGCCAAAGTAAGGCCCTTATCGCCCGAGAAGGTAATCTGTTCCGCCGTAAGATCGGTATCGATGGTAAGCGTAACTGCCGCATCCGCCTCCACATCAATCGTCAATGCCGCGCCTGCGGCCGGCAGATTGACGGTGGTATCATCGGACTCATTAAGCCACGCATTTTCCGAGGTGAGTGTTCCATCCTCAGTAAGTTCACGCGTATAAGAGCCATGCGGCGAAACATAGCTAAATTCTTCCGCCAAAGCCGCAACCGCATTCGGACCGAGCACCGTCCGGAACATACGCAGCGCCGAAATCGTGGAGTTGTTCGCCTCGGTCTCGGAATCAAAATACGTCTTGCCATACTGAATAAAGCCGGTATTACCGATACCTTCGAACAACGAACCGATCTGGAAGCCATTACCGAAGTTGATGGAAGTTTCGGACGTATAACGGTTCCACTTGACCGTATCGAGATAAATGGTGATTTCCTTATCGCTCTTGCAGAACGAATAGAGGTGGCTCGCTGTCGTCGCATTCGGCACCGTCATCGTCGCCAACGCCTCATACGGACTATTGCCAGTAGTACGCGCGAGAATTACCTCATTCTTTTCCGGATCGCCGGTAATGAGTGCAATCGAACCACTAGAAAGCGTACCGAATGCCATCAATATCGCATTTTTAACGGGCGGCAACTGGGTAAAGATCGAAGCCGACCATTCCTTTTGCGAACTAAAGTAAATTGTGCAATATTCATTACCGGCAGTGAAGATTGCCTTGCCATCCGAAGTATAGGCGGACTGAGCAGCAGCCAAACCGTAATTCGTATCCCGCGTGAGCGTGGTCTTTTCCACGCCGACTGAGGCCAAATCTCCATTAAATTCCCAGTCATACCAGCAGGCCTCTCCGGCAACATCGATCTCGTACTTACCCTTAGTTATCGTCTTCTCGTCACCATTCACATCCTTAATCACATAAGTCGGCGTCTGCGAGCCATCGGCCAGCGTGAACACCGGCACGATACCGTCATCCGAAATGAACTCGGTAAAGGTCACGGTCGTTGCCGCATCGAACTTCACCTTCGAGCTGATATTACGATTCTGCCCGAATTCACCCAACACCACATTCGAGCCGATTTCGAGCGTCCCCGCACCGGAAATCATGCCGGTGATCGTAACGGACGTATTAGCATCCGCCGCATCGATCTTAAGCGTCTTACCTTCGGCGATCGCATAATTACTGGCGAAGGTAATCGACTTACCGGAAAGAACGGTTATCGTGGTTACATCCCCATCTTCCGAAATCGTTGCCGTACGCTTCACATAAATGCCGTCCGTATCCGCCGCAAGTTCATAGAAGCCGTCATCGGCGGTATTCGAATTACCAACATAAACCGCTAGCGCCGTCGCAAACACCTCCGACCCCGCATCCGTCTTCGAAAGCACCTTGACGCCGTCGTTACCGATTGCCGAAGCGACTCGGACAATCGTCGTCGCGCCAAAGGTGAGCGTTCCGCTTACCGTCGGCACCCCTTCACGGATATCAATCGTCGCACCATTTCCAAACTGTGCGTTGCCAGAAATCGTTCCGCTACCGGAAATTACACCCTCGATAATCGCCTTGCTGACCGTCCAAGACTTACCGCTGGCAATCACTGCACTCTTCCCGGAAGTAAGCTTAATCGATCCGTTATCAACATCAACCGAACTATCATTACCAATTACGAGACGCTTACCCGCACCATTGGTACCATAGGTTGCAATTGAGCCACGGAAGTCACTGATATCATTAATCACCCACTTTTCTGTGCACTGCTGAGCTAATGGACTAATGTCAAGCGTACCTGTGCCGAGCAGTGTCGGGAAGACATGCGTTCTCGTCGACCAACCGCTTTGATTGCTCCAACCATAATCAGAACTGCCATTTTCAACTTTAAGTTTAATATTGAAATCGCCTTCGTTGTTAATATAACCATTGCACCCTGTCAAGCAAAGCGTGGAATTGGCATTACCAAAGGCGGCAGGACTATCCACAAACTTATTATTACCGGCAGTGCCATAATTCTTAATCCACACTGTTCCAGTCCAGTTGGCGTTTTGCAACTTACCGGCAACCGTATCATTCGGCAGCGCATTATCATACACCAAGGTAGCGGTTCCGCAAAGTCCACAATCAATTGTGGACGAAGTAATATTGAATAAGCCTTCACCAGCAAGCGTGAAATTCTTGCCACCATAGAGCGGACCCGAAATCTTGACCAGCGCTGCGCTATCGTTCGTCAACGTCGCATTACCATAATCGCGGAAACGGAACGCACACGAAAGCGTGATATCTTCCGTAGAATTGCTCGTGGTGTCCACATAGAACTTCTCAGTATTGGCATTATAGAAGTCAATCGCGCCGTTAGTGCTCTCTCCATCACCGGAAATCGTACAACCGGGATAGAGGATAAGTGTATTATTCGTCCCAATCGTCCAACGGGTCGCGCCCATGGAAAGCGTACCATAAACCTTGACCGTCGGCGAGCCGCTATAGTCGAGCGCATCCGAAGTAAGCGAGTTCACGAAAGTGGAATCTTCCCCGATAACGAGCGTTCCCTTGATACCCTGGCTCGCGCTATTCCAAGTAAGCGTTCCATCTACCGACTCGAGCGTGCCGGTACCATTGACCGCATTACTGCCGTTCGAGCACTTCACATTTCCGTATGTCTTGAGCGTACCATTAACCGTAATCGTTCCCGACCACTCCGTCGCCTCTTCCTCATCTCCGCTACCAACGAGCGCAAGCGTCTCGCCTTCCGCTACCGTAATCGCATCCGAGCTACCAACAAAGCGGTAATTCGGCAAGAAGTTCGATGCCATCGACCTTACTTCATCCAATGTAAGTTTATCGGTATAAATCTGCAACTCATCAAGCGCACCGGTCGTCTGGTCTGCCGCAGTACCATAACCAGCAAGCACACCACCATGAATGCCGCCGATTTGCCAACGCGTCGGATTTGAGAAAGCACATTCGGTATCAATCAATGTAAAGGCAGATCCATTAACGGAATAACTATACTTCTGCTCGGTGTGATCATATTCAACCACATACACATTATAGTCGGCAGTCGGATTAGCAGCCTTCATCGTCTCCGCAATCGTCATCGCGCTATTCGACTGCCAAGCAATGAAGGTAAGTCCATCATTGGGAGCGGACGCAAAACCGATACCCTTCGCATCAATATTCTTATCGCCTGCCGACCAAAGGACAGCCTTCGCGGTTTCCCCACTCTTCGCTACTAAGAAAATCGTGAAATCGGTATCCGCACCAATTGCCATTCCGCTATCGCCATACCAACCACCGGAGTTATTTGAGAATCCAAACGCCTTGTCATTGACGCCGTCCACATACGAACTCGGGGTAGGCGTACCGAAAGCATCCGCCGTATAAGCCGAATTGCGATTATTCCAGTCGTAACCGTACTTAAGATTATCATACTTGGAAACCACCTTCAAAGCGCCATCCGTGATTTCCGTCTTAAGCGCAGTGGTAAGTCCAGTAAAGTTAAGCACACCCGTCGTTTCATTGACGCTGATGTTTGAAACGAGCGTAGTATCCGGCGTTTTGGTGGACACATCCATCTCGAGCGTGCCATTAACATTGAGCACCACTGGAGTAGAGAGTGAAGCAGCGCTCGCCACCTTCAAAGTGACACCGTCCGCAATGGTGGAAGATGTTCCGTGAGTAGTAATCGAGCCGCTGTTAAGTTCAATCGTCCCAGTATCTTTAGCCGTGATATTCGCCCAATAGAAGGTCTTGTCTGAGCTCATCGAAATCGTGAGCTTATGTCCGTTAAGCGTAAGATTCGCAGCTCCATAGCCCTGACGAATATAGCCGAAAGTGTTACCGGTAATCGTTGAGTCAGCCGTCAAATCTAGCGACTCAATCTGCTTCTGACCAGTGGTAAGATCATTGCCGCTATTGGTCAAGGTACCACCATCGAGATGAATTGTCGGCAACTGATTAGCACAACCATTCATATCCATCGTTGCGCCACTGCGAACCGTGAATTCCTTATTGAACTTATCATTGGTAGTGAAATTGCGCGGTAGCGCAAGCGTTCCTTCGATAACATCAAAGTATTTCGAAGCAACCCCTGCCGTAAGCGTAAGTTTTCCACTGCCGGACTTCTTCAAGGTGCCGTTGCCCGAAACCGCACCCGAAAGCGTTACATCCGAAGCGCATACAATTTCCGCAGTAGCGTTCTGCGCAATCGTAAATGTATCCGCAAAAGTTCCAGTCGCATATCCGGACGAAAGCACGAGCGAGCCTGCCGTCACATTAAACGCACCAAACACCGCATTCGTCCCCAGCGTAAGCTTGCCCGATCCGGTCTTCTTAAGCGTTGCCGAACCTGAAATCGTAGTGTTCACCGTAGTATCAGCATCAATCGCAAGTTCAATCGTAGCTGTCGTACCACCGGCAATTACCGAATCATTGTCGAGCTGCGTCCCCGGTGTATATTTCAAGGTTCCGCTAAATCCGGTAAGATCGAGCGTATCACAATTGAGTTTTCCGCCGGTCAAAGTAAGCGAGGATCCCGCATCACCGGTAACTGCAACAAGCTCAAGCGCCGCAGTTCCATCGGCTGGGAGATTAATCGTCATATCACCAGTAACCGCAATACCCAGCTCATCATCAGCAGCAGGAACCTTACTATCGGACCAGTTAGCGGCAGTATTCCAATCATTTGACTCCGTACCATTCCACATCTTAGCCGCAGGCTCAAGTGTTCCGGACGAATTAGGAGTTATTTCCTCTTCGCCAATTACAAAGACGATCTTACCATCCGTAAAATCAGTCGTAGTCGCCGTCGTCGTATAACCACTGATGCGATGCGCTTCCGTAAGCGTTACTTTCAATTTGCCGCCCGTAACATTAACCCCACTCTCGTTGCCAGCATCAAGCGTAAGCGTACCGCCTTCAAGCGTGAAGCTACCGGTATTGCTGAAGGTCTGAGTAAGCGTACCTTGCTTCATCACCACATTACCCGCACCGGTAATACCGCTAATCGTGTAAGCGACATTGGCGTTAAGTTCAATCGTCGCGCCCGAAGCGACACTGAAAGAGCCGTAATTCGCGCTCCCGAGTTCAAGCGTACCGGCATTGACCGCAAAAACAGTATTATTAAGTTCGCTCGTGTTAGCGGAAAGTTTGAGCCGTCCCGCGCCCCACTTGGCAACTGCCGTTCCCGAGGAACCCTTGATCGGCCAACCAAAGTTCATCGTCGAATTATTGCCGACATAAAACGCAAAGCCACGGGTGGTATCGGTCTTATTAAGGTTGACATAACCGGAAGTGGTGGTGAAATTCGCTGCCGCGGAATTCGCCTCGCTATCGCCCATATAAACCTGTTCTTTATTCTGAGTAGCACCACCCTGAAGAATGAAGTTGCCGTTGCTGTAATTATCATCCAAGGTTACCGTTGCCCCCGGCTTAACCGACAGGCGCTGACGATAGAAGCAGGTATTAGAGCCGTATTTCTTAAAATTGAGCGTACCGCCATTTGCGACTTGGATGATGCCATTCACATCCACCGTACCACTCCAATAAGTCGGATCTTTCAGCGAAAGGTCAAGCGTGGTATTATTCTTTACGAGAATCGTCGGATTCGCCTCCGTCGCGCCCGAACCCATCAACGCATTCGCATTATTCTTACCATAAGTCATCGTATGCTTGCCACCATCAAAAATGAAGTGGGACGATATTACGGACGGATTCTGGGAACCATTAAAATAAGTCAGGGTCGCGCCTGTGGTGCCAGTTCCGGTGAAAGTATACTTATTACCGTCAGTTGAGATACGATTCAATATCGCATCACTAGCACCCAAATTCCATCCATCGCCTGTAAACGCGACTGAACCATTACTACCGATTGTGGTAGTACCAAGATCAATCGAGGCGGGATTATCAATCGTAAGCGCATTATTGACCGTAGTTGAAGTAGCAGTTAGCGAACCACCATTAGCCGCAAGCTTTAGCACTGCGCCTTCTGTAGTAAAGGCACCAATCGTCGTAGCCGTGGTCAAAGTTGCTTTCGCCCCATCTCCACTTCCAGTCAAGGTCACATTTGCCGCAACATCTCCACCCGCTGTCCAAGTATTGTCCCACGAAAGCGAGTCCCAATTCTGCTCCCCACTAACTGTCGCTGCAAACTCAGTATGCTCCACCGGCACATCCACAATCTGCACAGCAGCAACTGCTCCGCCCCAAGAGATGTAGCCAAGAGTTATTGAACTTTCCGTCCAATCGGAAATTTTAACCACGTTTCTACCAAGCTGAGGAACTGCATATCCCTTTGTGCCCCAGTTTTTAGTATCGCCAATATCAACTAGCGCACCGTTCTCATCAACGATTTTATTCGCCGTCGAAGTGGTAACTTCCTCAGCGCCAAGCACAAGCGGACCAAACGAACTGGCCGCCATTGTTTGCGTGTAACCGATAGTGGAGATATCACCGTCATTCTGTCCGCCAGAAGCACCGACCGAAGTTGATCCACTAAAATAAAAGTAAATATCGCACATCTCTAACGGCAAATTTTCAAGTTTTACATAAGTCTTTTGCTTGGCTCCTCGGTCACGATTCGAAGCCCAGCAATACATATATGTATATTTGTTCTCATAATCACTCGGAGCGGCAGAATTCGAACCTTTACTCCATCCACCCCAGTTAGATCCACTATAGCAATATGCAGTCATTTTAACGGCGGTCGAAAGCGTTGTCGTCGTCGCATCCGCTGGATTATAAGTTTGATTCTGCGTTTTAGAGGCAGTACCATTACTCGGTTGACCGATCACCGCCCAATATGTGCTTGGAAATGTACCTACAAGAGTTTCCTGGTCAGTCGAAATCTGCGTCGTATCCGACTGAGCAACGTTAAACGAAATCACCTTCGCATCCACATTCTCCACCGCTCCCCAGCCCAGCAGTGGGAGCAGGCAAGCGAATACTGCGATTTGAGTCACTATCTTTTTCATGTTCATACCTTTTGTATATTGTGGTTAATATGG
>R14__coassemble_1396_pt1 | contig 12246 bp, 9 predicted proteins | sample R14__metabat2_high_PE_051 | metagenome-assembled genome bin R14 | reverse complement strand
TGCCGACGTTCACGTGCGGCTTTCCGCCGCGATCGAATGTTTCCTTAGCCATTTTATTAGCTCCTGTGAGTTGTTTTTTTGTTGTTGTTTTTTATCTCGACTGGAGCCACCTATCGGAATCGAACCGACGACCTCTTCCTTACCAAGGAAGTGCTCTACCTACTGAGCTAAAGTGGCCTCTTTCGCGATGAAAACTGTGGTAGTTTATCAAAAAACGGGGGTACTTGTCAATACCCCCGCTTGATTTTTTTGTCTCCTTACATCATTCCGCCCATGTCCGGAGCGCCGCCATGACCGCCGCAGGAGCACCCTTCCTTCTTCTCGGGAAGATCAGTGACCATGCAGTCCGTCGTCAGCAAAAGCCCCGCGATGGAAGCAGCATTCTGCAACGCCGAACGCGTGACCTTCGCCGGATCCACCACGCCCGCCTTGAGGAGGTCGCAGTATTCACCGGTGCGGACGTTGTACCCGTTCGTGCCCGTCGCCTTCTTGACGTTCGCGATTACGAGCGCCGCTTCAAGACCCGCGTTGTCAACGAGCTTGCGGAGCGGGGCTTCAATCGCGCGCTCGATGATCTTCGCGCCCACGAGCTCATCACCCTCGAGCTTCAAAGCATCAATCGACTTCTGCGCTCTCAAGTACGCAACACCACCACCGGGAACGATACCTTCCTCGACCGCCGCACGGGTAGCGTGGAGAGCATCGTCAACGCGATCCTTCTTCTCCTTCATCGCCGCCTCGGTTGCCGCACCCACCTTGATAAGAGCGACACCGCCAGCGAGCTTCGCGAGACGTTCCTGGAGTTTCTCGCGGTCGTAGTCAGAGGTCGTATCTTCAATCTGCTTCTTGATCTGCTCAACGCGGGCCTTGATGTCCGCCGACTTACCGAGGCCCTCAACGACGGTCGTGTTGTCCTTATCGACAACCACCTTCTTCGCGCGGCCGAGCATATCGATCGTCACGTTCTCGAGCTTGATGCCGATATCTTCCGAGATCAGCTTGCCGCCCGTCAAGATCGCGATATCCTCGAGAATCGCTTTCCGGCGATCACCGAAGCCCGGCGCCTTGACCGCGCAGACCTGGAAGGTTCCACGGAGCTTGTTGACGACGAGCGTCGCGAGCGCTTCCCCTTCGACATCCTCGGCGATGATCATCAATGGCCGTCCACTCTTGGCGACCGTCTGGAGCATCGGGAGCATATCCTGAAGGTTGGAGATCTTCTTCTCAAAGAGGAGGATGAACGGATTTTCAAGTTCGCACTCCATCGACTCCGGATTGGTCACGAAGTACGGCGACAGGTATCCCTTGTCGAACTGCATGCCTTCGACGACATCAAGCGAGCTTTCAAGCGTCTTCGCTTCTTCAACGGTGATCGTGCCTTCCTTGCCGACCTTATCCATCGCCTCGGAGATCATCTTGCCGATCTCTTCGTCGCCATTCGCCGAAAGCGTCGCGACCTGAGCGATTTCATCCGCGCTCTTCACCTTCTTGGAGAGCTTGGCGATCGCGTCCGTAACCGCACCCGTCGCTTTGTCGATACCGCGCTTAAGCGCCATCCCGTTCGCACCGGCAGTGAGGTTCTTAAGTCCTTCACGATAGATCGCTTCGGCGAGCAAGGTCGCGGTGGTGGTACCATCACCGGCAACGTCATTAGTCTTGGAGGCGACTTCCTTAACCATCTGCGCGCCCATGTTCTCGAACGGATCAGGGAGCTCGATCTCCTTGGCGACAGTGACGCCGTCCTTGGTGATCTGCGGGGAGCCGAACTTCTTATCGAGAATTACATTGCGTCCGCTGGGACCGAGCGTAGAGGTAACCGCGCTCGAGAGTTTTTCGACACCCGCGAGAATCTTCTGACGAGCCTCGGCATCAAACTTGATCTGCTTTGCCATGATTAAAATCTCCTTACTTTTTCACTTTTACTTTTTACTTCTTACTTTTCAAGCACTCCCAGCAGATCCTCTTCACGGACGAGCTGGAGCTTCTTGTCGTTAAGTTTTACTTCCGTGCCACCGTACTTCGGCAGCAATACCGTATCGCCCTTCTTGACGTCAAAGGCGATTTCCTTGCCGTCCTTGTCAAGCTTCTTGCCGACAGCGATTACTTTGCCCTGCATGGGTTTTTCCTTGGCCGAATCGGGGATGATAATTCCACCGACGGTCTGTTCCTTTTCTTCGATCGGTTCAACGAGAACACGATCACCGAGAGGTCTGATATTCATTTTATTTGCTCCTTAGTTATTCGTAATTCGTAATTCAAAAATTATCTTACTTCATGGTGAAATCGGCGTCAACGACATCATCGCCGCCTTTTTCTTTCTTAGGACCGTTATCCTTGGGCGGTTCCTGGTTCGGCGGAGGTGTACCTGCGCCCTGCGCTTGCTGTTGCGCATGAGCGGAGGCGTACATTTCCTGCGCGACCGGTTCCATCGCCTTCGTGAGCGCTTCCTGTTTCGCCTTGATGTCGGCGATCGGGGCCGGCGGCTGCTTGGCGAGGAGGTCCTTAAGTTCCTTCAACGCGGCTTCGACCGGCGCCTTCTTATCGGCAGCGATCTTATCCCCATTGTCCTTCAAGGTCTTCTCCACCTGGAAAGCGAGACCATCCGCTTTATTGCGGTCTTCGACTTCGGCATGGCGCTTCTCGTCCTCAGCCGCATGGGCCTCGGCGTCCTTGCGCATCTTCTCGATTTCCTCCTTGGAAAGTCCGCCCGCCGCAGTAATGGTGATCTTCTGCTCCTTCTGGGTGCCGAGATCTTTCGCGGAGACATTGAGAATGCCGTTCGCATCGATATCGAAGGTGACTTCGATCTGCGGAACGCCACGCGGAGCCGGCGGAATGCCATCAAGGTTGAAGTTACCGAGGCTCTTGTTGTCGCGCGCCATCTTGCGGTCGCCCTGGAAGATCGCGATCGTCACCGCCGGCTGATTATCGGCCGCCGTGGAGAAGATCTGACTTTTCTTCGTGGGAATCGTGGTGTTGCGCTCGATGAGCGGAGTAAGAACGCCGCCCAAAGTCTCGATGCCGAGCGTAAGCGGGGTCACGTCGAGAAGGAGGACGTCCTTTACTTCACCCTTCAGAATGCCGCCCTGAATCGCCGCGCCCATCGCTACGACTTCATCGGGGTTGACACCCTTGTGCGGATCCTTATTGAAGAGGCTCTTCGCCTTCTCCTGAATGAGCGGCATGCGGGTCTGACCGCCGACCAACACTACTTCATCAACCGTCGCGAGGTCCGCATCCGACATACACTTGCGGCAAGGCTCGCTCGTGCGGTTCACGAGGTCCATCGTCAAGGTCTCGAGTTTCTGCTTGGTGATCGTGGTCGCCAAGTGTTTCGGACCCGTCGCATCCGCCGTGATGAACGGCAGGTTGATGTCGTAAGTGGTGGCGCTCGAAAGCGCGCACTTCGCCTTTTCGGCTTCTTCTTTCAAACGCTGAAGCGCCATCATGTCGTTGCCGAGATCGATACCCTGCTGCGCCTTGAAGTCCTCAATCATCCACTTCATGATCGCCTGGTCGAGATCGTCACCACCCAAGTGCGTATCGCCATTCGTCGCCTTCACTTCGAATACGCCGTCGCCGATATCGAGTACGGAGATATCGAACGTACCACCGCCGAAGTCGTAAACCGCGATCTTCTCGTTTTTCTTCTTATCGAGCCCATACGCGAGCGAAGCCGCAGTCGGCTCATTGACGATACGCTTTACATCGAGACCCGCGATCTTGCCGGCATCCTTGGTCGCCTGACGTTGCTGATCGTTGAAATACGCCGGAACCGTAATCACCGCCTCCGTGATCTTCTCGCCAAGGAATGCTTCTGCATCTTCCTTGAGTTTACGGAGCACCATCGCCGAAATCTCCTGCGCCGTGTAGATCTTGCCGTCCACACAGACCGCCGCATCGCCGTTCGGCGCCGCGCAAACCTCATACGGCATCATCTTGATTTCGCTCTCCGGCATTTCGCTGAAACGCCGCCCGATGAAGCGCTTGATCGAATAAATCGTGGACTTCGGATTCGTTACCGCTTGACGCTTCGCAGCCTGCCCGACTAAAATCTCGCCCGTCTTCGTGAACGCCACGATCGAAGGCGTCGTGCGCGCACCTTCCTTGTTGGGGATAACCGTCGCCTCGCCACCTTCCATCACCGCCATGCAGCTGTTCGTGGTTCCGAGGTCAATTCCTAATACTTTTGCCATAACTTTTTTCTTCCTTTCACGCCGCCCACCATGGACGACGCAAAACGTATAGCAAAAACCGTGCCACGCACTAATTTCTCACCCAACTCGTGCCAAGTGGGACATCCTGTCTCACTTTTGTCACACCCCCTGTCTCACATATCAATATGCACCAATTCGGCGAGACGACGTAAATCATCATCACTAGGATTCGCCCCTTCGCCAGCCACCGAAAGTGTATGCCAGCCGTTAGGACCCATCGACCGGGTAAAATCATAAAACGGCGCCAATCTCCATCTACCTTGGCTATCCATCAAAAAGCCGAAATTCTTAAGATGGTCATCGCGGTTATGATAATGCACATTTAAACATACCCGCCGGAACAACTCTAGTTTCTGCGAATAATCACGAGTCAACGCATCAGTAAGCTTGAAAAGCGTAGCATATTCCTCGCCGGGAATACGGAAATCCGCATGTAATAATCCGGCCGCCGTTGCCAGATGGAGACGCTCACCATGGTCTCCACGATCAAATCGTTTGGTAGCAAAGAATTTTCCAGCCGCGGTCTCGATCAGTCGCGAAGGCATCATCTCTACTCCAGCAGCAAGCGCCTTTTGATAATATTCAAACTCCATCTCGCCCGCCTTATCACCCTCAGCCCGCGTATTGAATTTGACGATCCAATGCTCGAATCCGTCCGGTAAATCGTCCGCTTCCGCACACACTTCATTCGTCGCCGGATTGTAACCGATGAATGCTTTAGGCCTAGCTCCTCCTGAGGACCCACCAGCACGGCGCACTTCCGGCAACACTTCTTCTGCCTTGCCGGCATCAAAATCCATCGCGCTGTCAGCAATGGACGATAGATCAAATCCCGTCGTACATTCGACGGACACACTCGGCTCGTAAATCAGCGCTCCCATTCCCGAACTACCCACTGCCGACAAGCGTTCCAACACCGTTGGTGCGCGTCTATGCTCCTTTAAGAACTGCATATCCAGCAATCGCCGTCCCCAACCGTCTGGGAGGGAATCTTCGAACATTCCGAAAGTATCCATGCCCCCAGAGAAATCGTAGATTGTCGCCCCGTTTTTAACTGGCAGCCGAAACGGAGATGGATTCAGTCCCCGCGCAGCGAATTCGCTATCGTATTCGAACGCGGTTTCACGCCCACGATCAAGCAAAGTCCCAACCTTTATCACCTCAGTTGGGGAAAACTTGAGGGACACCGAAAGCTTCATTTTACCTCCTTGCGATGTCGCACCCGCAAAGGTGCCTTCTTTGGCTCCTCATCCAGATGCTTGGGAAACCTAGCAATTCGTAGCCGCTCATTCAAAAATCCATCCAGAACATCCAATAAATCCAGCGCGAACATCACTTTGGTAATCGCCTCAAAACCTACCTGTCCATCCCGCTCCATCCTCGAAATAGTAGTAGTCGGCACGCCACTCTTTCGCGAAAGCTCCCCCTGCGTGAGTTCCTCCCGCTGTCGCGCCAACCGTATCAATGTGCCTAATTTGCTACACACCTCAATCGGCTCTACTAAATCAAGTTTAATTTCCATATTAAGCAATTAACCAACTTTCCACCATGTAATTTCCATATATGACTTTTAACACTGGGTATTATACCATAATCCCCACTCCAAAGTCAACCGCCAATTACCTTATTTGGACTTTATCAACGCCTTCATGCCCAAATCAACATATCCACCCTTGACAAAATTCTTGCATATAATTCCAATGCAATTATTTCCCCTTCGTAGATACTTCGTGCAATCGACCACAACCGTTCGGTGGTCGCAATATTTTAAATAAGTCACTTTTTCTCCATTGATCCATACTTCAATTTCATCATCATAACTCACATGGAAATATCCCTTTACCAAATCCTCCATCTTAAAATTGCAAGTAAACTCTTTCCGCACATATAACCTTCGAAAACTTCCACCAATGCCCATCTTCTTCTTGTCACCAATCCAACCGAGGTATCCACAATTTGACCACTTATCAATCGATGCTTTCTGATCATCGTAAGACCACTGCCAAAGATCTTGCCCATTATCTTTACTTTTTTCTCCGGATTTCAACAAAGTGACTACTGAAATTGCAGCCTTAGGACGAGCGCCACCAACATCGGGACAATATAGACGGAAACCGACATCAGCAGCGCTCTTATCATCCAGACTGCCACGAAACCTAGATGCACACCAATCATTGCCACCATTCCAACTACCGCCCCGGCAAATACGCCAAGAACCTTCGGCAGAACCTCGTGGATTAATATCACACTCTTTTGCAAATCTCGCAAAATCATTCATCCAGAATCCGCTAGACACTCGATCAAGACACAAATCCCAGACATTGCCATGCATATCATAAAGTCCCCAAGCATTCGGCAGGAACGAACCGACATTGACATGATGATCTTGATGTCCGCCATTATCCTTACACTTCATGAGCCGCCAGAAATCCACTCCCTCAACATTGAAATTTCCTTTCGTTCCCGCGCGACACGCATACTCCCACTCCACTTCCGTCGGCAAATCGAATCTACGGTGTAACCGTTCCCGAAGTTTACCGAGAAATGAGTCAGAATCCACTTCATCACTTTCCGGCCAATCAAGTCCCTTATCTGCGCCGCGAATATCCTTATAACTTACCTTCTCTACTGGACGCATATCACCCTTATACTCGGAAGGGTTTGTCTTGGTAATGAGTTCATACTGCTTCTGCGTAACCTCAAACAATACGATATAGTATGGCTTCGTGAGATTGAAAAACCGACGGATACCACCACCGCCAGAATATTCAAACGACCCTGGGAAAATCTTGCGCATCACGAGCTTATTAGTTTTATATTCATCCGTCCAGCCACTTTTCGGCGGTTCTGGCAAATAAGTTATGGCTGCATGACCAAATCGCTTCAGGTCGATTACCATATAAAGTCTAGGATCGCTGATCGGCGGCAATTCATTAACACTCTTCAAACTCTCAAGATATAACCTCCGCAAACGCTTTTGCATCTTCACCGGATCGCAACCATTGGGAATTGACGAACGGAAAAGTTTCGTACTATTATCATATTCAAACTTCTTCCAGTCCCCGCCATTCTCCTTGTAAAGGAACCCAACATTATCACACATCCCTCCTTGTCCACGCCGATTGATTATTGCCAGCGTGAGCAAATGCCAACCATCCCTTTCCGCTACATAGTTGCGTTCATACCGTGCACACTCACGCTTGTTGTCGCAATAAAGAATCGTATCGTCAATCGCTACGAACGCATGATCATCAATGCATGAATAAAAAGTATAGACGGAACCTTTCTTCATTCGCATATACGCCGAATACACAACCAACGTATTAGAACGAGGAATAACAAACTGCGAATACGCCATATTACACCGAAACACCCGCTTCGCATTCGGTTCATTCCAAACGTCAAACGCCTTTTCAAAAGTAAGTTCGCCACTTAATTGATACTGCGCATATCTAAAGCCGGCGCCGCGCTTAAGCAAGTTTTCCGGATCCGGCACATCTTTCTCAAAAGAAGGATCTTCCGCCTTCGGCTGGATTACTTCCTCAACCTTCGATTTGGACGCTTCCTCCATCGCCTTCAATTTTTCCATCAATTCCTTGATCTTGGCGTTTTCCGAGGTTCCTTGTGCCTGCTTCAATGCTTCAAGTTGCTTAAGGAGTTCCGCTTTCTCCTTATCCGTTTCCTTCTGCATCTCCCTACGCTTCGCCTCCGCCTGCTCCAATTCTTTACGGCGTTTACGTTCGGCAAGTTCCAATGCTTCATGACGCTCTTGCTCGGCACGATCCAACTCCGCCTTGCGCTGCGTTTCTGCCTCATCGAGTTCCGCCTGATAACGCCGCGCCGCTTCGCGTTGACGTTCCTGGGCCTTATTATGGATATGCCAAGTTGTTCCAAGACCCGCGAGAATGATGAGCCCCGCAATTATCGCAACTACCCGCGCCTTAATGTTCTTTTTGCGCTTATAGTAACCAAGCGCGAAACCAAGCGCGGTGACAAAATCCTTACAAGTCGGATAGCGATTCTCGGGATGCTGTGCGAGCGCAATGCGGAATACCTCGATTATCTTCGCACTGGTTCCCACCGGAAAAGTTATCGGATAGCCAAGGACGATCTTTCCCATCTTCTCCACATCGCCATTCGCGGCCTTTAACGCATCCTGATGTGGAACCTTACCATAAAGCATCCGATACGCAAGCGCTGCAAGCGCATATTGGTCAGTTGCACCCGTCTGCTTCTCAGCTGTCCACTGTTCCGGCGCCATATATTCCGGTGTGCCGCCCCCATCATATGCATGGGGAGAATCCATTCGCGTCGCGATACCAAAGTCGAGAATCTTGATGTTGCTTTCTTCGTCGATCTTGATATTGTCCGGCTTGATGTCCCGATGGATAATGCCATTCGCATGCGCATAGTCCAGTGCATCGGCAACGCTGTTAAGAAGGATGAACGTTGATTCCAAGGACGGCTTATGCCCATGCAAATACTCATTCGCATCCATCCCACGGATATAATCCATCACCAAATAATAATTGCCCTCTTCATCCTGTTCAATGTTGCGAATACCGGCGATTGCGGAATGCCGCAAGCTGGCAATCAACTGAAAGTTCTCCTTAATTTCCGCCATCCGTTCAACAGCCTCTTCGCTGTTATCAGCGATAAGCCCTTTCACCGCTACTGGAACTTCCGCCACTAAATCCTGGCAGCGATACACGATGCCCATTCCGCCCTTACCTAAAGTGCGGTAGACCTGATATCGACCTAAGATCGTCTCCCCTGGCTCAAATTCACGTATTGTCATAAGGTTCCTTTCTTAATCGGCGTTAGCGAGGATTTCGGGAAGGAGTTGCTTCTTACGGGAAAGAACGCCTGGCATCAAAAGTGTACCGAAGCGGCTCTTGCGATAGGGTAGCGCCCGCAGTACCGCGCGATCACCGGAGAAGAGCAATTCCGAGTTGCCCCGCACCGGATCAGTCACCATCAAGGCCATAAAGTCGAGTCCCGTGCTCTTTACCGCCGAATCCATCGCGTCCTGCAAGTCACGCTGGCGCTGATGGAATACCGCGAGTTGCGATTCTTCAATCTGGGCAATCACGAATTTGCGTCCGCCCTCACAATACGTCTTCGCATCAGAAGCGAGCGCCTTCTCCGCGGACATCGTAGCGAGCGGGGATGCAATGGACATCAATCCCGCGAAAATATCGTTCGCACTTTCCCCACAAAGTTTCTCCAGCCAAGCACACATCGTGCGGTCAGTGTCGGTAGTCGTGGGGGACTGGAAATTCAAAGTGTCGGACACAATTCCAGCGATCAACACTCCGGCGATCTCCTTAGTGGGACGCTCCCCCGCGCCACGATACATCTTCGCTACAAGCGTGCAAGTCGAGCCCACGATATCCGCCGTATACTTGATCGGCTCTTTGGTCGCCGCAAACGCGATGCGGTGATGATCCACTACCTCAATTACCGGAATCTCCTCCAACCCCGGTATCCCCTGCTCGATTTCATTGTGGTCCACCAGAATCATTCGATAAGGCGGCTCTTCGGCAAACGCCCGCTTTAGCACCGTACCTAAAAGTTTCCCCGATTCATCCACCACTGGAAAATGGTTATGCGCATTCTTTACTGCCGCGGACTTTATATCGTGCACCCGATCGAAATCGGATAACACCTGCGAACAATGATGAAGCGGTGCGGATGTTACCGGTATCGAAAGTTCCGCCTTATCTATAAAGAGCTTTAACAGTTTCGCTGGTGAAAGCATCCCGATAAACTCGCCCTTCGTGCCTTTTACCGGCAAGGAGGATTCTCCGGACGCTTCCAACGTCTTCAGCGCCTCCAGTAGCGTTACGTCCGGTTCGATGGATGGTACCGCCCCGTCCATTAAGTCCCTGACTCTTACATAAACATCACGCTTCTGACGGATGGGCTTTAAATGGAAATGTTCGAACACCCACGCCGCCTTCTCCGGCAAGCGTCCTGCGCAAATCGCCTCCACCTCTTCCATGCCCGTGCGCCGACGGAGATCCGCGAGCGCATATGCGCTCATTACCGAGTCCACATCCGGATTGCGATGTCCACAGATATAAGTTTTCATGGCTTTAGTCCATTATCTTGTAGGTAGGTCCCTCGCCGCAATACGAATCGAGCGATACTGGCTGCGCCTTCAATACTTTAGGCCGCTCCCCGAAAAGTACCGTCCCCAACCTGAGCCACGTCGCACCCTCCTCAACCGCCACCTCATAATCATTCGACATCCCCATCGACAAGCGCGGTAGAACAATCCCATACTTGCGTTCAGTCTCGTCCCTTAATTCCCGAAGCCGACGAAAATACGGTCGCGCCGCTTCCGGATTCGTTGAGAACGGAGCCATCGTCATAAAGCCCTCGAGCGTGATCCGCGGACAGTTCTCCATCAATTCCCGAATCGCGGCATCCAGCTCTTTCGGACTCATTCCGGTCTTCGAGGCCTCGCCGGACACATTAAGCTCCAACAGAATATGCGGTGAAGCGCCAATCTCCTGTGCGATCTGATTGATACGGCTTAAAAGCTTTACGGAATCCACCGACTGGATAAAATCAAATAACTCCAGCGCATGCCTTACTTTATTACCCTGGAGATGTCCGATCAAATGCCATAATGGACCCGTCACACTCGCCGGTTTCTTCCACGCCGCTTCCTGAACCTTGTTTTCCCCGACGATATTGAGTCCCGCGTCATACGCTTCCCTTACGACTTCCGCCCCGTGAGTCTTGGTGACCGCGATGATCTCCACTTCCTCTGGACTGCGCTTCGCCCGCGCACAGGCCGCAGCGATTTTCGCTTGGACCTCGGATAGTATCTCACTCACTTCGCGCATAATACCTCCTGTAGCAAAATTCCGTAATTCACAATCGGCACCCCCGCCGCCTTGCACCGCGCAATCCGCGCAAGCATCATTCGCCGCGTGAGCATACAACCACCGCAATGAATGACTAAAGCAATTTTCGAATTTTCGAATTGCGGAAAATCAGCACCGGAAGCGAACACGAGATTGAGCTTCTTGCCCGAGAGTTTCTCCACCGCTTTCGGAATCTTGACGGACCCGATATCGTTGCATTGACGATGATGTGTGCACCCTTCGGCGATTAAGATCGTATCGCCGTCCTTGAGATTTTTTACCGCCTCAAGTCCCTTCTTGAACTCTTCTAAATCACCTTTCTGACGCGCGAAGAGAATCGAGAAAGAAGTCAGGGAAATTTTCGAATTTTCGAATTTTCGAATTTTCGAATCTACTTCGTTGAACGCTTGGGAGTCGGTGATGATGAGCTCGGGCGGATTCGTGAGATCCAGTTCCGATGGCTGGCAAACCGTTGCAATTACATGCAGATCAAGGCACTCGCGCAAGACCTGCACTTGCGGCAATATGAGCCGTCCCTTCGGTGCGGACCCGTCGATCGGACAAACAAGCGTTACTTTGTCCCCCGCTTTGACCAGTCCCTCCAAGAGTCCCGGCTCCTCATCAAGCTTAATCGCGGCGATTTTCTTTTTAAGTTCCTCTACGCTATCCCCACGATGATACTCGATGAGATGCGGATGGGTGATCGTCGGATTTTCCCCTACCCACACTGCGATATCGGTTTTCTCCAACACCGCCATCGTTTTCGCTACGCGTTGCGCTCCGAGTTCCCCTTCATCGTCAATGCCTGCCGTATCGGTGATGAGGCAAGGTCCGAGCGGCAAAATCTCCATCGCTTTCGATACTGGGTCGGTAGTCGTACCGGGGGTCGGGGATACAATCGCCAAGTTCTGTCCGCAGAATTCATTTACGAGCGTGGACTTCCCCGCGTTCATCCGTCCGAAAAATCCGATATGGATGCGGTTTGCGATCGGCGTATCAAGCATCTCCCGCCTCCGCCTTGAAGCCGTTATATAAATTCATTGCTTGATCGGGTCCGGACTTCACAATCGTCTCCGCCGCCTTTACCGCCGCCTCGATCACCGGATCGATCAACTTGCGTGTCGCGGGGTCGAACTTACCCAGTACATGTC
>R14__coassemble_1318_pt1 | contig 12655 bp, 9 predicted proteins | sample R14__metabat2_high_PE_051 | metagenome-assembled genome bin R14 | reverse complement strand
TTCGAATAATCGAATTTTCGAATTAATGCTCCACACAAACATTTACTGTTTTCTCTTTCCACCGGTTGTCAAAGATCGATTCGCTGCCCTTTTCAGGGCAACGAGCGCGTAGTATATCAAAAAACATACCCGCTTGTCAATACCCTCAAGCCAACTTTTTTGCGATGTTGGAGAGGCGCTGAAGATTACGGAAATTATGCCAGAAACTGAAGAGCTCTTCCTTAGGGGGAAGCTGCCCGACCGCACTCATCGCTGCATGATAGAGTTTGCGGTAGGGACGATGCGAAGGCTTCCACGGTTTCTTCTTGCCCCAGAAGTGCAGAAGCTTCGGATGCACAGACGCCTCCAAACATTCCTTCGGCGGATTCCCCAACCAATACTTATCGCTTACATTCCACTGCGCATACTTGGCGATGTTACGATCGTGGAAATTCCACGCGACATGAAGCGGCGTACAACGATCGTGGTAGAGCGCGTTCCAGGCGTCCTGCTCAATACGATCGGCGATTGCATAATGTTCACGATACCACGCGATTATCTTTTCCCAAGAGCGCTCCTTACGACAAGCCTCGGCATTGAAAGCCAAAACGCCGGTATTGAAATAGCGCTCGACGGAGGGAGGCAAAATGCCTTTATCCCAGATTACACGGCCCGCGTTATCCCCGTATTTATCATACTCATAACTGCAGGCGATGAACGGAATCTCCATCTCGAAAAGTTCCGAGACATCCGCATTGAAAAGCATGTCGATATCGAAATGGATGACCGTACCTTCCGCATCAACAAGCACCTGCGGAGTGAAGATAGGAGTCCAGGTGAAGATATTCCAACGGGAATCCGCACGATCGATAAGGAGGTCCGCATAAGGCTCGACATACTTCTCGATGTTATGATACCGAAGCGCGGCGTTAAAAGAATCGGTTATCGCTTTAAGTTTCGTCTTCGAGCGTTCGCTATGTCCACCCCAGCCCTCGAAAACATTTACGCGCAGCGGAATCTCGCCTTTATAATGTTCGAGGAGCGAATATATCGCTACTTCCAGATAGCGCGTACCGGCGTCGTTACACGAAAACGCCACTTCGCGATATTTAATAGCCTTCTCGCTGGACATGGTAGACCTTATCATCCGGTTTTAATTTAAGCTCGCTCTGCGGCACGACTTTTTCCAGTTCGGACAAGAACGAGAGTGTAACCCCGACCCGATACTTGGGACCTAAATCCACATCCAGCACTTTACCCGATGGATAGTGAAGTTCAATATATACCGGTAAATTCCCGGGACTGCGCGTAATCGCTTCACGGATAAAATTCACTTTAGGCTTGATTTCGGGATCCTCATACTGCATCCGAATTCTCAGCGCCTGGCACAACTTCGGGAGCGCCTCTTCGAGCGGAAACGCCTCCCGCAGAGTAAAGCCGAGGTCTCCAGCTTGGGGACGTTCCTTCTTCTCATCGTCCTTAGTATATACTACCCGATGAGCGACTTCGCCGGCGACCAAAACCAATTGATCCACCTTCTGTTCCAAATCAGCGCATTGTTCCCAGGTTCGTCCGAAAGCCGAGGCCTCAATTCGGGCGGACCCATCATCCAAGCCAAGTATCGCCCACTTCTTGCCGACCGAACCATCGGAACGCGGTTTGGGACTTTTCACCGTGCATGCTTCCAAAATACCGACCGCGCGAACATCAAGCTTTTTAAGTAGCACCGGATCAATCGCCTTGCGGTTAACCGTTCCCCCAGCCATTTCCGCACGTCGGCTGAGTCCCTTAAACGCCCAATCCTTCGCCACCGACTTCCTTAAGAGCTTCTCAATATCCACCGCATCTTCACTCGCCGCATCTTCACTCACCACATCTTCACTCTTCTCTCTTATCTCTTCTCTCTCATCTTCTCCTTCAACTTCCGCCTTCTTCGCAATCATTGAAAACGCAAACGGCTCCGGAGGCACATTCTTTTTATCCACCTGCAGCATCGAAACTTCATTAATTACCCAGCGACATGCCGAAAGCGGATCGCCGGAAATATATACGCCCAGCATATCCCGTTCATTCTTAAGATCTTCCGCCGGTGCAAACGGAGGATACTCCTTAAGTTCCGCATCGCTCACGCCATCATCCGCGGCATCGAAAATATCAAAGAAGCTCGTCTGGACGCTTTCTTTTTCCTTCGCGCGCTGTTGGCTTTTCTTAAGCGCGTACTCGATATTGTTAAAATACTTCGCGCGATTCGGTTCCAGCGTTGAGTAGGCTCGGGTGCGAGTCAAGTTCTCGAGAACGCGCTTATTGACTACATTCACGCCCGCCAAACGCATGCAGAAGTCGATAAGGCATTTGTAGGGTCCATTCTTCTCGCGTTCCGCAACAATCGCTTCCGCAGCAGCGCTCCCCACGCCCTTGATGCCGCCGAGTCCATAACGAATGCCTTTGGAGTCCGCCGTAGGAACAAACCGTGCACCGGACTCGTTAACATCCGGCAAAAGCAACTTAAGCCCGATATCGCGCGCTTCCGCAACAAAGCCGGGGAGCTTATCGAAATTGCCGATTTCGGACGATATTTGCGCGCACATGAATTCCGCCGGATAATGCGCCTTCAAATAGCCGGTCTGGTAAGCGACCCAGGCGTAACATACGGAGTGGGACTTATTGAACGCGTAGGAGGCGAACGCTTCCCAGTCGGTCCAAATCTTGTCAATGAGCTTTCGCGCTTCCGCTTCATCCGTCCATTTCTCTACGCGGAATTTCGGATTATCAAGGCACCCTTTAACGAACTTTTCCTTAAGTTCCGCCATGATATCCATCAGCTTCTTGCCCATCGCCTTGCGAAGCTTATCCGATTCGCCGCGCGTAAAGCCGGCAAGATCGCGCGAAAGCAACATCACCTGTTCCTGATAGACCGTTACTCCGTAAGTATCCTTAAGTCGGCTCTCCATCAGCGGATGGTCATACTCGACTACTTTGCGTCCCTGCTTACGGTCAATGAAGTCCGGAATATACGCCATCGGACCGGGACGATACAAAGCGTTCATAGCGACCAAGTCCGTCAGACGCTCAGGCTGCAGGGCCTGCAGATGCTTCTTCATGCCTGGAGATTCGAACTGGAAAAGCCCCGTAGTTTCGCCCCGTCCGAAAAGTTCATAGGTCGCCTTATCGTCATCCGGAATCTTATCCGTATCCAGCACCCCTTCCGCATTCCAAAGCGCTTCGGGAACGCGCGGATTCTTCTTGCCTAAGAGGGATACGCATTCTTTTTCGACGGTAAGCGTTTTAAGGCCGAGGAAGTCCATCTTAAGGAGGCCGACCGGCTCCACGAAATGTCCATCATACTGGGTCGTAAGCAATTTATCGCCGGTATCGTCCTTACCCTTCTTAGGAGTTGGCATTACCGGCAAAGTCTCGATGAGCGGATCGCGGGAGATGAGAATTCCGCAGGCATGCACGCCCGGCTGACGAATCGATCCCTCAAGACGCGCGGCGCGTTCCATCAATTTATGGACGACCGGATCTTCGCTTTCAAACGCCGCTTCCAGTTCAGCGGACTCCTTACGCGCCGTCGAAAGCGTGATCTTCGGAGTTTCAGGAACAAATGAAGCGAGTTTAAGCGTATCCCCGAGCGGATAATCCATCACCCGGCCGACATCCTTAATTGAGCTTTTCGCCGCCATCTGACCGAAGGTAATGATGTGCGCCACATGATCGGCGCCGTATTTCTCGGTTACGTAGTCAATCACGCGTTCGCGTCCCGCGTCATCGAAGTCGACGTCGATATCGGGCATGGAAATGCGGTCGGGATTCAAAAAGCGTTCAAAGAGGAGATCGTACTTTAAAGGGTCCACATTAGTAATCTTAAGGGCATACGCAACCGCTGAACCAGCTGCGGAGCCACGTCCCGGGCCCACCCAAACACCGATATCCCGCGCAGCGCGAATGTAGTCCCAGACGATTAAGAAGTAACCGGGAAAGCCCATCCGATGGATAGTATCAAGCTCAAACTTAACCCGATCCGCAGTTTCCGGAGGCAAGGGATCGCCCCAACGCTCCTTCGCGCCGCGCCAGACGAGATCATCGAGATAATCATCCTCGCTCTTGAATTCCGGCGGAATCGGTACCTTCGGCATGATCGGCTTGGAATCGAGTTCGTATTCCTCAATGCGTTCGGCGACTTCGCGCGTATTTGTGATAAGCTCAGGATGCTCCTTGAAGAGCTCGCGCATTTCGTCTTCGCTCTTGAAATACTCCTGTCCCGTATAGACCATGCGATCGGGATCGGTCATTTTCTTGCCGGTCGAGAGCGCCAAGAGGACATCGTGGGAATCATCGTCTTCTTTATTAAGAAAATGGACATCGTTAGTCGCGATTACACGAATGTCGAGCTTTTTACCCAACTCAAGCATGTCCCCTACCACTTTCTGTTGACGCCGGTAGAGATCCTTAAATTCCTGCCGATTCTTATCGCTTACTTCAGCACCCGTCTTAACCGGCGGATGGAGCATCACTTCAAGGGAATAATCATCCCCGAAAAGTTCCTTATACCACTTGGCGATTTCCTCAGCTTTCGCAGGATTGTTTCCGCCCTTCATGCCGTCATCAAAATAATGCGCGACTTCACCGGCGATACAGGCAGAAGAACAGTGAAGACCTTCGTGATACTTCTCCAAGAGCGCATGGTCAATACGAGGACGTCCATAAAAGCCGTGAATATGCGCTTCGGACATCAATTTCACGAGATTATGATAGCCGGTAAGGTTCTTCGCGTGGAGACACAGATGAAAGCGCTTTTCGTGATTGTCTTTCTTCTCGAGATAATCATGGTCCACCACATACGCTTCCACGCCAAGGATCGGCTTAATCTTGGGGACATCCGCAAATTTCTTCTTCGTCGAACGGCAGGCGTCGTAGAAGGCTTTGAGCGCAAAGAGGTTACCGTGGTCAGTAACCGCCAATGCCGGCATTCCCCACTTACGCGCCTTTAAGACGAGCGGATTGATTTGACACTGTCCATCGAGCAGCGAATAGGTGGTGTGCAGGTGGAGATGGACGAAATCGGCCATCAGTAAAGCGACGAACCGGCGTCGTTCATTAACTTGTTGAACTCACGATCCCGGCGGGCTTTTTTCTCGCGGGCCTGCAACTTAAGATAGTCCACCCGATTGCGGTAAAGTCCTTCGGCAATGCGATCGGTAATGTACACCATATTCATATTGCGAATGGAAGACAAAAACGCCTCTTCACTGCTCGAGCGCTGCATCAACGCTGGAAGTTTCTCTAAAATCTGATCGGCAGTCGTCTTACCGCCCGCGACATACGCGTAATTTTCGCCGAAGAAGACGAAGCCGCCCATCCGCAGCTGCTTGTCGATTTCCTGACGGACCGCATTCACCCGTTTCAAGAGCGCTTTCGAGGCATCATTCGGCACGAAGTCACCTTCCAGCGTATACGATACACTTACCGTAGGCTTGCGGGGTTTCGGCTTAAAGCTTTTCTTCTTCGCCGGGGCCTTTTTCTTCGGCTTGGGGTCATCATCGAAGAGATCGTCAAGTGAATTTTCGGAGTCATCATCGTCCTCTTCTTCCACCTCTTCCTCAGGTTCTTCCTCCGGTTCGCTTTCCGACGTTTCCGGAGCGGCGGACTCGCTCTTAGTCACTTTTACGCCTTCCTGGGTGCGGATAAAATCGGTCCACGGCACTACCTGCGCAACTGCGGGGATTCCGTTCACCTTAATCCCCACGCCCCAGCGTTCGACTACATAAGGAGGCTCGATGTACTTACCGTCAATAAAGACAAGGCCGGCGGAGAACTGTTTAGTCTTGGTAGCCCCTAACACTCTGCTCTCTTTAGGGATTTCAATCGCTGCAGACGCACTTACCGTCATCAGCAAGGCCGCTACCACCAGTATCATTCGCCACTTTATCATACTTGCTCCTTATTACTTATTCCTTGTTCCTTAAATAAAAGTCCCACATTGCCGTAGCACTGAGCCTCCGGAACCGTCGTTCCAAATTAGGGATTTTCACCCCGTATTCTTATGTCGGTCGAAGATGTATCAGCTGAATCCGCGTGCAACACAGGACCCACGTTCCTTTAATTGAATTTTAACGCCTCGACAATCCGCTGGAAGGTCCTGCCAACCTCCTCATCCGTCAAAGTCCGCTCATTCGAACGGAAATCAAGCGAATATGCCCTGGACGTCTTGAAAATATCAAATAGCTCAATCTTCACCAGCTCCTTGCCGCCGTTCTGACGGATGATCTTGACGATATCGTCATTGGACATTCCCGCCGGCACCTGCACCGAAATATCGCGCTTGACGCTGGGGAACTGCGGAACCGCCGAAACTTTACCAGTCTCGTTGAATTTCTTAAGGAGCATCTTAAACTCGAGCTCGGCAAGCGCCAACTGTGTGGTCAAACGGAAAGGATGACGCAATTTCGCCGAAACTGCACCGATCACGCCGATTACCTTGCCGTTGAGCTTGACATCCATCGCCGCCGCAAATGCAGGATGCTGCGTCGCCGAGAACTCCACGTGACCTGCGTGCAGGCGCTTGATGAGTTCTTCCACCGCTCCCTTCATCCAAAGGACGGCTTCTTCCTCAGTTACAGCAGCGCGACGATGCAGAGCCTCGCGACCGAGCGGACCCACCAAACCGAAAGCGAGCATTTCCTTTTCGGACGGAACCGTACCACTTAAATTGAAGACCTTGCCAATTTCAAAGAGTGCGGCAGTTTCCAGCTGATGGGCGCTGTTGCGTCCCAAGCTCTGATACATCTGCGGCAGGAGAGAATCCCGCATTACGCCGTATTCCGCAGACACCGGATCAGGAATCGCAAGCCGCGCCTTCTTCGTCGTATCCCGCGGATCGAAATCGTTGAGTTCCTTCTCCGAGAGGAACGAATAATGCATCGCCTCGGAAAAGCCGAGCGCCATCATCAACTCACGCACTTTCGCTTTCGCGCGGAAAGGCGCGTCAGAGAGGGACGATACCGAGGGAGCGGAAGGCATAGTATCGGGGATATTATCGAGGCCGTAAAGCCGCGCAATCTCTTCCACGAGGTCCGCCTCCATCGAAAGATCCCAACGCCAGCTGGGAATCGAGAATGCGACTTCCTTAACGCCGGCGAAATGATCTCGTTTCTCAATCGCCTTGACTCCGATATGCGAAAGGAGAAATACCATCGCGTCGTTGCCGATGTTAAGTCCGATAAGCTTGCGCGCCCGCTCGAAGTCGAGCGTGACATCGGCATTAAGCGGCTTTTCACGGTTATCGATATCGATCACACCCTTGGCAATCACGGCTTCACCGTACTTCTGCAGGAGATGACACGAACGCTTGGACGCGAAATCGGCGAGGTCCTTATCCACTCCACGGATATAACGATACGCGGACTCGCTGCTAAGACCGAGTTTAGTAGCCGTGAACTTAGTAGAAGTCGGCTCAAAGAGCGCGCTTTCCAAGAGGAGGGACTTCGTATCCCCCGCAACCCCGCTCTCTTCGCCACCCATAATGCCAGCTACGCAATTCGGCTTTTCGGCATCACAAATCATGAGCATCGAGGGGTCGAGCTTACGCTCCACGCCATCAAGCGTCTTAATGGTCTCGCCGTCTTTCGCGCAGCGCACTACGACGGTGCGATCTTTAAGCGCCGTATAATCGAAAGCATGCTGCGGCTGACCGAGTTCCATCAACACATAGTTGGTAACGTCAATCGAAAGCGAATGCGGAGTTACCCCGCAAAGTTCCAGACGCTTGGCAATGACTTCGGGGGAGGGACCGTCCTTAAGCGAAGTTACCACTCGCGCCGTGTATCGCGGACACTTCACCGTATCTTCCACCACGACCTTCACTTCATCCTCGACCTTTACGTCGCTTTCGACGAAGTCCACACTGGGTAAAGTTACCGGACGACACAAAATCGCGCCGAATTCCCGCGCAAGTCCCAAAATCGAGAGCGCGTCGGGACGATTCCAAGTAACTTCAATATCGAATACGATCTCGGGCTTCGGCAGTTTCGCGACATCGCGTACGAGCGCTCCGTTGGGAGTTTCGAGCGGATACTCAATAATGCCCGCTTCGCCGGCGCCAATGTGGAGTTCTTTCTCCGAGCAGCACATTCCGAAGCTTTCCACACCCCTCAATTTACCCTTCTTGATCTTGAAATCGCCTTCCGGAATAAGCGCACCGATCTTCGCAAACGCGGTCTTGATGCCCTTACGCATATTAGGCGCACCGCAGACGACCTGAAAAGTCTCCTTACCGTCCGTTACCTTGCAGACGTGCAGATGGTCGCTGTTCGGATGCGCCTCACACTCAAGCACTTCCGCGACCACGATGAGGTCCGAAAGGTCCGCTCCCCCAACCGATTCAATCGATTCTACCTGCAATCCCGCCCGCGTGAGTTTCTCCGCGAGTTCCTTAGGGTCGATATCATCAACCTTTACAAAATCATTCAGCCAACTGAGCGGCAGTAACATCTTTTACCTCCTCTTCAACTTTCGCTTCAACTTCAACTTTCGCTTCAGCTTCAGCCTGTTTACGCTTCTTCCATTGGGGACCGTACTTCGGGAATTTCTCAACGGCGCTAAATACACCGTTCGTGAACGCTACCGCGTGTCCGGTCGTAACTAGCCAATTAAGCTGGACCTCGAAGTCCCCTTCTTTCGGAAATTCAGTCTTATCACAGCAGGGATGATCCATCAGAAACTTCGCCGCCGTCTTAAGCTCGGGTATCGCATGTTCAGCGTCGAACTCTTTAAGTTCGTGATTGATCACGAATTCCGGACCCTTCGCATCGTTCGCCCGGAAGAAATTAAACTTCCGATGATGAAACGCGCCGCGCAGCGCAAAGCACATCGCATACGGCGAACGCTTCTCCGCTTCCAGCGCATCCTTAACCGCCCACACGAGCGGCTTTACTGGACTCTTAAGCGCCTTATCGGCGGTAATCATCAGATTCTTCGGCGTATCGATGAGCGAAGAGAGAATGTTGCGCTTAAATTCGCCTTCCGCTTCGCTACGCGACAGTTCCGCCGCGCCTTCGCCTGCGCCTTTCATGACAAACACCTGCTTCTTGACCGCGCTCTTGCGCCACTCTTCGATCGTATCCGCATCGCGGACCATCTCAATGCGACTGCGGTATTCGGCCTCGCTCATATCCGGATACTTCGTGCGGATCATCTCCTTCACAACCGCGTTGAATTCATGGATATTCGGCGGCCCGAGCAACACTCCGGAAAGTCCACACTTCGCCACACAATTAAAATTGCCCTTCGGCGGTTCGCAGTCGACTTCCTTCGACTCGTAATAATCAGCGAGATGCTGAGTTAGGATATGCTCGATAAGATCCGCCTCATTCAAAGTTGCGAAGCCGCATGCCTTGCACTGGAAGAACTTCGTGTCGTCCTTAGGAGTAACCTTCAAAAGCACGCTTTCTGGATTATCCAAAAAGAAATACGCGAGATCTTTAAGCTTATACGCATGCACATCGCTCTGGAGCCGGCGCATGATCGTGCCGAGCGCCTTGGTCTCGGGCAGAATCTTCACTTCCGCTTCAAGCGGCTTGACGCGTTCGACAAACGGTTTCGCGGCGCGGGGACGATCAAACTTCTTAAACGGCTTACGTTCGCCAGCCGCAGGTTTATCATCCCGACGTTCCTTGAACTCGCGCACTTTACCGACCGAGACTTTCGGCTCCGCCTTCGCCCACGCAGGAGTGAAGTCGATATTGCCTAATGAAGATAGATCTAACGCGCCTTCCATAACCGTTAACCTTTGATGAACTTAATACCCGCTTCAACCGCCTTGAGGTTGGACTCCAGGAGGTTCGCTTTGCGGGCGCTGATCGTGTGCTTCAACGCTTCGGTAGCAGTAACTTCCTTAACGCAGCCGACTTTGGCAATGATTGCTCCGAGAATGATCATATTCGCGAGCGAAACGGCGTTCATCTGCTTCGCCATTTCCGTCGCAGGAATGTAGACGGTCTCCACATCCGTACGCTTGACTTTGCGCGAGATAAGAGAGCTATCGACGAAAATCGTCCCGCCGGGCGCAACCGTATCCTCGAACTTGTCGAGGGACGGCTCGTTCATTACCATGAGCACATTCGGATGGGCAATAATCGGCGAGCCGACCGGATCGTCCGATACGATTACCGAGCAATTGCAGGTTCCGCCGCGCATTTCCGGTCCATAACTGGGGAGCCACGAAAGCTCCTTACCTTCGATGAGCGCCGCATGCGCCAGCACCTTGCCCGAGAACAAGAGACCCTGTCCGCCGAATCCGGCCATTATCGTTTCGTAAGTCATCGCTTACTCCTTATCCTTGAAATTACCGAGCGGATAGAACGGAATCATCTTCTCCTCCACCCACTGACACGCCTTCTCCGGCGTAAGGCCCCAGTTCGTGGGACATGTCGAAACGACTTCCACCAGCGAAAAGCCCTTGCCTTCGACCTGATTCTTGAACGCCTTCAAGATCGCCTTCTTCGCCTGACGAACATGTGCGACCGAGTTTACCGCAACCCGCTCCAAGTAGGCCGGAGCCTCCAAGGTCGAGAGGAGTTCGCAGATTCTAATCGGCATACCCTGAGTCGCTGCGTCGCGTCCATAGGGCGAGGTTTGCGTGACCTGACCGATCAACGAAGTCGGCGCCATCTGACCGCCGGTCATACCATAGATCGCGTTGTTGATGAAGATAATCGTCACGTTCTCACCGCGGCACGCACAGGAGACCGTTTCGCAAAGGCCGATGGACGCCAAATCGCCGTCCCCCTGATACGTAAATACCACATGATCCGGCAACGAACGCTTCACGCCCGTCGCTACTGCCGGGGCGCGTCCGTGGCTCGCCTCGATCATATCGCAACGGAAATAATCATACGCCATTACCGAACAGCCTACCGGCGCGATACCGATCGTTTTACCCTCGATACCGAGTTCGTCGATCGCTTCCGCTACTAACCGATGAACAATTCCATGCGTGCAGCCGGGGCAGTAATGCAATACTGCATCGGTGAGCGCCTTCGGTTTCTGAAATACCATAGCCATTATTTCGCCTCCTTTTCAATTGCGGCGATTACTTCATCCGTGGAAGGAATCATCCCGCCTACGCGGTTGCACATATTAACCGGCTTCGAACAGTTGATCGCGAGTTTAACATCCTCGCTCATCTGTCCCATGTTGAGTTCCACGGTCAAAAAGCTCTTCACCTTCGCTGCCGCCTTCGAAAGCGGCGCTTTGGGGAACGGGAAGAGCGTTATCGGACGGATCATCCCGACCTTGATTCCGCGCTTTCTGCATTCCACGATCGCGTTCTTGGAAACACGCGCGGTAATGCCACAGCTTACGACGCAGATTTCCGCATCGTCCATCATGTACTCTTCCCAGCGGCACTCTTCCTTCTCCAACTGCGCATAGCGTTCGAAACGCTCGCAATTGGTCTTTTCGAGTTCCTCGGGCTTAAGATAGAGGGAATTGACGATGTGATGCTCGCGCTTCAGTTCAGTACCGGTCGTAGCCCACCCCGACTTCAATTCTTCATTCTTCGCCTTCCATTCCTCATAGGGAACTTCCGGCGGAAGTTCCACCGGCTCCATCATCTGACCCATCGTGCCGTCCGCCAGAAGCATCGCCGGCATGCGGTACTTCTCGCCGAGTTCGAACGCGAGTCGCGTCATGTCGGCCATCTCCTGCACAGTAGCCGGCGCGAGGACGATAATATGGAAGTCGCCATGTCCCGGACCACGCGTCATAAAGAAATAATCACTCTGGCTGGGCTGAATGCCGCCCAAGCCGGGACCACCGCGCTGAACGTTCACGATCAAAGCCGGCAGATCAGCGCCGGCGAGATACGAGATGCCTTCCGCCTTGAGCGAAATGCCCGGCGAGGAGCTGGACGTCATCGCGCGCTTACCAGTCGAAGCGCAGCCATAGACCATGTTAATCGCAGCAATTTCCGATTCCGCCTGCAGGAAGGTTCCGCCGATTTTGGGCATCCGCTTAGCCATATAGGCCGCGATTTCGGTCTGCGGGGTAATCGGATAGCCGAAATAGTGACGGCAACCGCAACGAATCGCCGCTTCTGCGATCGCCTCGTTGCCTTTCATTAAAACTTTTTCGCTCATGATTATCTCTCCACGGTGATGACGCAATCGGGACACATCAAGGCGCAGCTGGCACAGCCTACGCACGCCGCCGGATCAGTGCACTCGACCGGGGTGTGACCTTTGCGGTTAAGTTTAGTTTTGGAAAGCGCGAGAATGTGCTTAGGGCAAGCGGTAACGCAAAGTCCGCATCCCTTGCACAGGTCTTCCTTAAATGTCAATTTTGCCATGTGTACAATACTCCTTATTTCACATAAGTGCGTATTATATCATATTTCCCCGATTTCTGCATCAAGGAATTGTGGGGAAGCCGAGGACGCCGCAGTTGGGGCCGACGAAGTAGGAGGTGGCGATGGCGCGGTGGACGTAGGACTTAGCGCCGGAGACTGCGTCCTTTAACGAATGGCCGAGGGCTAACTCGGCAGTGAGCGCAGCGGCGAGTGAACAACCGGTGCCATGGGTGGAGATCGGGTCGGGGAGCCAGGGAGCGGAGAACTCGGAGAACTCGTGGCCATCGTAGAGAACATCGATGGCGGCGGAGGAAGAACAATGACCGCCCT
>R14__coassemble_1307_pt1 | contig 12743 bp, 15 predicted proteins | sample R14__metabat2_high_PE_051 | metagenome-assembled genome bin R14 | reverse complement strand
GAGTGTCTGCTTTGCAAGCAGAATGTCGCCGGTTCGAATCCGACTACCTCCACCAATTCAAGCACTTGAAGTCAAGCACCGTATATGGTCAGAACCAAGATATTAGGCATTGACGCCGAAGTCGCAAAGTCCTTTCGCGAAAGAGCGAAGGGACTTATTGGTTTTAAGTCCCTGCCTTTAGGTAAGGGAATGCTGATTACGAAGTGTAACGCCATCCACACCTGCTTCATGAAATTTCCGATTGATGCGATCTTTCTCGACGGCGAGTTGAAGGTGGTGAAGGTCGTTAGAAACATCCGTCCCTGGCGATTGCTCGTCTGGGGAGGATGGCGTGCTCGCAGTGTTTTGGAGATCGCTTGCGATACCTTGAAATTGGTGGACCCTGCGGGACTTGAACCCACGACCTAGAGATTATGAGTCTCCAGCTCTGACCGACTGAGCTAAGGGTCCTCAAAAAAAGTAAGTGTATTATATCATAAATTATGATATAATGCGCATATGAATTTAAAAAATCTTTTGCTGTCGTTGTTTCCGGCGTTGGCAATTGTCGGTTGTTCGACGATCGCCGATGCGCGCAAAGCACAATCGTCCATTGCAGCTTTAGCCAATAATAATGCGCCTATGACGGCGCGTGAGCTATCGCTCAAGGACTATTCACTACAGCAGTTGGTGGACTTCGCAATGACGAATCGACCTTCGATGCGCAGTGCCGCGCTCAAGCTCGAAGATGCTCGACTCGCGCTCAAGTCGATCGCTGCCGAAGCACCGCTTGTGTCGTCCACCCCATGGAACTCGCTGGACCTTTCGGTGAGCGCGAGCCATTCGGAGTCGAGCGCGGGGAGCCACTTCGATGATATGAAGTGGAAGACGGATGGTAATCCTTCCGCCTCGCTCTCGCTCGATATTCTCATCTACGATTTCGGGCGCAACGATGCGGACTTCAAAGCGCAGGTCGAGAATGTAATCGCGGCTGAACTTGAGTGCACCGAAACCGGCTACACAGTTTTCAACGAAGTCGCGAACGCCTACTTTACTTTGCTCGAGCAATGTGCACTTTTGGAAGTCGCGCATACGAACGAGTATGAATATGCGCTTCATGTCGATCAAGCGCAGAAGCGGCTCGATGCTGGTGAAGCAATGAAGCTCGATCTCTTGCGGGCAAAGCTCGATCTCGCACAGGCGAAGGAGAAGACGGTTGCCGCGCAACTTAAGGTTCGTACGGCGGGAGCGGAGATGATGCGTTCTCTCGGTATTGATGCGGCGCAGGGCGAGCGTTCGGAGATTATGGAGTTTGAAGGCAATGCGCTTTCGTTCGCGCTTAAGGGTTTTCCGCGGACCAAGTATACGGTAAAGGAGGCATACGCGATCGCCCATACCAATGCGCCGGTGATGAAAGTCGCGCGCGCGAAATTGCGTTCGGCTTCTGCGGGAGTCGATCGGGCGATTGCTGATCTTTATCCGACGATTTCGGCGTCCACGAGTTTGCGGTGGACGGATCCGCTCTGGTATTTCAACTGGGGATTTTCCGCTGCGCAAAGTCTCTTTACCGGCTTTAAGAAGACGACCGCGGTTGAGCGTGCCGTAGTTACGATGCAACAGAGTGAAGCGGATATCTACCGCATCGAGCAGGAACTCTCGCGCGATCTGGAAACGGCGATCGCCTCTCGGGACAACGCCCGGGAAGCGGAACGCACTGCCGCCGAATCGTATGCGCAGGCGCTGGAGAATCGCTCGGTCGTTAATGAGCAGTATGAGCAGGGAGATGTGAGCCGCGTAGAGTATACCGATTCCGTTTCCGCCTATGTGCAGGCGCTCGGCAGTCGCATCAGCGCGTTCTACGATTGGCAGCGTTCGGAAGCCGCGCTCTTTGCGGAAATCGGCATGTATCCGGTCTATGAAGAAAGAAAGTTTACAGAGGAGGTAAAGTAAATGAATAATCGAATTGGCGAATTGGCGAATTGGCGAATGATGGGCGCGGTATTGGCGCTCGCGTTGGTTGCCGGTTGCGGGGAGGCAGGTCCGCAAGGTCCTAAGGGTAAGACGAAGTACCGCTTTGCGCCGATTGTGCGAACGGATATCGTGCGTACGGTGGAGGCGACGGGAACTGTCCAGCCGCGCAATACGCCGAACGGCATTCCAGTCGGGGCGCAGGTGAATGGACGCGTGGTCAAGATGTTCGTCGACTACAACTCGATCGTCACTAATGGACAGATCGTAGCCTTGATCGATCCGCTGGTTTATGAAGCGACCTACAAGAGCGCGCTCGCGCAGCTTCATTCGAATCAGGCGAAGTATGTGCTCGCCGAAAAGACGCTTGCGCGCAAGACCAATCTCTTTAAGAAGCAGATGTGCAGCGAGGCCGATTATGATGCGGCGGTAGAATCGCGTGATACTTCCAAGGCGGCGGTCGAACAGAGTGAAGCGAGCGTCTCCAAGGCGAAGGCGGACCTTGATTACTGCACGATTCGCTCGCCCGTGAATGGCGTCGTGATCGCCCGCAAGGTGGAGGAAGGCGAGACGGTCGTTTCCTCGATGAATGCAGTGCCGGTCTTGACGATTGCGGAAGATCTTAAGACGATCTGGGTGGAAGCAACGATTCCGGAAGCGGATGTAGGGAACATCAAGGTCGGTCAGGATGTAACCTTTACTGCCGATGCATACCGCCGCAAGTTCAAGGGCAAGGTGAAGCAGATTCGACTTGCCGCGACTACGACCAATAATGTCGTAACTTATCCGATTATCATCGAGGCGGAGAATCCCGATGAAATGCTCTTCCCGGGAATGACGGCTACGCTCTCAATCGAGACCGCGCGTGCGGAGAATGTAGTCGCAGTTTCGGCGGCAGCTTTCAGATTCCGTCCGAAGTCCGAAGAACTCGGCGATATGGAAGTACCCCGTGGCAAGAAGGTGTGGATTGTTGAGGACGGCAACCCGAAACCGGTGTTGATTACTGAAGGCGTAAGCGATGATTCGTTCAGTGAACTTGTTGATGCCGCCGATCTTGAAGGCAAGGAAGCGATCGTGGGCTATGAGATCGTTGCGCAGATGGGTCCGGGCAAGGATGATCAGGAGAATCCCTTCATGCCCAAGATGCCTAAGCGTGGTACTCAAGGCACGGCTCCGGAGCCGAAAAAGTAAGAAATAAAAGTGAAGAGTGAAAAAGGGCAATGGCACATTTAATCGAGATTAGGGACCTTCGAAAGACGTATGCAATCGGCGATGAACCGGTGCATGCGTTGGACGGGGTTTCGGTGACTATTGACGAAGGCGAATTCGTGGCAATCATGGGCGCATCGGGCTCGGGAAAATCAACGATGCTCAACATCCTCGGTTGTCTCGATACGCCTACGAGCGGTTCATATCTGTTGGATGGACTCGAGGTCGCCAAGCGTTCAGCAACGGAGCTGGCGATAATCCGCAACAAGAAGCTCGGGTTCGTTTTCCAGAACTTCAATCTCCTGCCGCGTACTCGTGCAGTGGAGCAGGTGGAACTACCTGATCTTTATATGGGACGTCTGACGCGCATCCAGCGGCGCAAACGCGCGCTTGAACTCTTAAAGCGCGTGGGACTCGGGGGACGCACGGGACACACTCCCGCGCAGCTTTCGGGTGGACAGCAACAACGCGTCGCAATCGCGCGGGCGCTGATGAATGATCCGCCGGTACTCTTCGCCGATGAACCGACCGGCAATCTCGATACGAAGAGCTCGATTGAAATCATGAATCTCTTTACCGAACTTTCTAACGAAGGTATCACCATCATCATGGTAACTCACGAAGATGATATTGCTGCCTATGCGAAGCGCCATCTCTTAATGCGGGACGGAAAACTCATCAAGGACGACAAGCAATGAACTTCGGGATGATATTCAAAGTTGCCGTATTGGCGATTCTTCGGAACAAGACGCGTTCCCTCTTGACCTGTCTCGGTATTATCGTCGGTATCGCGGCAGTGATTGCAGTAATGGCAATCGGGTCGGGTGCGCAGAAGATGATGGTGAAGGAAATCTCATCAATGGGCGATAATTTGGTGATGGTGTTTCCCGAGCGCAATCGTCGAGGCGCAGTTTCAGTCGGCATGGGCCAAGGCCAGACAATGACGGCAGGTGATGCTGAAGCGATTAAGAAGGAACTCGCCTATCTCATCAAGGGGATAAGTCCCTCGGTACGCGCGAGTGTGCAGATGGTGTACGGGGCGAAGAACTGGTCCGGCAATGTGCAGGGCGTCTCCACCGACATTACCCAGATCAGCAACTGGACGGTTACTGATGGACGTTTCTTCACCGAGGACGAAGAAAAGCTCGCTACACGAGTGTGCGTTATCGGTACGACCGTTAAGAGCAATCTCTTTGAGGATGAAGACCCCGTCGGGAAAACGATTCGACTTAAGAACATGACCTTCAAGGTGGTTGGCGTCTTGGGCTCGAAGGGTGCGAATAACTGGGGACAAGATCAGGACGACGTAATCATGGCTCCCTATACCGCGGTTCAGCGATATCTGCAGCGCTCGGTTTTCCGGACGATTAACATGATGAATATCTCCCTTATCTCGATGGATGACCTTGATGAGGCGAAACGCGAAATCGCTGCGCTTTTGCGTCAGCGCCACCATCTCGCCGATTATCAGGATAACGACTTCGAAACGCGTGATACGACCGAGATCATGAACACTATCGGTTCCGTAACTGGCCTTATGACCGTACTCTTGACCGCAGTAGCGGCGATTTCGCTGCTGGTCGGTGGTATCGGCATTATGAATATCATGCTCGTTTCGGTAACTGAACGCATTAAGGAGATTGGCCTTAGAATGGCAATCGGAGCAACGCCGGTAAATATCCTTTCGCAGTTCATCTTAGAGGCGGTAGTCTTATCGACCGTAGGTGGAGCGATCGGGGTAATTGTAGGTATTGCTGGCGCGCAGGTTATCGGGGAAGTCAAAGGTTGGCCGATCGAGGTCGGCGTCGCTTCAACAGTATACGCGTTTCTTTTTTCCGCATTAGTTGGCATGTTCTTCGGGTTCTATCCGGCCTATCGGGCATCGAAGCTCAATCCGATTGATTGCTTGAGGTACGAATAAACCATGTACGCCGACATACCGCTTTGGCTTTCGATTGTGTTCATGTTGGGTGGCCTCGTGGCGCTCGCGTGGTCCAGTGATGTGTTTGTGGACGGTTCAGCGGCGGTTGCGAAAATCTTAGGCGTTTCGCCGCTCATCATCGGTATGGTGATTATCGGCTTTGGAACAAGCGCGCCGGAGCTTTGTGTTTCGGTGATGTCGGGACTGAACGGACATGCAGATCTTTCGCTCGGGAATGCTTATGGTAGTTGTATCTTCAACATCGCAATCATTCTCGGGGTAGCGGTGATGATTTTTCCGTTAGTGGTGCGTCCTTCAGTCGCTTACATTTCCGGGGGACTCTTAACGTTCGTTTCGCTTTTTTCGTGGTTCATTTTGAAGGACGGCTTTTGCTCGCGTGCGGATGCAACGGCGCTCTTGGTCGGGTTCGCGATAATCATGCCGCTTTACTGCTGGTTCGACCAGAAGGCGAATCCTCCCGCCGGAGAAGGCGCGGAGAAGCGCCTCCCCGATCGCATTCGACTGGATGCTCGTTATCGTCGCATTTTGCGTGGACGCTTCTTGGTAGCAACGATTAAGTGTTTAGTGGGATTGGCGGTGTTAATTGGATCTTCGCATTTCCTCGTCTGGGGAGCGGTGGATTTTGCGCGTGCAGTCGGGGTAAGCGATTTGATGATCGGGCTTACGATTGTTGCAGTGGGAACGTCCCTACCGGAACTTGCGAGCGCAATTCAGTCCGCGCGCAAAGGCGAGCATGAGTTCGTCTTAGGGAACATCATCGGCTCCAACCTTTTTAATACGCTTGCGGTAGTGGGCTTAGCAACGGTGATTTCGCCTACGGACGGCTTTTCGCCGTATATCCTGACGCGTGATCTGCCATTGATGGCGCTGTTGTCGCTTTCGATTTTCTTTTTCGGTTTTAACTGGAAGCATCCGAAGTTCCCCGGTGCAATCAATCGCAAGAAGGCGTTCATCTGGCTTTCGGTGTTCGTAGCTTACACGATTATTATGTTCTTACAGGAGACAGGTAGATTATGAGTAAAGTTATTGCCATTGATGGACCCAGTGGTGCGGGTAAATCAAGCGTTTCGAAAATCGTCGGCAAGAAGCTCGGCTATTTGCATGTGGATAGTGGAGCCTTGTACCGGATTATGACTTGGCAGTGTCTGGAAAACCAAGTCGATACCGACAACCCCGAAGCGATTGCCGAGTTTGCGAACAAGGTGGAGATTGAGTGCCGTCCCGAGAACGGTGCAATCGCCTACTATGTGAAAGGTGAAGCGCCGGGAAATAAGATTCGCACTCCCGAAATCAACGCTCACGCCTCTCAGGTAGCGACGGTAAAAGAGGTGCGCGATCGGATTACCGCGATTCTGCGCGGGATGACGGCTTACGGCGATTTGGTGGTGGAAGGTCGGGATATCACGACTGCGGTTTTCCCTGATTCCCCGAACCGCTTTTATCTCACAGCTTCGGCGGAAGCGCGTGCGCGTCGGCGTCAGAAGGAAGAAGTCGAGAAGGGCATCGCCAATCAGAGCGCGGAAGCAGTCAAGGCCTCGCTCTTGGCGCGTGATAAGATCGATTCCACCCGTAAGTATGCGCCGCTTAAGAAGGCGGACGGCGTGATGGAGATCGACTCCAGCGATTTGACGCTCGACCAGGTGGTGGAGACGGTGCTTGAAGCTCTCCGTTAAGCTCTCGCTGATTGTGCTCGCGGCCTATCTTTTTGCCGCGCTTTTCGGTGAAATCCAATATCGCCGCGCATTGGCGGATGATGTAACGGCGGCCTACAATCAGGTCGATACATCCATCCGTTATCAGCCGCCTTCGCTTGAACATTGGCTGGGGACGGATAACCTCGGTCGTGATGTGGGCTTAAGATTGGTGCAAGGTGCACGGATTGCATTCTATGTCGGCATCCTTACTTCGCTTATCGCGATTCCACTCGGGGTGATTCTTGGACTTCTCGGGGGCTACTACGGAGGCAAGATCGATTCCATCGTCGTCTGGCTTTGTGCAACGGTAGCGTCCATGCCCGGGCTCCTCTTTATCTTGGCGATTTCGCTGGTGGTCGGTAAGGGACTGCTCGGTATCATCGTTGGTATCGGGCTTACGACTTGGGTAGGAACTTGCCGTACAATTCGTGGGGAAGTTATGAAGCATCGCGATCGCGCGTATGTTCAGGCGGCGAAGACACTTGGCTATAGCGATATGCGGATTATGTTCCGGCATATCTTACCCAACGTCGCGCACATTATTCTCATTCAGTTCTCCATCCGTTTCCCCTCGAGCGTTTCGACGGAAGTGTTTATTTCGTTCTTGGGTATCGGGGTGCAGGGCGAACCGAGTTGGGGAGTGATGATCAATAACGCCCGTACACGGCTTTGGCAGGGGATTTGGTGGGAGATGACCTTCACCACGATCGCGATTTTTCTGTTGGTATTAGTATTCAATCATCTTGCGGACTATTTAAGGGATAAGTTCGATCCCGCGTTAAGAACATGAATAACGAAGAAAAAGCGGAAGCGCTCTTCATGAGCGGACTTAACTGTGCGCAAGCGGTCTTCACCGCTTTCGCCGATGAAATGGGACTCGACGAAGCGACCGCAATCAAGGTCTCCTGCGGATTGGGCGGCGGCGTGGGACGTCTTCGCGAGGTTTGTGGTGCGGTAAGTGGTGCGGCAATGGTAATCGGTTATCGTGCGGGCGGGGACAAAATGAAAGCCTATCCGCTCATTCAGGATTTTGCCGCGCGTTTCAAGTCCGAAACCGGCTCGATTGTCTGTCGTGAGCTCTTATCTGGAATCGCTGCGACTCAAGGTGGTGTCGCTGAAATGCGCAGCGCAGAATATTATAAGAAGCGTCCCTGCGTTGAACTCGTCAAACTCGCCGCGCGACTTTTAGCGGATAGTGCCTCCAAATCTCAAAAATAAAACCACATTTGGAGGAAACTCAAAGAATTTTTGCGCTGAGTATTGTCCTTTTCTCCAAAAAATGATATAATACGCACTGACAAAAAGAAATGGGAGGTTCTTTATGATAGGTAGAGAAGCTGAGATCGGTCAGTTGCGAGATGCGCAGAATTCTGAATATTCGGAATTTGTTGCTGTTTACGGTAGGCGTAGAATCGGGAAGACTTTTTTGATTAATGAGACCTTTAATTATAAATTCGCTTTTCATGTCGCTGGAGTTGAAGGTGCTAGTCGGCGGGTGCAATTGGACCAGTTCCGATTGTCCTTAAAGCGTCAGGGGCGCATAGAATGTCCGCGCTTGAATTCATGGGCGGAGGCTTTTTATGAATTGGAGTTATTGCTTGATGGTATGGGATCGGGCAAAAAGGTGGTTTTCTTAGATGAATTACCTTGGTTTGATACTCAGCGATCGGGGTTCTTGGCGGCCTTTGAGAATTTTTGGAATGAGTGGGCGACTTCACGAAAAGACATTTTATTGATAATCTGTGGCTCGGCTACAACTTGGATTATCAATAAGGTTCTTCGAAATCGCGGCGGATTGTATAATCGGGTCACCAAGCGTATAGCATTGAAGCCGTTTACCTTAAGTGAATGTGAGAAATACGCGGCCTATAAGCAATTGAATTTTGATCGTCGACAGTTGTGTGAATGCTATATGGCTTTCGGCGGTGTGGCATATTATTGGAGTTTGTTGCAAGAAGGTCAGAGCGCGGCTCAGAATTTTGATCGACTGTTCTTCGGAGAAACCCATGAGATGCGGGATGAATTTCGATGTCTGTTCTCATCAATGTTTAAGATGTCCACGCTGCACATGGAAATTGTCCGTATAATCGGACATAGTGATGGCGGCATGACACGGGCGGATATTATAGAAAAATTGAAAAACAAAGTTTCCGGCGGAGATTTACGTGAGGCGCTGGAGGAATTAGTTGAGTGCGGATTTTTGAATGGATATAACGAAATCGGTAAAGCGAAGAAGGGCATAGTTTATCATCTGGTCGATGCCTATGTGCTTTTTTATTTTCGATTCCTTGAAGGTTATCACGGACGTAACGAACATTACTGGTCGCAAAATTATCGGTCTCCCGCTTTTAATACTTGGCGCGGCTTGGCGTTTGAACGGCTTTGCATGGCGCATGTCTCTCAGATCAAGTCGGCGCTGGGAATATCTGGAATCGCGAGTGAGGTGTATTCATGGCGGTATCATGGTTCCAATGACGATGAACGGGGGGTGCAGATTGACATGCTGATTGATCGTAGTGACGACACGGTTGATCTATGTGAGATGAAGTATTGCGCGGAGGAATATGAATTAAAGTCCAGTGAAGCGGATCGATTGGTTCATCGCGCGGAAGTGTTTCGTCGCGTGGTAGCGCCTGCAAAATCCGTACGAATAGTTATGGTTACTACTTATGGGGTGAAACATGGCAAACATAGCGGTGTTTTCCAGGGTGAGGTAGTGTTGAATGACCTTTTTAAATAGGAGAAAAATAACATGAAAACTAATAAAGAAATTCGGGAGTTCGCGGCTAATAGACTGCGTGGAGCGTGGCTTTGGCGCGTATTGGGTATTGAAATGCTACTGGGCATCGTAGCGGTGTTGGCGATATTCGTAGCGATGCGGATTGAACCGGTAGTACTGAGTAGTTTTGTCAATTATCTTTTCAGTGCGCTTATATCGTTCGGTATGGCGGCGGTGGGACTCAAATTGGCGGCGGACGATTCGAATGGTATAGTCGCGGCTGGCTTTTCGGGTTATAAGCGTCCATTCCCGTTGTTGTGGCTTTTCTTGCTGACGGGCATGAAGATATTCCTTTGGTCGTTGTTGCTGATCGTACCCGGCTTTATCGCTATGTACCGCTACCGGATGGCATGGTACATTAAGTGCGAGAATCCCGAGCTTTCAGCGGTGGACTGCATTGAGCGCTCGAAGCAGATGATGGAGGGCTATAAGATGCAGGCTTTCAAACTGGATTTGAGCTATGTGCTTAAGATACTGCTCGCTTATATGGTGATGCTGGGGGTAGCGTCGATAGATTTTAAAGACGTCGGCCTATTTACTTTTTTGATTTTGCTGGTGGTGATACTTGTCGCCTTCGCTTATTGCGTAGTCGTCGGCTTCCGCCTTTTCGCCGCCCGTGCAATCTTCTACACCGAACTTAAATCGCGCCAATAACGACGATGCAAAAGTTGTCGATAATCATTGTCACTTGGAATAACGAGGAGGTTCTTAAGAATTGCCTTGAATCGTTAAACCAGGTGTATGGTGATTGCTACTTGGAAGTTATCATAGTCGATAATGGTAACTCTCCCAAGGCGAAGTCCTTGTCGTCCAGCTACCCATGGGTTAAGTATATTGCCGCTGAACGCAATCTCGGTTTTGCAGGGGGCAATAATCTCGGCTTTAAGGCGGCAACGCGCGATTATATTCTGCTCTTGAATGACGATACTATAGTACATGAAGATTCGTTTACGCCGCTAATTGAATTTTTGAAGAGCCACCCGAAAGTCGGTATCGTCCAAGGTACGATGAACATCCCTGGCTTAAATAATGGACTTGACGATTGCGGAACTGAAATGACGATTTTCGGCGTTCAGCGTCATCTTAATTGGGGCAAGCCCACTTTGACTACGAAGCTCGTTCCGCGAAAGGTGTTTGCGGTTAAAGGCGCAATGTTGATGTTCAAGCGCGAGGTAATTAAGGATGTCGGCGGATTTCTCTTTTACGATCATTTCAAGAGCTATTATGAAGAGACCGACTTCTGTCATCGTGCCGGTAATGCCAATTGGGAAAGCTGGTTTGTGCCTACCCCGCCGATAGATCATCTCTGTGGTACGACTTCGGGCAAGTTTCGGCGCGAGGAGATTTGGACGCAATATATCGCCAATATCCTCTTTTCTTTCCGGCGCAACTTCGGCTTTTGGCGTAGGTTAGTTACAATACCGATCTTTTCGCTTCTCGCTGCGTTGCGCTATCCGCGATATTTCTTAAACGCCCTCCGCCTTAATCGCATGCGTATTAATGAAGGTTAAAGTTGCCGCGGAGAATTGATGTCTATTTGCGTGTCTTTGCTTTTTTGGTTGAACGTTTGCGATTAGTGGTTTTGGTTAGATTCGCAGCGTCTTGGTCAAGCATTTTTTCGACTTCAGCGATGGAGTATGTTTCACCACGGTCGGCTTCGCCCTCGGCTATGAGGATGTCTTCGTAGGTTTCGGCTTTCTCAAGTTTTTCGGCGATTCGTTCCCAGTCGGCGGCGTTCATAAATACCGAAGTAGCGCGTCCGTTTTGGGTGAGGATAATCGGGCGATGGGTTTCGGCTGTGCGAACTACGCAATCGGCGAGGGTGGTGCGGAATTCGGACATGGAAATGATATCTTCAGTGGGTTTGAAAGAAGGCATGATGTTTTCTCCTTAATTGTCGGTGATGAGAGTATTGTACCAAATTTCGTACGCAATTGTCAATGGTAAAATTAGGTTGGTGAGTGTAATTCGTCCCAAGGGTGCGCAGATTCGTCCCAAGGGTGTTTTGATTTTGACGGAGGGAGATTTGATTTTGACGGGCGGTGATTGCAATTTCTCCCAAGGAAGATTACCACAAGTCGTCCGGAATATGATATAATACACAACATGGAGGAGATTTATGAGTAAAGAGGCAGATAAACCGGAACCGGATGGCATCGCCGAGTTCTTGTCCAAACTGGACGATCTTGATTCGGATGATGAGGCGTTTGAGGTTGCGGCCAAACGAGTGTTGAAGCGGCATATTCAAGCGTTTAAGGAGCTGGCGAAATGAAGCAGATATCCAAAGCGCGTGGGGTTGTCAGTTGCATCCGGAGTGATGGATTATTCGCAGTTGCTTGACTGGGTAAAATCGCATATTCAATGAATAATAGGGTGAATGAGTTTAGGTTGAAGTTGCGCGAGTATCAACGCGCGAGATTACCGGAGTTGAGGATGGAGGCGCCGTCCATAAGCCGGTATGAAGGCGAAGTTACGCTTATCGCATATACCTTCCCCAAGGACGAAAACGATTTTGACTTCATTGAGTTCGCTATCCGTCAATCATGGCATTGTCTGGGGAAGTTGAAGGCGGTGATTATCGCCGATCGCATGACCGAGCGACTGGACGCATTCGTCAAGGCGAATCCCGAGGTTGAGATTCAGCTCGAGCCATCGCTAAAGGTCGGCGATATCTTGACGATGACCGACGATTGCATCGAGCGACTCCACACGCGCTTTTCAACGCCCTATTGTCTGATTGTTCAAGATGATGGTTTTCCGCTGCGCAATCGCCTAAGCGAGTTCCTCGGGAAGTATGATTATCTCGGTTCGCCTTCAACTCGTGAAGGGTGGGTTCGGGACATTGCGCATCGAGTTTTGCAGATTATCATGAACGGAGGTTTTTCGCTGCGTTCGCGCAAGATTTGCAAGGCGGTATCGCAGGAATGGAAATTTTGGAAACACGTTATCAAACGGAGTAGTCGCTATTATTCCGAAGATTATATCTACTCATCGCTCTGTCGACGCAATCCCTTATTTGCGCTGCGATTCCGTTTCCCCAGCGCCAAGGTTGCGCGCGAGTTTTGCTTGCCGGATTTCACGGGCGTAGTGGATATTCGGAACTCTCCAATAAAGCCACTTGGAGTCCATGGAACGACTGCTTGTTTGCAATTATTAGGAATATAAATTATGG
>R14__coassemble_1306_pt1 | contig 12749 bp, 13 predicted proteins | sample R14__metabat2_high_PE_051 | metagenome-assembled genome bin R14 | reverse complement strand
GAGTTCGGTGGTTCGAAGCGGGCGGTGGCGCGCGTTTCCAGAGCTGCTACTTCTATTGTCAGGAAGATGCTTTCAAGGTGATGGACGATTTCCGTGCTGCTACCGGTCCGGATGCCGATTTGCAGACCTTGTCGCGCGGCGTAAATGTTGTCGGTCTCGAGTCGCAGAGCTCGGATATGATCAAGCTTCATGCGCAGATGTTCAAGAAGCACGGCATGAGCTCGATCCGTAACTTCGACGCTTTGAACGACGTCAACAACCTCAAGTGGTCCGGTCAGTGCATCCACGACGCCGGCCTCAACCACGAAGTGGTGGTGACGATGATGGGACTGCCGCCGGGAATTGACAACAAGGGCACGCACACTCCCGAGTTCTATCGGGATACTTTGAAGAAGATCATGGACGCGGGCATTCCTTTTGATCGCGTGGCGTTCAAGGATGCGTCCGGCACTTCCACGCCCTCGACCGTCTATAACACGATGAAGCTTTGCCGTCAGCTGCTCGGGGACAAGGTGCACATCCAGTTCCACTCCCACGAAACTGCGGGTAACGGCGTTGCCTGCTACCTCGCTGCGTTGCGCGGTGGTGCGGATGGTCTTGACCTCTCGATGGCGCCGATGTCGGGTGGTACTTGTCAGCCGGATATCATCACCATGTGGCATGCGCTCGATGGTGATCCTGATTTCGGCTTCGATTTCGACATCGCGAAGATCAAGAAGGCGGAGGATGGCTTTAAGAACGCGATGAAGAAATACTTCCTCCCGCCGGAAGCGATGAATGTGAATCCGCAGATCGTGTGGAGTCCGATGCCGGGTGGTGCGCTTACTGCTAATACCCAGATGCTGCGCGATAATAACATGATGGATAAGTACGACGACATGATCGCGGAGATGTACGACTGCGTGCGTCTCGGCGGCTTTGGAACGTCCGTCACCCCCGTCTCCCAGTTCTATGCCCAGCAGGCGATCCAAAACGTGATGTTCGGCAAGTTCAAGAAGTTCGCGCCGGGCTATGCGAAGATGGTGCTCGGCTACTTCGGCAAGACGCCCGTTCCGCCGGATCCGGAGATCGTCAAGAAGGCGAGCGAATTCATGGCTTCGAGCGACCTCAACAAGGCTTACAGTCAGCCGACTACGAAGACCGTACTCGAAATGAACGATGCGGACCCGAAGAAGGGCGGCGCGGTTGCGAAGAAGATGCTGGAGGATGCGGGGCTCCCCGTAACTGACGAGAATATCTTCATCGCCGCAAGCTGCAAGGAGAAGGGAATTCTCTTTCTTAAGGATCCTTCCAAGGCGCCTATGGGCTGCCGCTTCGCGGAAGAAGCTCCCAAGGCCGGTAAGGCGGGTCCGAAGACGATCACCATCGGCGGCAAGGCTTATGGGGTGGAAATCAAGGGCGACGGCAAGGCGGTAGTTAACGGTAAGGAAGTTACCTTCTCGGTTGCCGACGGCATCGCCAAGGCTCCGGCGGCGGCGAGCGCTCCGGCTGGTGGTCAGGAAGTAAAAGCGCCGGTTCCGGGCACGGTTCTTCGCGTGACTGCGCAGAACGGACAGAAGGTGGCGAAGGGTGATGAAATCCTCGTTATGGACGTAATGAAGATGGAAACTCCCGTTACCGCGCCTTGCGATGGAACGGTTACTATCAATGTCGCCGCTACCGACAAAGTTCAGACCGGAGACACTCTCGCAGTCGTTGGCTGATCGCCAACGTCTGCGAAGTAAGAAGTAAAAGGGAAAAAGGAAAAAGTAATGAGAAAAATCCTTTTAGCGCTTGCAATCATCGCTTCGATGGGAGCGTTCGCCAACGACGGCAGTGAAACGCCGGCTTGGCAGACTACTCTCGGCAAGGTGAAGAACATGTGGCCGGATACCGGCATTTGTTCGTTCTTAAAGTCCGAAGCGCCCGCTTATATTACCGGTAATACCGACGAGGCGGATCGTCCCGAAAAGAAGCCCTTAAGCGCCAATCGCTGGGGTTACTATGATAAGGACCTTACCTGGCACGGCGGTTACTTTGATGATACCGGCGCATTCGTCGCCGGACATGAAGTGAAGACGCTCTTTAACATGCCCTATGGCCTGGGACAGTTCATTATGATCCCGATTTGCTTGGTACTCTTGTATCTCGCGATCGTGAAGGGCTTTGAGCCGCTTTTGCTGTTGCCGATTGGTTTCGGTGGACTTTTGGCGAACTGCCCCTTGGCAGGCGTTACGGCGCCGGCGATGATGCATCACGGGATTATCGCCTTTAATGCGGCGGGGATTCCGGCGATGACGGCAGGCCTCATTGAGCCGGGTGGATTCCTCCACTATTTCTTCAAGTTTGGCATTGATACGGGGGTATTCCCGATCATGATCTTTATGGGTGTAGGCGCGATGACGGACTTCGGTCCCCTAATTGCGAACCCGAAGATGGCGCTCTTGGGCGGTGCCGCGCAGTTTGGTATCTTCTTCGCGCTTTTCGGTGCGCTGGGAATCTGCGCGCTTTGCGGGGCGGACTTCTTTGGCTGCGATCCGCTTTGCGCGGCCGCTTCGATTGGTATTATCGGCGGTGCGGACGGTCCCACGGCGATTTGGCTTACTTCGCGTTTGGCCCCGAATCTTCTGGGCGCGATTGCAGTAGCGGCTTATTCGTACATGGCGCTCGTGCCGATTATTCAGCCGCCAATCATGAAGGCGCTCACCACCAAGGAAGAACGTCTCATCAAGATGCCTCCGTTGCGTCCGGTGAAGAAGATCGAGAAGATCTGCTTCCCGTTGATTGTGCTCCTTCTCTGCGCATTGCTCTTGCCCTCGGCGGTACCGCTCATTGGTGCGTTGATGCTCGGCAACCTCGCGAAGGAAGTTGGAACTTCGGTCTCGCGTATCGCCGATACGATGTCCAACGCGCTTTGCAACATTGTGACGATTATGCTCGGTCTCTCCGTGGGCTCGAAGCTCGCGTGTGAGAAGTTCCTCTCCGGCACGACCCTCGCGATTCTCGCGCTCGGCCTTGTCGCGTTCTGCGTAGGCACTGCGGGCGGCGTGTTGATGGCGAAGCTCATGAACCTCTTCTCGAAGGTCAAGGTCAACCCGCTTATCGGTTCGGCCGGTGTTTCGGCGGTGCCGATGGCAGCGCGAGTTTCGAACAAGGTTTCGCTTTCTGAGGATCCGACGAACTTCATCCTCATGCAGGCGATGGGTCCGAACGTCTCGGGCGTAATCGGTTCGGCGGTAGTTGCGGGTATTCTTTACACACTTTGCAAGTAAACGATGCGCGATTATACTATCGGTAGAACGATATTCGGGAGCGAGGCGGCGATCAAAGCCGCCTACTCTCGTTTCGTTACCCAGCCGATAGATGAAGAGCAGCTCAGCGAAGGTTGTGAAAATCCCTACACCGAGAACCGCCTGACGCTATTTTCTGAAGCGAAGGTGGAGGATGTGGGGACGTTTGATGGACGTAAAAACCAGTCCATCGCCTTTGCGCCTTCGGCGAAACCCGGTTGGTGGATTCGTCGGATGGATCAACCCGAACAGCTCGATACGGCAGTTGATATTGCGAATCTCTGGACGAGCGCCCAGAATCTCGTTTTGCGCTCCGGGAGCGCCCACAATTATCTCCGGATGGTGGAGCACATCATCGCGCTTAAGCTCGGGCTGGGCGTTGATGATGTCCTTATCAAGGTCTATTCGGGCGATCCGCCGCTCTTTGCGGATTCGTCGGTTCCGCTCGTAAAGACGCTGGACTTTGCCGGCTACCATGAGAAGGACGAACCGGCCTCGTTCGTGACGGTTAAAGAACCGGTGGCGTTCGGTGGAAAACGCGGCGATTTTCTCTTATTCCTGCCGGCGGAGAAGGGCTCGAAAAAACTGCGTATCGACTGTGCAATTTCGTGGGATACGATAATCGGCGAACAGCGGATTGTTTTTGATGCGACGCCGGATACTTTCCGTTATGCGGCGTTTGCCCGCACCAATGCGACGCGCAAGCAATATCTTTTGGCGAAGACGATCGGCAAGCTTTTTGCGTCAACCCGCAATTGGGGTTATAACGAAAAGAATATCCTCATCCACGGACCCAAGCGCTTCTATACCGAACCGCGTTTTGCGCATAACGGCAAGTTTTTGGAACCCGTCTGGCATCGGGCGACGCTCGATCTGATGGCGGCGTTGGCGCTTACCGGTAAGGATCGCTTTGTGGGGACGGTCGTATCGTATCGGGCGGGACACACTCTCGATTGCGATGCGATTCGCGCGCTTTATCGAAATGAACTTTTAATAGGAGTATAAGTTATGGAAGAACAAATCAAAGCTAAACTGGAAGAGCTTCGTAGCGGTCTGCAGGCTGACGGCGGCGATCTTGAGCTCGAGAAGATCGAGGGCAAGGTCGTGTATTTGAAGCTCGTCGGACACTGTGGGAGCTGTCCCTTCGCGATGATGACCCTTAAGCAGGGCATCGAAGTCGCTTTGCAGGAGATCGATCCGGAAATCACGGTAGAGAGGGTAATGTAATGAAGACGGTGAATGTAAGTTTGGTAGGTGTCGGTGGACAGGGAATCATCCTCACCGCTGATTTGCTCGCGAAAACTGCGGCGATTGCGGGCTATGATGTAAAGAAGAGCGAAATCCACGGCATGGCGCAGCGTGGAGGCTCGGTTACGAGTCAGGTGCGCTTCGGGGAGAAGGTCTCCTCGCCGATTATTCAGGAAGGCACCGCCGATGTGCTCGTCTCGTTCGATAAGCTCGAGGCGCTGCGGAACGCGGGGATTCTTGCGAAGGACGGCGTCGCGTTCGTTAATGATCAGTTCTTAGTTCCGGTGACGGTTTCGTCCGGACAACAGCCGATGATTGCCGATCTCGACGGTAAGCTTAAAAAGTCCATCAAGAAGCTTCATCTCGTGGACGCGATGAAGATTGCGACCGAGGAGGTCGGCAACGCGAGGACGATGAACATGGTGATCGCCGGTGCGCTTTCCGCTTTCTGTCCGTTTAAGGAGACGGACTGGATGAAGGCTTTGAAGGAACTTCTGACCGGTCCTAAGGCGAAGCTTCTGGAAATCAATCAGAAAGCCTTCGCCCTCGGTCGAGCCTCCGTCAATTCGTAATTCGAAAATTCGTCAATTCGAAAATTAACTGTTATGGGTATGTGGAATCGTACTGCGGAAACGCTTAGCCGGGATGAATACGCCAAAATTCAGCTCGAGGGGCTGAAGAAGTCCCTCGCTCGCGTTTGGCAGAACGACTTCTATCGCGTTCGTTTGCAAAAAGGCGGCGTGGGCTCGCCGGAAGACGTGCAGACCTTGGACGATCTTAAGCGTCTTCCGTTCTTCACCAAGGAAGATTTCCGTGAGGCGTATCCGCTCGCGATGAATTGCGTTCCGCGTAAGGATCTGCGCGAGTTTCATCAGTCCTCTGGTTCGACGGGAACCCCGGTCGTGATGGCCTACACCAAGAATGACCTTCTGCAGTGGGCGGAGTGCATGGCGCGTTGTTATTCGATGGCGGGTATGGATGAAGGGGACGCCGTGCAGATCATGCCTACTTTTGGACTTTTCAACGGCGGTTTCGGATGCTATCACGGGGCTCGTAAAGCGGGACTTTTTATTATTCCCGCCTCCTCGGGCAATACTGATCGTCAGCTAAAGTTGATGCGGGACTTTAAGACCAAGGGCTTTATCTCCGTCGTCTCGTATGTGCCGCGGCTTATTGAAAAGCTCGATGCGAGCGCCGAGAAAGACCTCCCCTATTTGAAGGTCGGCATTTTCGGTTCGGAGACGTTCTCGGATGAAACCCGCAAGCGCATTGAATCGCGTCTAGGTATCGAGTGCTTCGATATTTACGGTATGACGGAAACCGGTGGCGTTGGTACGACGGGTCAGGACTGCAAGGCGCATGCCGGTCTCCATGTCTGGGAAGATCAGTACATTACCGAAATCATCGACCCTAAGACAGGCGAAGTCGTACCGGATGGCGAGTATGGGGAAGTGGTCTTTACGTCCCTTACCCGCGAAGCGATGCCGATTATCCGTTATCGCACCCACGATATTTCGCGCATCCTGTCGCGCGAGAAATGCGCGTGCGGACGTACCTCGCTCCGCATTGACCGCATTACTGGGCGTACGGATGATATGCTGATCGTGAAGGGGGTTAATTTCTATCCGCGTCAGGTGGAGGATGCCTTAAAGGAAATTCCCGGGGTTGCGGATGAGTTCCAGATTGTGCTTACGACTAAGAACGGCATGACGGATGTAACCATCAATGTCGAAGCTGAAGTCGGCGTCACGGGACACACCGTCGCCAAGCACCTTAAGGAAAAACTCGGCTTTCTGCCGAAGGGCGATGTATTCCCGATTGGTGCGCTTCCGCGCACTGAAGGTAAGGCGAAGCGGGTCGTTAGGGTAAATGAAGAATGAAGGATGAACTGATACCTTCGTTTCGGATTGACCATACCCAGCTCCAGCCGGGCATCTACATCTCTCGTCAAGATACGCTATCCCCTGATTCGCAATTCGAAAATTCGAAAATTACCACCTACGACATCCGTATGAAGCGTCCCAACGTCGAACCGGTAGTAGAGCCAGCGGCGATGCATACGATTGAGCATATCATTGCGACCTATCTTCGAAATGATCCGGAGTGGAAGGATAAGGTCGTTTATTGGGGACCGATGGGCTGCTTGACCGGATCGTATCTCATCATGAAAGGCGCGCCGGATCCGGAGAGGGACCTCCTGCCGCTTATAATCAAGGCGTTTAAGTATTTAGCCGCTTTCGAAGGCGAGGTTCCGGGTACGAAGCCGGAAAATTGCGGCAATTATCGGTTACATGATCTGGACGGAGCCAAGCGCGAGGCAAAAGATTTTTTGCGTAAACTTGAGGCTTCGCCTTGCTTTATTTATCCGATTATGATATAATACGCGCTCATTGAACTTAAGGACGCTTAGCTCAGCTGGTTAGAGCATCTCCTTTACACGGAGAGGGTCGGGAGTTCGAATCTCTCAGCGTCCACCACCCCCCAGCATTGTTCATCGTCAAGCGTACGGGTTGACGGTCGGATTAGAAAAATGATATAATACGCAATGTTTGGACGGGATCGTAGCTCAACTGGACAGAGCGACGGTTTCCTAAACCGTAGGTTCCGGGTTCGATTCCCGGCGGTCCCACCATACTTTACAAACCCAGGTGTAATTTGATATAATACAACCATGACTATAAAGAAAAGCATAGGTGGTGGTGCGGCGATTGCCGACCGTCTGAAACTCGATGCCCCAGATTCTAAGGCCAAGAAGGACGTGAGCGGTCCTGCGGACACCGCGGCCTCGGTTGCCGGACTCATCGCGATGGTGGTCGCGGGAGTATTGGCGTATACGCTTTGGCAGCATTGGCAGTTTCTGATGCCGGCATGAAGGACGTAATGCTCTCGCCGCGTGCGAAGGCCGCGGTCAAACTGGCGCTGGAGGAAGACCTCGTCAGCGTGGATAAGTGCAAATCTTCGCCGTGGTGCGACGCGACCTCGATCGCGCTCGTAGACCCTCGGGCGGTCGCGACCGGCGAGATCTATGCGAAAGGCACGGGCTGCGTGGTCGCCGGGGCAACGGTGGCGCGAGCGGTGATGAAAGCGGTCGATCCCGCGATCAAGGTAAAGATTCTTAAAGGCGATGGAACTTGGGTCGAGCCGGGGGAAACGATACTTACTTTCCGGGGTAAGGCGCGCAGTATTCTCGCGGCGGAACGTACGGCCCTTAATTTCATGCAGCGGATGTGCGCTACGGCTACACTTACGCGTAAGTTCGTGGAGAGCGTGAAAAAGTATGGCACGCTCATTCTCGATACCCGCAAGACCACGCCGTGTTTAAGAGTGTTCGAGAAATACGCCGTTACCTGCGGCGGTGGCACCAACCATCGTATGGGAATGTACGACCGCGTGCTGATGAAAGATAATCACCGTCGGCTTTGGAAGGGTGGAAATCCCGATGAACTCGACCAGGCGGTTTTCGCGGCGCGCAAGCGCTTTTCGAAGCTCGCGGTGGAAGTCGAGGTAGAAAGCATAAGAGAGTGTCAAAGCGCGCTTAAGGCGAAGCCGGAGTGGATAATGCTCGATAATATGTCCATCGCGGACATGAAAAAGTGCGTTAAACTCTGCAAGGGTATCTCCAAGACGGAAGCCTCGGGCGGGATTACGCTCGATCGGGCGAAAGCGGTGGCGGCAACGGGAGTTACGGCAATCTCGCTCGGCTGTCTTACTCATTCGGCGGGTTCGATCGATCTTTCGCTGGAATGGAAAGCGGTGTGAAATTCGTCGTTGTAGACGTAGGCAATACTTCCACGGCCGTAGGACTCTGGACCGACGGCAAGGTGACGAAAATTTCGCATTGGGACGGGAATAACGCCGCTGCAGTGTCCGCGGCGGAACGATTGGTAAGCGCCGGCGCGAAGGCGCTCGCGTATGTTTCGGTAGTGCCGGAGCGGGATAAGGCATGGAAGCAATTCGCGAAAGCGAAGCAGCTAAAATTTCACCAAGTTTCGTATAGGGATTTTCCGATAAAGTCCGCAACCCAGCTTAAGCTCAATTATCCCGAGCCGGAGACGATTGGTGCGGACCGGTTGGCAGATGCGGCAGGAGCGGTTTCGCGTTATGGCGCGCCGGTATTGGTGATGGACTTTGGAACTGCGCTTACGGCGGCGATTGTGACGAAAGATCGGGTCTGGCGGGGAGGTGTAATCGCGCCGGGGTTCCCGTTGATGAGGGATTATCTCTTTGAACGAACCGCTAAACTGCCGAAGATGAAACTCGGTAGCGGCAAGGCGCCGAAAATCGGTCGCAGTACTGAAGAGGCAATGCGCTTTGGTGCAATCGTGGGCTATCGGGGAATGGTAAGGGAAATCGTAGCCGAACTTAAGCGTAATTTTCGGGAGGACTTCAAGCTGGTAGCGACGGGAGGGTTCGCGAAGTGGGCGCTTAGGGACGCCGAACTCGACTTTACCATCGATCCCACGCTTACTCTTTACGGAACTGGACTCATCGGGAGCGAGAGAATATGAAAAATTTAGTCTATATACTGCTTACTTCTTCACTCTTCCTTTTTACTTTCCCGGGTTGCGGTCCGTTCTGGATCGATCCGTATATTACGGTGAAGGAGTCGAATCTCAATTGGGTGTCGATTCATTACTACAATATGAAGAAGCAACCTATCCGTCGAATCGGAGTGGAGATTTTCGGGACTGGACAGGTATTCGTCCGTAAGGGAACAAGCGATTTGGTAAGCGATGATTTTGCGAAGCGCTATGAGAAGGAAGATTGGCAGAACATCAAGACCTCGCGGTTTCAGATTAGTCCTAAGGACGCGAATGACATCTTCCAGAATCTGGTTAATTTCGGTCTGCTCGATCGGGAGAAAACCGGCCGCGCCTCGAAGGCGGAGAAGTTCGATCGGTTCGTAGCAGTCAAGGCGAATATAAGTTGCAACGCGTATTCGGACAACGTGAATATGTTCGAGGCCGATCCGGATCTCGCGGAGCAACTGGTGGATGTAATTCGGGAATTTGAGAATCCGGCATTGTAATTTGTGCCGAAAAATGATAAAATAGGAACATTATGACTATCAGAGGTATGTTGGAACGTAGCGCCGCCCGTAACGGGAATGCGGTCTGCTTTGAGTGGTTTGAGAATAAACAGCGTCGTACGCGCACTTGGAACGAGCACCTTCGGCGGGTGCGCGAGGTGGCCGAGGGCTACGGCAGGACTTTCGGCTTGAGGCCGCATGAGGACAATGCGGCGATCATCCTCGGCAACTCCCCGACTTGGATGGAGAGCTATCTCGCGATCACCGGTACTGGTTGTGCGGTGGTGCCGATCGATCCGAAATTGCATAATGACGAGGTCGCCTATATCCTCAAGAATGCCGAGGTTAAGGTGGTTACGACCGATAAGGCGCACTTGAAGATGTTCCTCGCGATCGCCGGAGATCTGCCGAACCTCGAGGGCGTGGTGATTACCGATGGTCCCGTGCATGACGGTCAGCTGATCGCGAATCGGGTGAAGGTAATGGAATACGGCAAGCTGCAGATCGAAGGCGGCGGTAAGTGGTATGATGAGCACGTTGCCGAACCGGAAGATATCGCGTCCATTCTCTACACCTCGGGCACGACCGGCAAGCCCAAAGGCGCGATGCTTACGCATGATAACTTCTATCAGGATATCGAAGGCGGCATGGAGACCTTTAATGCCAATCTTACGGAGAAGGAATCGGTCTTCGTGGTGTTGCCGCTTTTCCATGCGTTTTCGTTTATCGCGAACTTCGTGATGGTGCATGACTTAAGCTGCAAGGCGGTGTTTATTGAGTCCTTACGGACGATTGCGCGCGACCTTCACGATATGAAGCCGACGGTGTTCTGTTCGGTGCCGTTACTTTGCGAGAAGCTGTATGAGAAGATTGAGGAAGGGCTCAAGGCCTCGAAGCTGGCGCAATTCTTGATGAAGATCGGTCTGCGCGGACTCGTCTGGCACATGGTGAAGCTGCGTCTCGGCGGTAAGCTTCGGTTTATGGTCACCGGCGGGGCGCCTTGTCCCAAACTGGTGATGGAAGCTTTCCGTCGGCTCCATGTAATCTTCGTCGAGGGTTATGGACTTAAGGAATGTGCGCCGGTAGTATCCGTTACCGATGCGACCTGCAAGAAGATCGGTACCATCGGCAAGCCTTGTGCGAATATCGAAGTAAGGCTCGCGGATGTCAATGATCAGGGCGTAGGTGAACTGCAGGTGAAGGGTCCGAACGTAATGAAGGGTTACTTCCACAATCCCGATGCGACGGCGGAATCGTTTGAGGATGATGGCAAGGGCGGACTCTGGTTCCGGACCGGCGATTTGGCGTCCGTTGACGAACTCGGCTATTATTCGATTCGGGGACGCAAGAAAGCGCTCATCGTCAACCGCGAAGGCAAGAATATCTATCCGGAAGAAGTCGAGATCATGATCGCCAAGGAACCATGCGTGCAGGATGTAGTCGTAATCGGCTATACGCAGGGAGTGGATCCGGGTGAGAAGGTCGGCGCGATTATCTATCCGAATGAGGATTGGTTCAAGAGCGAGAACAACGGCACATTGCCGCCATGGGAAGAGATCGAGAAGATCGCGTCCAAACGCGCAGCGGAAAAGTGTGCGGAACTGGCGGACTACAAGCGCGTGCGTAAATGGGTGGTGGCGAAGGAACCGCTCGAACGGACGTCCATCGGCAAGGTGCGTCGGGTGACCTATAAGGGTACGCTCGACGAGAAATGACGGTTCTCGTTTTCCTCAACTGGCCTGAAAAGTGCTTTCAGGCGAATACCGGCGACCTTAAGTATTTAAGGTCGCTTTTGCCACGGGGAGCGAAACTTGTTAGCGTAAAAAGTGAGCGCGCGTTCTTAAAGGCGCTACCGCAGGCGAGTGTCGTAATCACTTGGCATTTTCGTGCGGAATGGTACGATAAAGCGAAAAAACTCAAATGGGTCGCAACCCCTGCTGCTGGACAGGAACTCATTTCCCCACCGCCGAATCCTTCATCCTTCATTCTTCATTCTTCATCTTCCATGGTTCACTTCGGACATTTCCACGGGGCAATAATGTCCGAATCGGTGGTAGCATTCATCATGGCCTGGGCGCGAGGCTTCTTCTTGGATCAGCCCGATGCTTGGCCGAGAACGTGGATGAGCGATAAGTGTTATGAAGTCGCGGGGACGACGGCGGTCATCTGGGGATATGGTAATATCGGTAAGATAATCGGCGAGAAACTTACGGCGCTCGGGGTGAAGGTAGAAGGCTTTTCGCGACATCGTCCCTTAAAAACAAGCACTTTGCGGGGTCTGTCCCCAGATTGGTTTATTGACGTATTACCCTCGACAACGGGGACCGGGAATCTGGTTAATGCGAAGATACTGTCGGCTTTACCGAAGAAATGTGTGTTTATCAATGTGGGACGGGGAATTTCGGTAGATGAAGAGGCGCTGATTGCGGCTTTGGAGAAGGGTAAACTCGCCGGCGCTTATCTTGATGTCGCCAAGCATGAGCCCTCGGGTACCGGTGGGGACAGTCCCAACAAAACCCTTGCCAGAATGCAGAAAATCGCTTCGGTGAAGAATTTGAAGTTGATGCCGCATGCTTCGGCGTTCTCGCCGAACTATCTCAAGCGTTGTTTTAAGGAGCTTAAGAATGACGGGGTCCTTTGAGGTAAAGTCGGTAGAGGAGACGTGGGAACTGGCGCGATGCTTCGCGGCGGAGTTGAAGCGCGGTGATGTGGTGTGTCTAGAAGGGGACCTCGGGGCGGGCAAGACGACATTCACGCAGGCGTTGGCGGCGACGCTGGGAGTGAAAGGGCGGGTGACGAGTCCCACCTTCTGTATCGTGCAGGAACATCGCTCGGAAGCGTCCGCCGGTAAGGAACCGATCTTGTTGGTACATATGGATCTTTATCGGCTCAATGGTGAGGATGATGTCCTCGCAATCGGTTGGGAGGATTATTTAGCGCAAGGCGCGATTATCGTACTGGAATGGCCGGAACGGGCGGGTACACTCATTCCCGCGAATGCTCGGAGAGTGCGTTTTACGCATCTTTCATCCGCAGATGACAGCGAATTGCGGCGGATTGAATTCTTGGCCTGAAAGGGCCTTAGCAAAAATTCTTAAATTTTCTGCTTGCATTCTGCCCATGATTTTTGATATACTTCACACCTAACAAGCCAGGTTAGCACAGTTGGTAGTGCGGCTCATTCGTAATGAGCAGGTCGGGGG
>R14__coassemble_1303_pt1 | contig 12764 bp, 6 predicted proteins | sample R14__metabat2_high_PE_051 | metagenome-assembled genome bin R14 | reverse complement strand
CTAAACCAATCATTGTCGACCGCCTCACTTCCCGATGTCGGCAATTTGCATCACTTTTGTCACAAGTTTCTTTCTTCGGTTGGCAAGATCTATCCCGGTAAGCATGTTCTTGATGAAGTACAACAATGCGAGTTTATAAAGGAGATTGTGGATGTTTTGTGCCGCGAGTTAAAAGAAGGGTGCTCGGCGGACATGAAGAAGTCGCATGGTGTTTCGGTAATTGGACTTCTAAACTCGCCTAATGAACTTCGTTGTCAACATCTGCTCGAGCGTATCGAAAAGCTGATGGCGGATTCGGTTAAGAATGATCGCAATCCTTATGCCGATATTCTTTCTGGGGTCTTGATCGCGCACCAGCGTCGCATTGGTATTACGCGCGAGTTTATTCGTCCCATGCCGCCCGCACTTTTTGTGCTTGCGCGGGAGGGGGTTCTTTGGGCGATTGATGTCGCTTACACTGGACTCAAACGACGCTTTAAGAGTGTGGACTTCGATGACCTTGTCAATGAAACATTTCTTTGGCTCGAACACCACGAACTCGATGATTCGCGCAAATTCCTTTGGGTGCAGATTGACGAAGTGCAAGATCTTTCACCGATGCAGTGGTGCATTGTCAAACGGTTGACTGCGCCCAATGCAGTTTCTGTTTATTTCGGGGATGTTGAGCAGGCGATTTTCTCTTTCCTCGGCGCATCGATTCCTAGTTTTATGGATGCCACCCGAGATTGCACACGACATTACTTTAAGAAGAACTTTCGTGCGACGCCGCTTCTTTTGGAGATTCTGATGCGTTTTTCAATTGCGTCGTTGAAATCAGATTGGGAGTTCTTGCCTGAGCCGTTCAATGCCCATCTTCCCAATGGAGAACTTGCGATTGTTGGTATTTCGAGGGAAAGCGAAGTAATTTCTACGATACAGCGTATTTTGGGTAATGGCACTGCTTCAAATGTCGCAATCCTTGTTCGTCGTAATGTTGCTGCGGACCATTGGGAGTCGCTTATCAAGCCGTTTGGCTATCGCTATGCCAAGGTGTCTGGTCACGATCTTTTTACCTTTGGACCGATGCGTGATTTTCTCGCCTTCGTTTCGCTCTTCACCGGCTCACCATCGATGGTCGCATGGGAATCGCTTGCGCTGCGTTTTGGACATACCATTCGCACTCGCGCCTCGGCGCGTTACTTTGTTCGTAGTATGTTCGCTTCTGGTTTCGATCCAATGACACTTTTTGACGAAAAATCGCCAATTGCGCTCATCCCCAAGCCGCGTCCTAAGCGTTCACTTTGGAGTTGGAAACGTAGTGTTGATCTGCGGTCAATACGCGACAATCTTCTGCCTGCATATCAAAAAATCGCTGCGCGTCTTGACCACCGTATTACATTCCGCGAACTATTCGAAGTCTATTCCGCAATTGCGTTTCGCGATGAGTCGCATTATTTTAAGAATGAACTTCCATTTGAGAAGGCGCGCGCTCGTATCGAGAAATTCTTGCGCTATACGGATCATATCTATGCCAATGATTCGCGTTCGTTATGTGATGTCCTTGCCGAAGATTGGAATAAACTTACCAAACTCAAAGAAGCGGACCTGCTGGTCGGCGATGAGAAGATTGTCATTTCCACGATTCACAAGGCGAAAGGACGCCAATTCGATGCGGTCATAATTCCGGATGTTGCCGATGTCTTATCGAAGAAGGGTGCCATTGATATTGATGATCCGCTTCGCCTCTTGTATGTTGCAATGAGCCGTGCCAAGCGTCATCTCTATCTCTTTAATGCCGATGAACAATCCGTGCTCGATCCTATCCGACCTTGTTTTGCCTCTGGATATCGTGGCTACTATCTTAGCCGCTCCGAACATCGCGATTTAACCTCTGATTGGCTTTATCAGTGGGAACAAATAGCTTCGGGCGGTAAGGTGTGTATTGATGATACGTCATCCCGCTATCTTTCTCGTATTCGTTTAAAGGCGATCTCTCATCTGCCCGACATTGCTCAACGCCGTGCTCAATTTCTCGCTGCGCTTGCATCCAAGTCCGAAGACGCCGATGTTGCGATTGATTATCTTCGCCTTGCCGCTGATTTTTCGCCCGAAGCGTTCTCAGCCATTCGCAGCGCATCATTGACGATTCATTCTTCGTCCGTTTGTTCCGCGGCATTTCGTTATTTTCACGCAATGCTTGATGCTAATTATGGCACAACACCAGATTTTAATCGCGCCCTTCAAGCGATTGGGGATTCCCTTTATTCGTCCGATTCACAGCTTCGCTTTGACGCGTCCAATCTGCTGCTTGCTCAAAATTGTGATCGTGTCGCAAAATGTGTTATTGGTTCTCCCGATGATTTCGAGCGCCTTGCTTCGGTCGCAGATCCTGATCACGAATTCTCTATCCGTCTCATACTTTCCAACACTCCACCTTCTACCTACGAGCATCATCTCCGTACCATCCTCCAATCTCGTGCGTTGAAAACATAATGATGCCGCAACCTGGGGCTCATTGCCAATCCTCACATATAAGAATATGTGAGGATGTGTACTTCTCGAATGATTAAAGTCCGGAAAATAGGCAAAAATCTACATCCTCAAATATTCTTATATGTGAGGATTGGCTATTGCAGTTTTTCGTATTTCATGGTATAATATAAGCCATGAAAACAAAAATGGAGATTGCTTCAATTAAGACAACGGAAACCATCGGCAAGATGGAGGTGGAGAAAAAGGGCGGGAAAAACGGTGAGCTTGCGCCAAGTTTTTGGCGTACGATTCGCTCGCTTAAGAATGTCCATCGTCTTGATCTTCTTAAATGTGTCTATGATGCAGAAGAAACTTTGGGGGTGGTAAAGCTTGCTTCAGAAACAGGACTTACCGAACCATTGACGAGCAACTACCTTCGAATGCTTAATGCACGCGGACTTATTAGCGTTAAGCGAGATGCTAAGCATGTTTATTATGGCACTGCGCCTGATCGCTCTCTTCCTACCGCAATTTCGCTCCAGGAGGGCTTTCGTCGTTTCTTTGCGACCGAGCCGACCAAGGGATGGCAGAAAAGATTAATACAATTGCTGGATGGATTTTCGCACTACAATCGAATAAATATTATCCGTTTTCTGGCTGTGGCTTCTAATCCTTCACGTGCGCAACTTATCAAAGCTGCCGGTGTTTGCGAGAAGACCTTTGGACACCACTTCACGAAATTACGCGCGGCAAATTTGATCGAATCCGTACGTGTGGGTGCTCATGTTGTAGGCTATCGGATTCCTAAGCAGAGCAATCCAATCGCGAAACTTTTGCTCAAAGAGGCTACTCTAGATCTTGGTTTAATAAATAGGGTATGGGAATAAAGAATCATATGCAAAAATTGATTGATGCGATAAGGAATGCGAAATGCGTCGGGTGTTTGACCGGCGCTGGTGTTTCGACGCTGTGCGGAATTCCAGATTTTAGAGGTCCGCAGGGACTTTATAAAAATCCAGATGCTGAACGCATTTTCGATATAGACTGGTTTGATCGCGATCCATCAATTTATTATAATGGCTGCCGTGATTTGGTGTATGGACTTGGAAAATTTGAGCCTGGGCCAGTGCATCGAGCGCTGAAGTATCTCGAAGACATCGGCAAGTTGAAGGGTATCGCTACCCAGAACATCGACATGCTCCATCAAAAGGCCGGCTCGACGAATGTTTACGAAGTACATGGATCGCCGATTGTGCATCATTGCCGTAGTTGTGGTGCGGCAAAATCGTATGATGAGATTGTGGACATTCTCAATTCAGATAATCTTCAACCTCGCGTAGCGCGCTGCGCATGTGGTGGCGCCTTCAAGCCCGATATTACCTTCTTCGGCGAAGCACTTCCAGAGAAAGCGTTTATTTCTGCGCAGGAACTCGCAATTAAAAGTGATGTTTTTCTGGTGCTCGGCACCTCTTTAACCGTCTTCCCGGCGGCTGGACTTCCTCGCCTCACTTTACAAGCGGGCGGTAAGGTGTTCATCGTCAATGGGCAACCCACCTCGCTCGATGATTACGCAGTCGCTCGCTATGACGATCTCGCAGAATTTGCCGAGGCAATTCTTGATTTGAAAGGAGAAGTAAACAATGCCGCATTTATCTGAAATTTTGGAATTTGCGATGCTCTTTGCGTTTGGTTTTTCTTGGCCTTTCGCGATTATGCGCACTTATCGTGCCAAGCGGGTGGATGGTAAATCACCAGCGTTTATGATTATTGTCTTGGTTGGCTATCTATGTGGTATCGCCGCGCATCTCGTCGAAGGTACGAAGCTTTGGCTTTGCTTCGTCTATCTTCTCGACATGGCCCTCGTCTCAACCGATCTCACGCTATACTTCCATTATTCGCGAAATAAAGAACATTCTCGTTGAATAAATGCAAGCGAGCGGAAGTAAAGGATTAAACGCAATTTAGATTTGTATTTACTTTTGCGAGCTACCCACGGAAAATTAACCATAAATATTTCCGCACATGTAACTGAAAATATGATATAATACGCATTGTTTAAGAGGCCTTGGAGTAATGGTAGGCGGTTTCACCCTGAATATCGCTCTACTGAGGATGTGATGAAAGAACTTCGGGAAGGAGAAGGTGAATGATTTGGATTGTTGATACCTGTGTAATAATTGATATCTTGCGAGGCGATGAAACATTCGGCAAGATGTCAGTCGCGGCAATATAGTCCAAATTAGATGACGTTCTTGCAATCGCACCTATTACATATGTTGAACTTGCACCTGAGTTTAATGGAAATGCCGAGGCGCAGAATGAATTTCTTGATGAGTTGTAGATTAATTATGATTTCAAAGGCAATAAGGAGGCAGTGCTTGCTGCACATAAGGCGTGGTATGAACATGTGTTGCGCAAGCGCGCAGGCGATGTGAAGAAACGTCCGATCGCCGATGTAATGATTGGTGCGTATGCATTGGAGAAAGGCGGCCTCATCACTCGCAACGAAGAAGATTTCCGGTCGTTGTATCCGAGTTTAAGGATATTTAATCCGGTGACGATGACATAATGACTAATTTCAGCCATGAGGTGGCAAGACCTAATGGCTATATCGCAAATGCGATGAATGATCTTTGATAATGGTTGATCGAACTTGCTTCCCGATCAACCACAACCTTCCCGATCACGAGTGTGATCCTGAAGGAGTTGCGGAAAATAAATGCAAATATATTCCCACAAGTACGCGAATATATGATATAATACACAGCAATAATAGTGAATATGTATGAGAGTGTATCTTGATAATTGTTGTTATAATCGTCCGTTTGACGAGCAGGGACATGTTGAATCGAAGCGATTTATCGGCTTGATGAATCGAGGCGTTGGGAGGTTATGAAGTGACCAAGCCTGAACTTGAAGCAATGGTTGCTCGCCACGAAATGCAGCGGCTCGAATTCAAAGAGTCGTGTGATGCTGAGGCGATTGAGTCTGCTTGTGCGTTTGCCAATGCCAACGGTGGGTTTATTCTTATCGGCGTAACCGATGCAGGGCAAATCTCCAAGAAGCTGCTCCGCTTTGAGGCCTTGAGAGATTATGAAAACCGTATTTCAACCGCAACTGAGCCGCGTGTTTCAGTTGATGCAGAGAAGGTTTCATTTCTTGACGGTGAGATTGTTCTGTTGAAGGTTGCTGAAAATCCACTCAAACCAGTTGCCGTCAAAGGCCGTTCGTTCGTCCGCAAAGGCAGTGTCAATCATCAGATGACGCCGAGCGAAATTGCCGAGTGTCACTTGAAATCCACCGGCAGTAGCATGGACGCAGTCACTGTTCCCGGTGTCACCAAGGATGACCTCGATATGGAAGTCGTTCGCCGCTATATGCAGAAAGCGGTTGAAGAAGGGCGCCGCGATTATAAGGCCGATGATGATCCGTGGGTAATTCTGAACAAGTTGAAGTGGGTGAAGTCTGAAACGGAAATCACTCGCGCCGCCTATCTGCTTTTTGCGAAAGAGCCGCAATTGGAGTTCCCTCAGGCAATAGTTCATATTGGCGTGTTCCGGCTTAACGGCGCGGTGATTCTTGATACATTGGACATCAAGGGCAATGTCCAATATCAGATTGACGAGTCGCTCGCTTTCATTAAACGGAATATTCGTTGCGCGATTGAGTTTACCGGCAAAGCCGAACATGAGCGTTATTGGGAATATCCAGCCGATGCGCTTCGTGAGACGATTGCCAATGCCATTTGCCATCGCGATTACGGTTCATCGTATGCGACGCAAATCAAGATTTTCGAAGATCGTTTGGTGGTGATCAGTCCCGGGCAGCTTCCGTTCGATATGCCTTTCGAGCAGTTGTTCAATCCCAATCACGCATCGCATCCCCGGAACAAGATGCTTGCGCAGGCGTTCTACGATATGCATATCATCGAGCAGTATGGTAGCGGCATCGAACGTATCAAGGTCGAGTGTGATAAGAACGGCAACACCTACCCGGAGTGGCACGATAAAAATGGCGAGTTTACGACGATTTATGTGCCTCGAACCGCAAAAACCAGCGAAAATGAATTTATCGTGCCAAGCACTGGCACGATAAATGGCACGATAAAATCTGAAAGTGGCACGATAAATCCGGTTGATGATACGATAAGTGATACGATAAAACTTGTCGGTGATACGATAACTTCAAATCCTGGAATCAAGCGCGAGATGATTTCCGAGAAGACGAAAGTGCCGTTGAGGACGCTTGCCCGTGCATTGGTTGTTCTTGAGCATCAAGGGAAAATCATCTATCGCGGCAGTAAGAAGACCGGCGGCTATTTCCCGTATGATGCCACGATTGATGGAAAGGAACCGGCACAATGATTTTATATCGTAAACACCACAAGGAGGAATGCCTATTGTAATTACGATATAGGTGGTTCAACGGGCCACTAACGTAAATTTTGCATAACTGCAAACGCGACGTTCATCTGAAAGTCCTGGAAAAATTTTCAATTTGGAACGACGAGTTGGCAGGAATGCGCCCCACTTCGGGGATGCATTCTTTTGCCGTCTTGTATTCTATTTCGGGCTTCTTCCAGGACGCCTCAGATGAGTATGAGATGAGCGAGGGGTGCATCCCCGATTCTTTTCTCCTACATGCCGCGATACGGTAGGTAAAAGGAGAAAAGAAATGTCCAAGATTTTTGACAATATAGAGACCAAGTTTGCTGATGGGCTTAAGGCCATTCTGACTAATGTCGGTGTGGAGCGAGCCGACTTTTGCGTTGGTTATTTTAATCTGCGTGGATGGCGAATTATTGCCGATGATATTGATAAATTGCCTGGCGGTGATGTTTTGGAGAAAGGTTCAAAGGGATTTGATGAGCCGATTAAGCGAGTTTGTCGCCTTTTGATTGGCATGCATAGACCGCAATCCGAACTCATCGAGCAAATGTATGGGTTTGCCAATTCGACCGTTGACTTTGAGCAGGCTAAAAAGTGGCGTCGTCAGGTTGCCAATGATTTTCGTAAGCAGTTGACCCTTGGTGCTCCAACGAAAGAAGACGAGGCCGCGCTCAAAACACTTCGGCAACAACTGGTCGAAGGAAAAGTTTGCGTGAAACTTCATCTTCGATATCCGCTTCACGCAAAGCTTTATCTTGCTCATCGTCCGGCTGACACTTCAAATCCGATTATGTCGATTATGGGGTCGAGTAATCTGACATTCAGCGGCACGAAAGGCAATGGTGAACTTAATGCTGAATTCGGAGACTTTCACGACAACCAAAAGTATGATCGGTGGTTCTATGATCGGTGGAATGACAATTTCTCCTTCGACATCACGCAGGATCTGATTGACGTGCTGGATGCCAGTTGGGCGTCCATTGACGGTCCTTCGCCTTATGATGTGTACCTGAAGATTATGTATCACCTCAGTCGTGAAGCGCGAAAAGGTGTTTCGGAGTATCATCTGCCTCCGCCTTTCGATCATGAGCTTTTCGACTTCCAGAAGACGGCGGTAAAACTCGCGGTACGCCATCTTGAAAAACGCGGCGGGGCGATGATAGGTGATGTCGTGGGTCTCGGTAAAACTATTACCGCCTGTGCCGTTGCTAAATTCTATGAAGAATCACTGGGTGCCTCGACACTCGTAATTTGTCCGCCGAATCTGAAAGGAATGTGGCAATCGTATTCAGATAAATATGATCTCAAGACCTCAATTAGGTCTGTAGCCGAAAAATTCGATGCACATAAGGAACGCTTTTTCAAGTTGGTGATTATTGATGAAAGTCACAACTTGCGCAATTCCGATGGACAACGCTATGCGATGATCAAGGATTTACTGACTTATCAAGGGAATAAAGTGCTGCTTTTAACGGCGACACCCTACAATAAGGATTACTCAGATCTCGCCAATCAGCTTAAATTGTTTGTCGATCCTGATATCGATCTCGGAATTCGCCCCGAAATGCAAATCAAAGCGGTAGGAGGCGAACAGGCATTTGCAATAAATTATGCCAATGTTCCGATGGGTTCTATTCGGGCTTTTGAAAAGAGCAATTTCTCCGACGATTGGCGCGACCTTATGAAGTTGTATCTTGTTCGCCGCACTCGCACGTTCATCAAGAAACATTACGCCAAGACCGATAAGCATAGTGGTCGTAAGTATCTGGAAATGAAGGATGGTACCAAGAACTTCTTTCCGGATCGCGTTCCGAGGACAATTAAGTTCCATACTTCTCCAGGTGATATGTTCGAGCGGCTCTATTGTGAACAGATGGTGGATTGGATGGGCGATCTTGCCTTGCCGCGATATGGAATTCAAAAATACATCGATCCTGAAAAGGAGAATGACGCAACCCCAAAGGAGAAGCAACTTCTCGGTAATCTCTCACGCGCCGGAAAACGGATGATGGGATTTTGTCGGAGCGGATTTTATAAGCGCATGGATTCGAGCGGAGTCGCGTTTCTGATGTCGCTTTATCGTCATGCCGTCCGTAATTCGATGTATCTCTATGCAATCAAAAACGGACTCGATTTGCCGATAAGAGCGTCGGATACTGACATTGGAACCGGTCTCATTGAAGATGAAGACAGTTCTGGCGCGATATTGCTTAAAGTGACGACCGAAGAATCGGAATATGCACAAGCAGGCAAAGACAGTTACAACGAGTTAGTTGCGACCGCGCCGTCATCTGTGAAGTGGATCAGTCCGAAGTTTTTCAAACGTTCTTTGGCAACGGCACTTAAAAAGGATAATTCGATTATTTTCCAGATGCTCGATATGTGCGGGGAATGGAAGCCGCAAGAAGATGAAAAACTTAATTCGTTGGAAAAGCTGATTGCGTCCAAGCATAAAGATGAGAAGGTGCTTGTCTTCACTCAGTTTAAAGATACGGCCCAATATTTGGCTGAACAGTTAAAATCGCGCGGACTTGCCCGTGTAGAAGAAGTAGATGGAGATGATGAAGGATATGACGTCGTCTCTGCGATCAATCGCTTCTCGCCGATCAGCAATCACGCGAACGTAGCGATTCCCGAAGACAAGCAAATCCGCGTGCTGATAACTACCGACATGCTTTCTGAAGGTCAAAACCTGCAAGACGGGCACATCGTTGTCAATTACGACCTGCCCTGGGCAATTATCCGCCTTACTCAACGCGCCGGTCGTGTAGATCAAATAGGACAAAAAGCACCGGAAGTTTTCTGTTATTCGTTCTTCCCACAAGATGGCGTCAATGAAGTAATTCGTTTGCGTGATCGCTTGAATGATCGCATCAATGCCAATGCCGAGGCAGTCGGATCGGATGAGATTTTCTTTGAGGGCAATAAGCAGAATCTGGAAGATATCTTCAATGAGAAGGCCGGTATCCTCGATGAAGCGGATGATGGTGAAGTCGATCTTGCCTCTCAGGCGTTTCAGGTCTGGGAATCGGCTACCAAAGACAATCCCGCGCTTAAAGAGAAGATCCAAAACATGCAGAATGTCGTCTATTCGACAAAACCTGCAGATGATTATCCTGCCGGGGTGATTACCTATGCCCGCACCAAGAGTGATAATGATGTCCTCACCTGGCTTAATGCCAATGGCGCGGTCGAATCACAATCACCGGGTAAGATCTTCAAGGCGCTTGCTTGCAGTGCCGCAACCCCGAAACTTGAACCGCTCGCCAATCATCACGAATTGGTGGCGAAGTCAATTGCCGCGATTAAAGATATTCAGTCGGTGGCAATGGGAGTTTTGGGGACTAAGTCTTCTACCAAATACCGCATCTTCGCAATTCTTCAGAACCGACTTAAGGAAAATATTATGCCGCTATTTGAGCAGAATCTCAAATCTGCCGCGGATCAGGTGTACACCTATCCGATGAAAGAGTCGGCGAAGAATGCGCTTGGTAAGATGTTGCAGAAACATCTGCCCGTTGATGACATTATTCAAACAGTGCTTGAGTTATATAAGGACAATGACCTTTGCATTGTGCCCGAGGATGACGACCATACTCAAAACAATGCGCGCATCATCTGCTCAATGGGACTATCTACGGAGAAGTAATGTATGACGAAGAACGACTTTCTTTCTTACCTTCATGAAGGCGATTTCAAGTCGCTGTTTATCGAGAGCGGTTGGAATAAGCCGACCAATCCCTATCCAACGATTGTTCAGGTGGGGGAAAGTAATTTTGAGATTTGCGAAGTTGCTCAGCAAAAGGGATTCCGCATATTTGTCGGCAAGGTCGAAAAAATGCCCGACTCTTCCACCCGCCGTCTTATCGACACCAAGCTTCGTAAAGCAAGTAATGACTATCTCGCTATCTATGTTTCAACTGCCGACTTCCATCATCTTTGGTCAGTGCCGGTAAAAACCGTAGATAAGCGGCAGTTGGTAACTATTGAGTATATTCAGGATGATCAGGCGACTTTCCTCCTGGAAAAGATCAACGCGATCTCGTTCTCGATAGATGACGATCCAACGATTGTTGATGTGGTTGATAAGGTGAATTCGGCTTTTGTCGTCAACACTACGGATATTACCAAGAAATTCTATCAGGGCTTTCGCAAACAACACGACCTTTTTGTCAAGGGCATTGCCGGCCTTGAGGATAAGCCGGACCGAGAGTGGTATGCGTCGGTAATGCTTAACCGGCTCATGTTCTGTTACTTCATTCAGAAGAAGGGCTTTCTCGATCTCAATGAGAACTATCTCGGCGATAAACTTAAGTGGGTGCAAGAGAAGAAGGGTAAGGATAAGTTCTACGAATCCTTTTATCGTAGTTTTCTGAAGCAGCTCTTTAGTGATGGACTTGATAAGCCAGTCTCCGGCCGCTCCGATTACTTCCTCAAGAAGTACGGACGCATTCCGTATTTAAATGGCGGTATGTTCGCGCTTCATCCTTTGGAAGGGAAGCATCGCGATATCGACATTCCTGATGACGTCTTCGTTTCGCTTTTCTCGTTCTTTGATCAATGGCATTGGCATCTCGACAATCGCATCACGGCATCCGGACGAGACATCAATCCCGACGTGCTCGGCTATATCTTCGAACAGTACATCAATGACCGAGCAAAGATGGGCGCGTACTACACGAAGGAGGATATTACCGAGTATATCGGACGCAATTGCATTGTCACGTATCTTATTGAAGCGGTGAAGAAGCTCGATTCAAAGCCATTCGGTAAAAACGGTGAAGTGTGGAAGACTCTCCAATCCAGCGGTGATAAATATATCTTTCCAGCGGTTCGCAAAGGCGTTGATCTCCCACTCCCCGACTACATCGAGATTGGTGTTTCGGTTGATGGTAGGGGCACGCGTCCCGCGTGCCCGTCGTCCGCGCCGCTTGCCGTTCGTCGCGCCCGTTGGAACGAAAAGGCCGATGAAGCCTACGCGTTGCCGACCGAGATTTGGCGTGAGACCGTGGCTCGACGTGAACGTTATGCCGAGATACATGCCAAGATCGCGGCAGGCGAGATCACGGATATTCATGATTTCATCACCTACAATCTCGATATCCGCGCTTTTGCGGAAGATTTGATACGCAATATTTCCGACCATCGCTTCGTGTCGCACTTCTACAAGACGCTTCGCGAGGTGACGATTCTCGATCCGACCTGCGGTTCCGGTGCGTTTCTTTTCGCCGCGCTCAATATCCTTGAGCCGCTTTATGAAGCTTGTCTCGACCGGATGGCTGAGTTTCATGAAAAGAACCCGAAACTCTTCACCGAGGAACTTGCCGAATTCGGTAGGGCGGTCGTTCAACCGACCGCCGCTCCCCGCGATTCCAAATATTTCATCTACAAGAACATTATTCTGCGCAACCTCTATGGCGTGGACATCATGCATGAGGCGACGGAAATCGCTCGACTTCGTCTCTTCCTCAAGATGGTTGCGGTTGTCGATGTCGATCCTCGCGATGAAAATCTCGGACTCGATCCGCTCCCCGATATCGACTTTAACGTTCGTTGCGGAAACACGCTCGTCGGCTATGCAACGGAGAAAGAGATAGAAGCAGGCCTCATCAACGGGGATATGTTCGCATGGGCGGAGCTGAAGGGCAAGATTGAGGATGAACTCACCAAGGCGGCGATGTCCTTTGACTATTTCCGCAAAGAGCAACTCAATCTTCAAGGCGATCATCAGTCGCTCGTCGAAGCGAAAAGTGAAGTGAATCGTCGCCTTGCTACGATTCGCGGACTTCTTGATGATCAACTCTACGATCGTCATTGCGGCAAAAAGAAAGCGCAATGGTTGTCAGATGCGCAGCCGTTCCACTGGTACACCGAGTTCTATCCAATCATGCACGATCGCGGCGGTTTCGACGTCATCATCGGCAA
>R14__coassemble_1133_pt1 | contig 14257 bp, 10 predicted proteins | sample R14__metabat2_high_PE_051 | metagenome-assembled genome bin R14 | reverse complement strand
TGATTATGCCCAGTGGTCGATCATCCCAAGCGACGAAAGGGCTCTTGCCCGGAGTCGGAGCGGTGATCCGAGACGAGCTTCCCTCTCGAAGCGAATAGTGCGCTATCGAAAGAGTTTGCGAAGAAATCGCTGGTAAAGAAAGAATTCGGACTCGCGCGATAACGGGCAACATCGTCACATAGAGGGTAATTTGAGTCGCGCCCGCTGTAAAAGTTTTTGAAGTTTCTGCTTGACATACCTACCTGAAAGTATGTATAATACGCACCTGTAAACTTTTCAAAAGGTGGAATAGGTATGTCCCGAAAGACAAAAGAAGAAGCGGAAAAGACCAGAACGCGAGTTCTGGCGAGTGCGCTTTCGCTTTTTGCCAAGAAGGGCTATGAGCATACGACTTTCACCGATATCGCCGCACGCCTTAACCTTACTAAAGGGGCGGTATACTGGCATTTCGAAAGCAAAGAGGCGCTGTTAGTGGAGTTGGTGCGGTTGGCGCTTGAGAAGTTCCGTCGGCAGCTCGATAGTTTAATGCCCGAGGGCGAACTGACCTTTCCGGCGGTAGCCGAGATGATGGTACGGAATGCGGAAGGGGTGGTGAACGATCCCAAAGGGCGGGCGTTCTTTCAGTTGATGCACGGTGAGATCAAGTGGGCGGATGAGTCGATGGTGTCCGTTCGCGAGCAGCTACTTAAGGATAAGGAGTCCGGTCCGCATGCCGCGTTCAAGAAAGCGGTCGAGAATGATATTGCAGCGGGCAGAATCCGTAAAGAGGTGAATCCGGTTGCGGTCGCTTCCGCGGCGATTGCGCTTTGGGATGGACTCGTCAAAGCGCGGATTGATAATTTTCTCGAGTGTGAGCTTACGGTCACGCTCACCAATTTCTACCACGGCATGTGGAACGGAATGAAGATTTAAAACTCAAAATAAGGAATGAAAGTCATGAGCGAAGTCAAAAAAGAATCAAAACTCGGTAGCATAATCGGCACGGCGGTACTCGCGATTACCTGTGCGGTGGTAGGCTTTATCGCCTGTCAGTTGATGCCTAAAGGCGGCGCAGCCGGTCAGGGCAAGATGGATCCGCGCAAGTTAGTTGGCGTAGTCGCGGTAACTAACGGAGAAGTGCGCGCTTACAATCTGCCGCAGAAGTATGTCGCTCATGCCGAGCCGATGCAGGAAGTAGCGCTCATTCCGCAGGTGGATGGTTACATCAAGGAAATCTGCTTCAAAGAAGGTGATCTCGTTAAGGAAGGACAGGTCCTCTACATCCTCGACGATGAGAAGTATCAGGCGGTAGTCGGACAGGCTAAGGCCGATCTCGCTGCGGCTGAAGCCGAAGCGCGGCGCGCAATTCAGTATAACGAGCGTATGGTAAAGGCCGATGATCGCGGCGTTACCCAGCTCGAGCGCGACAATGCTTTCGCGGCGGCCGAAAAAGCCAAGGCGGCGGTTTTGCAGGCGAAGGCGAATCTCGTCGTTGCCGAATATAATTGCAAGAAGGCGAAGATTTATGCGCCGTTCAGCGGCAAGATCGGTAAGACCTCGAAGCATATCGGCGATCTCGTTTCGCCTTCGACGGTTTTGGCGACGGTAATCGAAGTCGATCCGATCCGCGTGAGCTTCCCGATGACCGACCGCGCGTTCACGGAACTCATGAAGCTCAAAGATTCCGGCAAGGTCGCCGAAATGCGTATGCGCCTCTTGCTGCCCGATGGGAGCGAGTACGATCAGCAGGGCGAGTGGGACTTCGATGATAACCGCATGTCCGCTACCACGGCCTCGATGATGATGCGCGCTAAGTTTGCCAATCCGAAGGGATTCCTCGTGCCGGATGCGTATGTGACGCTCCTTACCGATTTCTGCGAGCCGCCGAAGTATCTCTCGGTTCCTCAGCAGTGCGTGGTGGACCTTACGGGCGGTTCGCTGGGAGTGTGGGTAGTGGGGGACGATATGACGGTTTCTCCGCGTCCCGTGAAGACCTTGGAACAGTTTGAAGGCTGGGTGCCGGTAGTCGAGGGACTTAAGGCCGGCGAGAAGGTCGTATTATCCGGAGTTGGCAAGTTGATGGCGGGCCAGAAGGTTTCGTTCGCCGAGGCGACTTCCAACGACGATATCAATCCCGATCATCAGTCGCGTATTAAAGCGGAATAAGGGCTTAAAAATATGAAACTCGGTATCAGAGAATCGATCGATCAGATCAAGACGTTTTCGAGAATCTTCGTGGAGCGTCCCCGTTTCGCGATGGTAATCTCGATCGTGCTCACGATGGCGGGCGTGATGGCGATTTGGAAACTCCCCATTTCGCAGTATCCGCAGTTGACGCCGCCGTCGATTTCCGTCTCGTATAACTATCCCGGCGCGAATGCGAAGGAAGTTCTCAACACCGTTGCCATGCCGATTGAGGATGAAGTAAACGGCGTTGACGACATGCTTTACATAATCGGGCAGTGTGGTGATGACGGCTCCTATTCGCTCAATATCTCGTTCGAGGTAGAGTCCAACCGGGATATGGACATGGTGAAGGTGCAAAACCGCGTCGCGCAGGCGGAAGCGAAATTGCCGACCGAAGTAAAACAGCTTGGTGGACGTATTCGTGCGCAGGCGGAAGATATGCTCGGCGTTATTTCGATTCTCTCGCCGAAGGGCACGTTCTCGCGGTTGCAGCTTTCGGACTACGTTTACAGTAACATCCAGCCGGTCTTGTTGCGGGTGCCGGGCGTAGGTGAATGCCAGGTGTACGGTCCTAAGCTCTCGATGCGCGTCTGGCTCGATGCTGACCGGATGGCGGCCTTGGGCATGAACTCTGAGGAAGTGATCGCGGCAGTTTCGAAGCAGAATGTGCAGGCCTCGATTGGTGCGGTCGGTGCGACGCCGGTAGAGAAGAATGCGCAGTGGACGATGTCCCTCGTAGCCAAGGGACGTTTGATGACGCCGAAAGAATTCGATGAAATCATCGTTCGTCGGGATGCCGAAGGCGGTATTGTTCGGCTTAAGGACGTCGCCCGCACTGAAGTCGGCGAGCAGATGTATATGTTCTCGGGTCAGCTCAACGGCGAGAATGTAATTCAGATTGCGCTGCAGCAGAAGCCGGGCGCGAACGCGATTGCGACGATGGACCAGATCTATAAGGAAATGGCGAAGCTTAAAGAGTCCTTCCCGGAAGATATGGATTGGAACACCCCTTACGATGCGACTGAATATGTGCGTGTATGTATTAAGGAAATCGTCGAGACCTTGATTATTACCTTCCTCTTGGTAGTGTTCGTATGCTATCTCTTCTTGCAGGATTGGCGGGCGACGTTGATTCCGTGCATTACGATTCCGGTGTCGCTTTGCTCGACCTTTATCTTGATGGCGGCGCTCGGGTATTCCATCAACATCTTGACGCTATTCGGCCTCGTTTTGGCAATCGGCGTAGTGGTTGATGACTGTATCGTGGTGGTGGAGCGCGTCCAGTTCCTGATCGAGACGCGTGGACTCAATGCGAAAGAAGCGACAATCCAGGCGATGAAGGATGTAACGAGTGCGGTTATCGCGACTACGCTCGTACTCTTGGGCATCTTCGTGCCGGTAGGCTTCATGAGCGGTATTACGGGCCGCATCTATCAGCAGTTCTCGGTTACGCTTTCGGCGGCGGTCTGCTTCTCGACGGTGTGCGCGCTTACTTTGGCGCCGGCCTTGACCTCGCTCTTGTTGCATGAGGCGCGTCCCTTTAAGCATGGACCCCTCGCGTGGTTCAACTTGGCGCTTGAAAAGTTCAAAGGCTTCTTCGTAAAGTGCGCGAAGTGGCTCGCGAGCCGGATCTTCCTGGCGCTTACGCTCTTGGTATTGACCATCATGCTCTGCATCAGCGCGTTTATGGATTCCCAGACGGCATTCTTGCCGGATGAAGACCAGCGCGTGATTCTCGGGGCGTTGGAAATGCCCGAAGGTTCCACTCGCGATCGTACGACCGAAGTGGCGTTGAGGGCGAATGAGCTCTTGCATGAGCGCTTCCCGGAGGTTAATAACGTCCTCACGATCACCGGTTGGGGCATTATCGGTGGACGCGGCGAAAACCTGTGTACGCTCATTATTGACTTTACGACCTGGGACCAGCGGAAGCGTCCCGATCAGCACGTCCTCAAACTCCTGCCGCGCCTTAAAGCGGCTTTGGCGGAGATTCCCGAACCGAAGTGGACGCTCTTTGCGCCGCCGGCGATTCCCGGTGTAGGCGCGGTCAACGGTGTCGCGTTCAACTTGCAGGATAAGGGAACGGCAGATCCGATGCGCATGAATGAAGTAATGCGCGAGGTATTGATGAAGCTCAATATGAATCCGATGGTGCAGGCTGCGTTCTCGGGCTACAATGCCGATACTCCGCACTTGAGGTTCATGCTGGACCGTGTAAAAGCCGAGATGTACAAGGTTCCGGTCGCAACAGTTTATTCGACCTTGCAGAACTATTTAGGTTCGCGGTATGTAAACGACGTCAATTTGGGTACGCAGGTAAACCGCGTAACTGTGCAGTCGGATTGGAATAACCGCGCAACTCCGGAGGCGGTCGAGCGGCTTTATGTAAGAAGCGACAATGGCGCGATGGTGCCGATTGGGTCCTTGGGAACGATTGTGCGGGAGAAGGGTCCGCGCACGGTCTTCACCCGTGATAAGTATGTAGCTTGCGGTATTCAGGTGTTGCCGGCCGAAGGCGTGGCAACGGGTGAGCTCATGAACGAGATTGAGCGCGTTTTGAAGGATACTATCCCGGAAGATTTCGGCTTCGACTGGGTGAACCTCTCCTATCAGGAAAAGCGCAACGAAGGTACGGCGGGTCCGTTGATTCTTCTCGCGATTCTCTTCGGCTATCTCTTCTTGGTAGCGCAGTATGAATCGTGGACGATTCCGCTTCCTGTGATGCTCTCGATCTTCGTTGCCGTATTCGGGGCATTGACGGGACTTAAGTACTGGGGCATTATCGCGACCGGTCAGCCGTATCCGCTTTCCATTTACGGACAGTTAGGGCTCGTACTCCTGATCGGGCTTGCGTCCAAGAACGCGATTTTGATCGTGGAGTTTGCGAAAGATAAGCACGAAATCGAAGGCCTCGGCATTGTGGAGGCGGCAGGTTTGGCGGCGGGTGAACGTCTAAGGGCGTTGCTGATGACGGCTTTGACGACGCTCCTCGGAACGCTCCCGATGATGATTGCAACCGGAGCGGGTGCTTCGAGCCGTAATCACTTGGGCACGACGGAATTCTTCGGCATGCTCTTCTCGGTAGTGTTCGGTATCTTGCTGGTGCCGGGACTTTACGCGCTCTTCCAGACGTGGCGCGAAACGGCGAAGCGGTGCTTCGCCAAGATTGGTGCGGCAGCAGCGGCAGCAGTGGTAGCGGGATGTACCTGTATACCGTCCGTCGGGCCGGACTATACCGAGCCCGAGGTGAAAACTTCCGCGACGGCCTTGCCGGATGCCGGGGCGACCTCGAACATGACCGAGCGCATCGAGCTTACGGATAAGGACATCGCTGACTGGTGGAAGCGTTTTGACGATCCGATCCTCAATGAACTCATCGATGAGGCGGTATCGAATAACTATTCGTACTTAATCGCGGTCAAGACGCTGGAACAGACGCAGTATGAGCTTTTAGGTTCGTATGCGGCGTTCCTTCCGAAATTCGCGGCGAATGGGGCGTGGCTTAGAAATTGGTACCACGATCAGGTACCGGCCGGCAACTTTACGAGGAGCCATTATAACGTCCAGCAGGCGGCTTTGGACGGCAATTGGGAAATTGACATCTTCGGCGGCTCGAGAAGGGCGACGGAGAGCGCGATTGCCAATGCTGAGGCGGCAGGTTGGTCGGTTGCGAATGCGTATGTCTCGCTGACGACGCAAATCGGCATGAATTACATTAATCTGCGTACTACCCAACAGCGGTTGGAAGTGGCGCAGACGAACCTCGTATTGCAGTCGGAGACCTATGAGATTTTGAAGTCCCGGCTCGATTCGGGTATCGGCGATGAATTGGCGGTCAATCAGTGCAGTTACATCGTGGAACAAACGCGCGCGGCGATTCCGAGGATTCTGGCGCAGGAGGAGGCGCTTAAGAATGCTTTGGCGGTATTGACCGGCAAAATGCCCGGTGACCTCCACGAACGGCTTAAACCGATAGCGGATAAGGGTCATACTTGGCTCATTGCGCCGCGTAAGTTGGAGACGATTCCGCTCAATTTGCTGCGGGAGCGTCCCGATGTAAAGCTCGCGGAACGTCAACTCGCGGCGCAGAGTGCGGCGATTGGGGTTGCTAAGGCGCAGTGGTTCCCGCGCTTCTTCGTGTCCGGAACGATCGGATATCAGTCCAAGAACGGGGTGAAGCTTTTTGATGCGGACTCCTTCTTCGCTTCGCTGGGTCCGTCGGTAAGCTGGCCGATTTTCCAGGGTGGCGCGATTTATGCCAACGTCAAGGCGACGGAGGCGAAAACGGAGGCGGCGGCGCTTCGGTATGCGGAGGCGATCGAGCTCGCTTATCAGGATGTGCGCAATGCCTATTCCGCCTATACGCAGGAATATCATCGTTATGAGGCGCTTACCTCGGCAGTGAAGGCAGCGACGGATGCGGTGGCAATTGCGCAGGATCTTTATAAGACGGGACTTAAGGACTTTAATAACGTACTCGATGCCCAGCGCAGCCGGTTGCAGCTCGAAGAGCAGTATGTGATTTCGCGCGGCGAAATTACACTTAATCTCATCGCGCTCTACAAGGCCTTGGGCGGCGGTATCGCAGTTAAATAACGTCAATTCGCGGTTGACAACAGGGCGCGGATTTTGATATAATACGCGCCAAATCTGCGACTGTCTAAGGAGGTTATCCCTGTTGCGGGTACCCATCGGGTGATGGGATTTTACGGCCCGAAAGCTTTGGATAACCTCCCGGTTAGCGGAGATATAAAAAGAAAGAAACAGTTATCATGAAGATCGATAAGGCCGCCATCAAGAATGAATTCCAGCGTCACGACCGTGACACCGGTTCCTGCGAAGTGCAGATTGCGCTCCTCACCAAGGAAATTGAAGCGCTCACTGCTCACCTCAAGGCCAACAAGAAAGATCACTCCTCGCGTTATGGTTTGCTCCGTAAGGTCCAGAACCGTCGCAATCTGCTCGATTACTTCAAGCGCGAGAACGAAGCCGGCTACAAAGAGCTCATCAAGAAGCTCGGTATCCGCCGCTAATTCGCTGCGCTCAAAGTAAGCAGTAAAAAGTAAAAGTGAAAAAGTAAGGAAACACCAATGGAAGGTGCAAAGCAATTTAAGGTCAATATCGCGGGGACCGACCTCGTGATCGAGACCGGGCTTCTCGCGCAACAGGCCGCGGGAGCAGTTGCCGTTTCGTACGGCGACAACACCGTCTTTACGGCGGTGACTAATACCGACACTCCTCGTGAAGGAATTGATTTCTTCCCGCTGCAGTGTGAATATCGCGAGAAGTTCTATGCCGCGGGCAAGTTCCCGGGCGGCTTCTTCAAGCGTGAGGCGCGTCCCACCTCGAAGGAAATCTTGACCGCGCGTATGTGCGATCGTCCGATTCGTCCCTTGTTCCCCGATGGCTACTATAACGACGTTCAGGTGAACGGTACGCTCATCCAGTGCGATGGCACTCGTGAGGCGGACTTCCTCGCCGTGAATGCGGCTTCGGCGGCGCTCCACATCAGCGAAATCCCGTTCATGGGTCCGATCGGCTGCGTTCGTATCGGCCGGGTGGACGGCGAGTGGGTAATCAACCCGACGCATGAGCAGAAGGCGAAGAGCGATATCGACCTCCTTTACGCGGGTCTTCGTGGCAAGTTCCTGATGATGGAAGGTTCTGCCAGCGAAATCAGCGATGAGGACTTCATTGCGGCGCTTAAGCGGGCGCATGAAGAGGTGGAGAAGATCATTGATCTCCAGATCGAAATGCGCCGCGCATTGGGTAAGCCCGATAAGGTCATCGCTGATATCCCGCAGCCTGCGGATCAGATGGACTTCATCCGTAAGGAAGGCGGCGAAGCTTTGGCGGCGGCGCTCCTTATCAAGGGCAAGCTTGAGCGTCAGGGCAAGGTTTCGGCGATCAAGGAAGATCTCCTTAAGAAGGTCTCCGAGAAGTGGCCCGAAATTGATGCGATTAAGTTCGTACATCTCTTCGACGCGCTCGAAATCGAGACGGTCCGCAACAACGTGCTTGTCCACGGTAAGCGTATCGATGGTCGTGCGCAGCATGAGATTCGTCCTTTGTCCGCTCAGGTCGGGGTGCTTCCCCGTCTTCACGGTAGCGCGATCTTCTCGCGCGGCGAAACGCAGTCCTTTGCGACGGTTACGCTTGGAACGAAGAAGGATGCTCAGGACCTCGATTCTGTTACTGGCGGCGATCCGTCAAAGCGGTTCATGCTCCACTACAACTTCCCGCCGTACTGCACGGGCGAAGTCGGTCGTCTCGGCTCTACGGGACGTCGCGAAATCGGACATGGCGCGCTTGCCGAGCGTTCGATTGCGGAGGTGCTTCCCGATGATTTCCCGTATTCGATTCGCGTGGTCTCGGAGATCATGGGCTCGAACGGTTCCTCGTCGATGGCGTCCATCTGCAACGGCTGTCTCGCGCTTATGGATGCGGGCGTGCCGCTGAAGCGGACGGTTGCTGGTATCTCGATCGGACTTTTCACGAACGCCGATCAGAGCCAGAAGGTGCTCGTAACCGACATCTTGGGCGCCGAAGATCACTGCGGTGATATGGACTTCAAGGTCGGCGGCACGAAGAAGGGTATCACGGGCTTCCAGGTGGACCTCAAGCTTCGCGGTCTTACTTGGGATCTCGTCGAAGGCGCAGTTAAGGCGGCGCATGATGCGCGGCTTAAGATCATCGACTTCATGGAGACGGTGATTCCTGCTCCGCGTGCGGATCTCAATAAGTATGCTCCGCGGATTGAAGAGATGCAGATTCCGGTCGACAAGATCGGCGCACTCATTGGTCCCGGCGGCTCGAACATCCGTGGCATCGTCGAAACGACGGGTGCGCAGATCGATATTGACGACGATGGCAAGGTTTCGATCTTCGCCAACAACGCCGAGTCGATGGAAGCAGCCAAGCGTGCGGTCGGTGCGGTCAGTGCGGTTGCTGAGCCCGGTAAGATTTACGAAGGCAAGGTCACCGGTATCAAGGATTTCGGCGCGTTCGTCGAGATTCTGCCGGGTATGGACGGTCTTTGTCACATCAGCGAGTTCTCGGACAAGTTCTTGAAGTCCATGGACGGCGTCTGCAAGGTCGGCGACATCATCAAGGTGAAGTGCCTCGATGTCGACGAGCGTGGACGCATCAAGCTCAGCCGTAAGGCGGCGATGGCGGAACTCGATAAGCAGGCCTAAAGGAGGAACGATACATGAACGCAGAATTGCTTAAGAAAGCGCACGAGAAGATTCCTTCTGTGCCGGTACTCGTAAACCTCATCTCCAAGCGCGAGAAGGAACTGATTAACGGCGCCAAGCCGCTCATCAAGCCGAAATCGCTGGATGTCGACAAGTGCGACATCGCGCTGCAGGAGGTAGCCGAAGGCAAGTTGATCGCTGAGATTGATTTCGACGCGATCGCCCGTGCTGAGGACGCCAAGACGCGCTGGAACATGAAGCATGCGAACGTGAGTTCGCTCTATGCGGACCTCTGAGCGCAAGTTCAATCCGGTCCTTGCTGAAAACCGCAAGGCCCGACACGACTATACCGTACTCGATACGCTCGAGTGCGGTATAGCGCTTTCCGGTACCGAAGTGAAAAGCTGTCGGCGGGGAGGGGTCTCGCTGGCCGGTAGCTATGCGGCGGTTTTGAAGAACGAACTCTGGCTCGTGGGGGCGGATATTTCCGCTTATGAGTTCGGCAATCGCTTCAATCACGACCCCAAGCGCAACCGGAAATTGCTGGTACATGCGAAGGAAGTTCTTGAGCTTAAAATGAAGACGGAAGCGAAGGGACTTACCGTAGTTCCGCTTAAGCTATACTTAAAACATGGACGCATTAAACTGGAATTGGGCATCTGCCGGGGTAAAACCTTGCACGATAAGCGCGAAACTTTACGCAAAAAGGCGCTTGACAGTGCGGCGAGGAATATGATATAATACGAGCAAACTTGACATAAGAAGGTTCGACATATCATGAAATTGAATGTATTTGCAGTAACCGCTGCCGCAGTTTGCGGGGCTTGGGTTGCTTTTGGCGGGACGATCGATCAAGAAGATATTTATTGGCAGGATTGGTTCAATTCGGGCGTAACTTCCCAAACAGTTACCGAAGATAATGACTACGAATATACGCCGACTACGGCTTCTACTGCTGGAATTGTCGAGGTAGAAAGTTCAGTCGCGGTGGAAGATTCGGGCTATTCGCTTGCGGACTACACAGCGGCGGAGACTCCGGATGGCGTTCAGGCGCAGATTGTAATCTGCGATGAGGATGCGCTTTTCTTCGCGACCAAGAATACGAGCGGCAATGTAATTCGCTTTACCAACTTTACCCCGAACGCGAATACGGTCTATGATCTGTGCATTCAGTTCGATTTCCGTGAGGACAATGCGAAAAAGGTCTCTTATCTCGTCAAGGCCTCGACTGAGTCCGAATATACTCGGCTTCAGGCTGCGGACGAGACGGCCTGGTTTGATTTGACCGCGGATAAGGCGTCCGTCACCAAGATCGTCTTCAAGGGCGAAACCACGGTAAGCGCGCTTTCCGGTGATGAAGGGTATGTGAAGGTTCCGTTCACTCCAGGTGAGGATGAAGATATCGTAGCGCCTTCCAAGGAAGCGGCGGAAGAAATTGCGAAGGTTGTGGTCCCGACGGCGGTAGCCGATGCCGATATTGATCAGGATGCCTATAAGAACCTCTTCAAGGCGGTCGCGACGGAGGATGTGGATAATCCCGGTCACTACACGGTCGAGTTTGAACTTACCGATGAAGCCCAGGCGGCGGAAGTTGTGAAACTTACTACTGCAGCGAGTGAGGTGCTTGATGAAGTCAAGGATCGCACTGAAGTTCCTACCGGCAAGATGATTAATAAGGAAGTTACCGGTACGCCGGGTCTTTATTACTCGGTCGGTGCCAAGCGGTTCAATGTTACGGTTGAGAATCCGGATGGCTCGACTACTACGCAGGATGCCTGGGTGGTAATGGATCGTCAGATGGCGGATAAGGACGGTAAGGTGACCGTTAAGATTCCGTTTAACGGCGCAAGCGAGCAGGGTTATCAGATCCGCTCCGATGTCAAGAATCAATCCCTTTTCGATAACAACTAAAGCTTAAAAATCCAAGGAAACATGAACATGAAAAAGTCCATTAAGCTCTCGCTGCTCACCGCCGTCTGCTCGCTCGTGAGCGTCGCTCATGCCGATCTCGCCTGGCTCTCCGGCTATGTTGAGGAATATGCCGATGGCACTTCGGTCGACAACTATTCAGCGTACATCATCAACGTGAATTCGATTGACGGGACGACCATTACCGATGGCGCTAGCCTGCTCTCTTGGATTCAGTCGGTGAACGAGGAATCGATCTATAATGTGACCGTTCCGACTGCCGCTATTGCTCAGAATCTTGGTTCGGCGACGCTTACTGGTGATACGATCAGCTTCGAGAAGTTCTTGAGCTATACGCTTGGCGAAGGCAACTACTACATGCTCGCGCTTTGCGAAGTTGGTGGCATTACCTACGGCAATGTGATTGACAATACGTATGCGTTTGAGGGCAACCTCCAGTTCGACGGTACTTCTAGTGCGACCGCTGCTACTGGATGGGAAATGGTTCCGGAGCCGACGAGCGGTATGCTGATGCTGGTCGGATTTGGCCTGATGGCGCTCAAGCGTAAACGCGCTTAATATCGTCTTGGAAAAGCTTCTCCCGTATATCGTCGCCTTTGCGGGATCGCTGGGGTTGACGTTATTACTCACCCCGCTGGTGAGGGAGATGAATCGTGCGCTGGGGATGGTCGACAAACCCGACCCCCGGCGAATCAACAAGGTGCCCATTCCGCGAGGAGGGGGCCTTGCGCTTTTCTTGGGGATTATCATCTCCTTTTCGCTGGTCTACTGGTATTATGGTAACAGCCTTACCTTTGTTGGTGGTTCGGCGACGCGGTTTTGGAAGTTAACTGCGATTTCCGGCTTGATGGTGACGATTGGGTATTCGGATGATAAATTCTCGTTGCCGCCGAAAGTGAAGCTGTTGGGACAGTTAGTAGTCGCTTTTCTCACTTGGGCATGGGCGGGACTTGGCTTTAGCGATCTTTGGCCGTCGATTCCGGCGTGGCTTGATTGCTTCTTGACCGTTTGCTGGATTACCGGAGCTGTAAATGCGTTCAATTTGATTGATGGACTCGATGGACTTGCGTCCGGACTCGCCTTGATTGCAGTTTGTGGAATGGGAGGCGCGCTCTTCTTCGCCGGTCGGGCGAATGGACTTTACTTCTATTGCGCGATTGCCGGTGGTTTGCTCGGATTTCTTAAATATAATTACAATCCGGCGTCCGTTTTTCTTGGGGACTCCGGTTCGATGTTCATCGGCTTTACGCTTTCCGCATTGCCGCTTTGTTCACATGCGCCGAATTCCTTCCTGGTGTCGATCGGTGTACCGCTTTTGGCAATGGGAGTGCCGATTTTCGATACTTCGCTCGCGATTCTCCGGCGGTCGATTCGACATATCCTGCGTAAGCAGTCCGATGGCAAGACGGATAAGGGTGAAGCGGATGAAGTGATGACGGCCGATACCGATCATCTTCATCACCGGATTTTGCGTTCCGCCGGACTCAACCAGCGTAAGGCGGCGTGGACCTTGTACATCATGGCAATCGTGCTGGTGATGACTGGTCTCGTCGGACTTTCTCTGCAGTCGCGTTCGGGTGGACTTTGGCTCGCAGCGGTAGCAGTAGCGGCAGTGGTGATTTTCAAGGATATGGCGCGCGTGGAACTCTTCGATGCGGGCGTACTCCTCAATAAGATGGCGCATCAGCGTGATTCTCGTACGCGGTGGGCGAAATTGGCGGTTCCGGTGTTGTTGGTTTTGGATGTGACGATTCTCGTAGTGTCGGTTATACTTGTCTGCTGGACGCTTAAAATTCCGGTTACTGCGAAACTGGTGAAGACCGCGCTGCCAATTCGGGTGGCGGTGTCGTTCGTAGCGGTAGTAGCATTTCGTTCGTATGTAACGGTATGGGCGCGGGCGATGCTTTCCAATTATCTGCGGCTCTTTCTTGGATGTGCGGCAGGTGCGATCGCAGGCTCGGTGCTCGTGTATTATGTCCCCGGGGTAGTAGCGTCGCAGCTGAAGGCGTTTACGATTCTATACTTCCTCATGACCTTTACCGGAATGCTGGCGGTTCGGATCGTGCGGCCTTTGGTGAGAGATATCTTCTACACCATTAACGCGCGGATGGTGATGCTCCGTAAGGACGTCTCCCGCATGCTCGTTTATGGTACGGGTCTTAGATATCGGGCGTTCCGTCGGGAATTGGTGCGTAAGGCGGAAGATAGTGACCGCATTATTGTAGGACTTCTCGATGATGATACGCTCTTAAGGAATCATTACATCGGTGGCTGTAAGATTTATGGTGGACTTACCGAAGCGCCCGAGGTAATCAATCAGCTTAATGTCGATACGGTGATCGTCGCGTGTGAAACGACGAGTGAACACGAGGAGGAAATCCGGGCGATCCTGAAGCCGACCGGCGTTAAAATCATCAATTTCACTTTTACGGAAAAGGAAATATAATGGCTAAGTACGATCGCGAAGAGGTGCTCAAGTTTCATAATGGTGGTAAAGTGGCGGTAAGGTTGCCGAAACCGCTGAAGACGAAGGATGATCTCTGTCTCGCCTATACGCCGGGAGTGGCGCATGCGGTAAAGGAAATCGCCGCGAATCCGGAAAGCGTCTATGAGGTTACGGCGAAGTCCAATCACGTTGCGGTCGTCTCCGATGGCACGGCGATTTTGGGGCTTGGGGACTTGGGGGCCGCGGCTTCGATTCCGGTAATGGAAGGTAAAGCTGTCCTTTTCAAGAGTTTCGGGGATGTGGACGCTTGGCCGGTGCCGCTTAATTGCTGCCGGAAGGACGGCAAGAGCGAAGGCAAGACCGATCCTGAGCGCGTGATTGCGGCAGTGAAAGCGCTCGCTCCGCAGTATGGTGGCGTAAATCTTGAGGATATCGCCTCGCCTGCCTGCTTTGAGATCGAAGATCGGCTTGATGCTGAACTTGATATTCCCGTATTCCATGATGATCAGTGGGGAACGGC
>R14__coassemble_1067_pt1 | contig 14913 bp, 13 predicted proteins | sample R14__metabat2_high_PE_051 | metagenome-assembled genome bin R14 | reverse complement strand
ATTTTCTCCTTTGAAATAAACTCTCATTCATACACCCGCTCTTTCCCGTGCCCTTGAAGATGGAGGATCAGAAATGTCGCCTTGCGAATTCGTGACCGGAGCCAAATTTGAGATAACGCTCGTCGAAGTCGGCGCTTTTAAGGATGGTGGAGGTGAGGGGAGTCGAACCCCTGTCCGAAATGATATCCACTGGATGTCTACGCGTTTATTCCGCCTTTAATCTCGGTCAGGACAAGCGGACGAACGCGCTGAGCCAAGACCACCCTCTTGATTCGGCTCCCTTAAGCGGGCAGGAGGAACTCCCTTAAGCGAGGCCAGATAAATTATGCCTTCCAGGTTATCTGACGTCCCCCAGTCGACATCGCGGCCGTTAATTAGGCGGCGAGAGCGTAATCGTTGTTCGCAATTACAGTTTTGTTCCCGTTTTTTAACGAGGCCAACGAGAATCCTCGACGCGCAACCCAACTTCAACGCATCCCGTCGAAACCGGATCACCCCCATGAAGGGTTGGTGTTGCGTATTATACCAAAACCCTTGCTAATCGTCAACTACGCCGTGAACGGAAGAAATCTTGTAGAATCGCTTTCGATTCTTCTTCCAATAACCCGGTGATTACTTCCGGATGATGATTAATGCCGGGATGCGCGAAAATATTAAATTCCGTTCCCCCTCCGCGCTTCGGATCCGACACCCCCCATATCACCGTCTTCACCCGCGCGAGAATAATCGCCCCCGCACACATCGGACACGGCTCCTTAGTTACATACAATCTCGCCTTCGTAAGCCGCCAATTACCAGTCGCCTGAAATGCCTGGGTAAGCGCCAACATTTCCGCATGCGCCGTGGCATCGATGAGTCCTTCGGTCTGATTGTGAGCCCGCCCCAAGATCCGCGCCTCAAACGGCGCGGCCTCGGGATTTTCCGGCTCCTCCACAATCACGCATCCTGTCGGCACTTCCCCATCGAGCGCGGCTTTTTCCGCCTCCCGAAGCGCCATGCGCATGAAGTGCTCATCGAACGCAGCGTTCACGCCTTCACCTTGAAAATCAATTTGCGCGATTTATGCGGAGCTTCATTTGTGCACGCGGGCGCATGTGCACAGGTCTTCGGCCAAGTAATCGCGAACTCGCCTTTATGGATCGTGAGCCACTCCACCGGCTGCTCATAAAAGCCGATATCGTCCTTCTCATTGAAAGACCCGGCGGCGCTTTCATCGAACTTGGCAAGTCCCATTACCTCATCCCCAGCGAGCGGCACGTGGATGTCGAAATAGACCTTGTGTAATTCGGGACGTCTATCCTGCGGATTGACGAGGTCCGCCTCGACATTGTTCACCCATGCATTCTCACCGTCAATATCGTTCTTGCCCGGAACGAGCTTATCAAACTCCCCCTTCTCAATCAGCGCGACCGCCTTGGCAAACGCCGGATTGATTGCGGCATACTCACCGATATTTTCGAGCTTATCGATTACATAGACGTTTTCGAGTTTTTGCATGGTAGTTACCTTCCTTTCATAAATTGCGCAATGAGCGCAATGGTTGCAGTATCAGTACGTAAAATTCTTGAGCCCAGAGAATAACGGATGAAGTGGGCCGCTTCCAACAGCTCAACCTCCGCATCCGTCCACCCGCCTTCAGGACCAATCGCAAACACAATTCGCCGCGCATTTTCTTCTCCCCACTCTTCCGCGCCGCGTTTTTCCTCATAAGGATGCGCTACAATCCGAATCCGCCCATCATTCTCCGGCAGCGCCGTTTTCATAAAACGCTTGAAACTCTTATAGCATTCAATCTTCGGCAGAATCGTCGTGCCCGCCTGCATGAGGCCATCGATCAATAACGGACGATAATTCTCTTCTTTGAGTAGTGTCGCGCCCCAGAAATCTTTCTCTACCTTCTCCGCCCCGACGAGCGTAATACTCCCGACACCCAAAGTCGCGAGTTGCGGTAAGAGCCGCTTCATTACTCGGGGACGCGGAGGCGCCAAGATTAAATCGAACCACGGCTTTGCGCTTTCGGTGTCATGATGGACCTTTAGTGTTATCTTGTCCCCAATCGACAACACCTCGCTCGTACCCAATAAGCCATCCACCTCACCAGTCTTCAAGATATCCCCAACTTCACTATGGAGAACTTGCCTTATATGCTCCGCCCGCACATCATCAATCTCAACGATGCCGTTCTTAATCTCTTTGGACTCGAACAAAATGCGGTTCATCGTTCCAAAAATCTCCCCGCCCGATGTTCACTATCGCTCTTGACCCCATTCACGAAGATATACTTTATCCCCTCTGTGAATTGATGCGGCTTTGCATACGTTGCCTTCGCCTTAAACTCTGCCTCATCCCAAACTACGATATCCGCAAACTTACCTGCCGCTAATACTCCGCGGTCCTTAATTCCAAAACGCTGTGCCGTAACTCCTGTCATCCGCGCAATCGTTTCCTCCCGGGAAAACCCGAGCGCTCTTACCCGACGATAAAACTCCGGCATCGTCGCATACGCCCGAGGATGAGGCCAATCTTCTCCTAACGGACCCCATGGAGCGCGCAAACTCGCATCCGAACCCGGCACAATCCATGGACGCATATAAATCTTCTTCAAATTCTCCTCACTCATCCCAAAGAAAAACGCCCCGGTCTTGTTGCCATCCTTCTTCAAAATCTCAAAGATCTTATCGGGTCCGCCGATCTCACTTACAAGCTTACCGGAATACTGCTTATTATCCTCATGCCAAGTGCCGCCGATCATCACCGTGGACCAGTCCCGATCTTCCAATGTACCATCGTCCTTTAAAACCACATCGAGATCCGTTCCCGCCGCACAATACGGATAACGATCGGACCCTAAGAGCAATCCCAACTCAATCGCATCCTCCAACTTTTCCAATACGCGGTCGATCTTATGCCAATTCTTCGCGCCCGCAGTTTTGAGATGAGAAATCTCCGCCTTGATACCCGTCGCCTTTACTAGCTCCAAAACCTCATCGATCGCCGCTTCGATGTTATCACCCTCACTGCGCATATGGGTAGCATAATATCCACCTTTTTTCGCCGTCAGCTTTGCAAGCGCCACTACTTCTTCCGGAGTGGAATACTTTCCTGGTGGATAGATTAGCCCGGTGGTTAGTCCCCACCCGCCTTGCTCCAGCGCTTCCTCGAGCAGATATTCCATCCGCGCCATATCCTCGCTCGTGCAGGGACGATTCGTATAGCCGATGACGGAACTTCTAAGCGTGTTATGTCCAATGAACTGTACACTATTGATTGCCGGTTGCGCCGCCTCAAAAACTTCCCGATACTCTGCGAGCGTATGCCAAGTAAGGCGATCGCCGAGAAGCGTTTTCCAATCGGAAGAAAGCCGCGCCTCTCCATACTTGGGCGCAATCGACCCTCCGCACTGTCCATTGATCTCGGTCGTGATTCCCTGCGTTATCTTCGAAGGCGCCGAAGGCTCCAGTATGAGATACGCATCGGAATGCGAGTGCGCGTCGATGAAGCCTGGCGTTATCAGTAATCCCGTCGCCTCAATCGTCTCCTCCGCGATATCCCCCGACGCCTCCCCGCGAAAGACCTCTACAATCCGATCGCCGTCGATTAAAACGGAACCGACGAAACCGGGTGCTCCGGTTCCGTCGATAATCGTTCCGTTCTTAATCAGCGTCACCGGCTTTTCGCAAAAGCGTTGATCGCGAAATCGATCTCCTCCGGCGTATGCGCCGCGCTCATCTGCGTACGGATGCGCGCCTTGCCCTGCGGAACGACCGGATAGAAGAACGCCGTCGCATAAACTCCGTTCTGGTAGAGTTTCTTGGACATCTCAACTGCCACCGCGGCCTCGCCGAGCATCACCGGTACAATCGGATGATGTCCCGGGACTAGATCAAACCCGAGCTTGGTCATGCCTTCACGGAACTGCTTCGCGTTCGCATTGAGATTGGCGCGCAGCTTGGGATTCGTCCTCGCAAGTTCAATCGCCTTGATCGAAGCTGCCGCTACCGGCGGCGGAACTGCATTCGAGAAGAGATAGGGACGCGCCTTCTGACGGAGGATATCCACAATCTCCTGACGCGCAGCGATATATCCGCCCGACGCCCCGCCGAGCGCCTTGCCGAAAGTACCGGTGATGATGTCAACACGTCCGAGGCAGCCTGCATCTTCAACGGAACCCGCACCGGTCTCACCAAGTACGCCGACCGCGTGGGAATCATCCACCAACACGAGCGCGTTGTACTTATCAGCGAGATCGCAGATTTCCTTCAAAGGCGCGATGATACCGTCCATTGAGAACACACCGTCGGTCGCGATCAACTTAAACCGCGCCCCCGCTTCATCCGCCGCAATGAGCTGCTTTTCCAAGTCCGCCATATCGCCATTCGCATAGCGATAACGCTGCGCTTTGCAAAGTCTTACGCCATCGATGATGGACGCATGATTGAGCGCGTCCGAAATGATCGCATCTTCCTTAGTGAGGAGCGCCTCGAACACACCGCCGTTCGCATCAAAACAGCTGCCGAAGAGAATCGCGTCATCCATGTGGGTGAATTCCGCAAGCGTCTTCTCAAGCTTTTTATGCAAGGTATCCGTTCCGCAGATGAAACGCACCGACCCCATTCCATAACCATACTTCGCCGTCGCTTCCCGCGAGGCCTCGATGATCTCCGGATGATTGGCGAGCCCCAAATAGTTGTTCGCGCACATGTTGATGAGCTTGGTGCCGTTATCCAAGAGCACCGTCGAACCCTGCGGGGTTGCGATGATCTTTTCATCCTTGTAGAGACTCTTGGCCTTTAAATCGGCGATGGTCTCCTGTAAATACGACTGGAATTTTCCGTACATTTGTTTACTCCTTTTTAGAATCAATTACGAGAACTTGAAATGGTTTGAGCTTGAAGGTGACCGTCTCTCCGATCTTAACGGACTTCGGCATCGCGGTCTTATCATCCGCATACGCACTCTTCAAAGAATAACTCGTGTTCGCATCCTCAAGCGTGTTGAGTTCAAACGCTTCACTGAGGGTGAAACTCAGCTCTGCTTCTTTGTCCGAAGGATTGCGAATGTAGATCGTACCGTCCCCATCCTTCCACGCAGCGAGCATATAAGGACTGAGCTTATCCCCTACGAGCGGCTCGCCCTTCACCCAGTGGATATCGACGAGCGTCGCTTCATGACGCTTGAACCACTTAACGCTTTCTGCGAGCTGATCCCAGAAGTCCGGCCCCACTAACTTCGGGTCGACATAAATCTCCTGCATGTTCGGTCCGAGCGCAAAGTAGCTGCGGATTTCCCGCTTCAAATCGGGACCCGCCTCCGCTGCCGTCTTGCCCTGATACTGCGTGCCCATCACAATCCCGTGGTGCATCACCGAATTGAGCGGATATAACGGACACTTCTTCACGAAGCAACGATAAAGTTCGGTATCGCGAAATGTCAACCACTGATCGCGCTTATCCCCAACCTTTCCATACCAGAAAACATCCGCCGTTCCCGTGCGCCAGGTGCAGTCAATGTGGTTGAGCCAGAAGGGACTCGGCCAAGTGCCTACCGTTACATTGATCATGAGCTTCGGTTCGACCACCCTAAGTTCCTTCGCGAGCCGGCAAAGTTCCATGAAGTGCATCGAAACTCCCTCACCCGCCTTATCCCACTTAAAATAGCGGCAGTGGTTATCCTTCACGAGCTTCATGCAGCGTCCCTTGAACCAATCATAGTATTCGGGATACTTAAGATCGAACGCCTTCGCATCCTTCGGCATGCCGCCTTCACGCTTCGCACTTTCCACGCGCTCGGGTACGCCATAATATCCGCCGAGCGGCGAAATCCAGATTCCAAAACTGGAGCCGTGCTTTTCCGAAAACTCGGTCATCGTCTTAAAGCCGTTGGGGAACTTTTTCGGCGTCGGCTCCCAAGCCGCTACCTTCTGTTCATCCCAGCCGTCATCAAGCACATATCCATCCATCGTGATCCCGCGCTTTTCCGTTTCCGCGGCGTATTGACGCATAATCTCGAGCATCCCCGCTTCAGTCGGTTCGGTACCGAAATCATACCAGCCGTTATAGTGGAGGAATGCATGCGATGGCGCCGCGCGTTCAGCTTCGAGATAATCGTTGAAGGCACGCCGACGCTGGGCCTTCGGAAAAGTTCCGCGCATTACTCTAAAGACGAGCGGCCTTCCCCCGGGCGTCAAGGTAAGATCGCAGTCGAGCGTCAAGGATATCGTGTTTGGACCTTTCTCCATCTTGAAGCTCGGCTGTTCAACGCCGCACAAGGTATCGTCATCCAAGGCTACCGGCGACCCGGGCACTTTGCCGAGCACCTCCACCTTGTTGATATCGCGCGGCGTAAAAGTCGCGAGCGTCAGCTTGTTGATTTTAAGCGGCTCTTCACCTTTAGCGGCGATGGTGACCGTGCGGATTGTGTACTTGGCAAGTCCGACATCCTTCACTTCGTAATCGGACTCTACCTCCCAGTCGCCGGAAATTGCCCCGACTTCCACCGGACCGAAGCTCTTTTCCAGACACGGCTTGCAGATGGACGTTTTCTGGTCGCAGCACCCTGCAACCGCCATCAACAATCCGCCGATCAACAACGCCTTATTCATATTTTACTCCCAGTCCAACACGACCTTGCCGCTCTTGCCCGAGATCATCGCTTCGAAGCCCTTCTCGAAGTCCGTATATTTATAACGGTGAGTGATGATCTTAGAGATGTCGAGTCCACCCTGAATCATCGCGCCCATCTTATACCAGGTCTCGAACATTTCGCGTCCGTAGATGCCCTTGATTTTAAGACCCTTCCAGACGATGTGATTCCAATTGACCTTGGTTTCCGCTCCCTGAATGCCAAGAAGCGCAATACGTCCACCGGTATTCATCGTCTCGATCATCTGATTAAGGCATATCGACGCTCCGCTCATTTCAAGTCCCACGTCAAATCCCTCGACCATGCCAAGCTCTTTCATTACATCCTCGAGCTTCTCGTTCTTGGAATTAACGCACCGCGTCGCTCCGAGCGTCTTCGCGAGTCCTAAGCGATAATCGTTGATATCGACTACCACCACATTCCTCGCGCCGCAATACTTGGAGATGCTTGCCGCCATGCAACCGATGGGACCCGCTCCCGTAATGAGCACGTCTTCACCCACCATATTGAACGAAAGCGCTGTATGCGTCGCGTTGCCGAACGGATCGAAAATCGAGTAGAGTTCATCCGGAATAGAATCAACGCACGGCCAGACGTTTGTTTCCGGAATGACTAGATATTCCGCGAACGCGCCGTCACGATTGACTCCCACGCCCTGCGTGTTCGGACACAAATGACGCATCCCCGCGCGGCAATTACGACAATGCCCGCACACGATGTGTCCCTCGCCCGTCACTCGCTGCCCGACCTTCACACTCTTTACGTTCGAGCCGATCTCCACCACCTCGCCTACATATTCATGACCGATCGTCATCGGCGGCTTGATGGTCTCTTCGGCCCAGCTGTTCCATTCGTAAATATGAACATCCGTTCCGCAGATCGCGGTCTTCTTGATCTTGATCATTACATCATTCTGACCACAGACCGGCATTGGTTTATCGACGAGTTCTACGCCCTTTCCGGCGCGTGCTTTGATAATGGCTTTCATAGGTTTTATACCTCCTTAATAAAAAATGACTATACTCCAACAGTTGCGTATTATATCATAATATATGGTTCTCCGCAAATGGAACAGATGGCTCCTTTGTGCACTGTCGCCCCGCAGTTCGGACACTTCCGCTCCAAAACTTCGCCGCAAAGCGCACAGAATCTCGCCCCTACCGGATTGACCGACTCGTTGTCCGGCAAGAGTAAACTGCGTCCCTCCACCTGATAACGGCGATTACCTGGACAATTCGGATTGGGACAAAACGCCAGCGCCGTCCCCTCGAACCTCGCTACCGGTACTTCCGCCGCCGGTACCTCCGCCGTAAGCGAAACTCCAAACTTCTTCGCAATCTTCTCCACGACCTCATCATTGAGCTTCGTGGGCTTACCCTGCTCAAACATCGAAATCGCACTCTGATTGCACCCGACTTCCTCCGCTAACTCGCCTTGGGAAATCTTCGCCTCGCGCCGCGCATCCCGTAGTTTGAAACAAATCTCTGGTTTTAAGTTGATCATGAGTTGATATTATAAACTTTATTGACAAAATTATCAACAGTAGTTGATATATTGTTGATAACTTAGTAATTCCTTTTTAAGATCTCTGAAGGTAAAAGATAAGTTTCACCTTCTTTTATTGAAATACCCAACTTTTCTAGTTCGTTGATAACTGGTCCGTTGAGTATGTTCTGATTGTCACTAAATAGCTTTTCGAGCGCTTCCCGCCTCTTGGCGAGAGTCCCTAAGGACTCATTAGCAACTAAAATACCCTCGATAATCTGTCCCCGCCGACGTCTCCCATCCTTTTCGCAGCGCTCCAGCTCTTCTCGCAAGATTTCTATCAACTGATCGTGGGTTTCGCCTTCAAAGCGGTCCTTAAGTTCTAAGGGACGCTCCAAAACCGCTACTTGATTGGATACCTTCGCCTCGGTATTCATCAACAACACATCGCCAACCTTACCCAAGGCCGTCTTCATCTCATCCGCCTTGACCTTGAGTTCATCAATCTCCTTGCGGAGTTGATAATTATCTTTTCGCAGCGATACGATAACCTCATTAAGCTCCGCCTTCTCGGCCGCCAACTGACTCACCACCGCCTTTTGGACATCTAATTCGACGTCTACCTCGTTCACCTCCGACTCCTCCGGTTCAACTTCCTCAACCGGCGCTGCTTCCGCAACTTCCGGTTCTTCAGTTACTTCCGGTGTCACTTCGACTTCTTTTTCTTCCTCACCCGACTGAAGAAACTCATTTAACATCACTGACGACATTCATTCCTTTCAACTCGCATCCTTCATAAATGAAGAGCCGACAATCAATCGGTCCGTTGAAAAACGGTACACGGGTTTTATAATAGAGGTTTACCAAACGCGCAAGATCCGGATTGCCAGTAATCAACCCTCCGGTATATCCCGCACATTTTTCATTCATGAAAGTTCCGATTCGTTCATAGACCGGCGCAAGTTCCTTGGGATCTCCCAAACGAATTCCATACTCCGGATTGAAGAAGATCGCTCCCTTCTCTTCCGGAACCGGCGTATCCGCAAAGTCACAGGCTTTGAAATCAATATACGGCGCGACTCCAGCGGAAATCGCATTCGAGTGCGCATTCTCGACCGCCTCCGGTGAGATATCCGTCGCAATGATCTTAGGCAAACCCTCCGTCTGCTCCTCACTCTTCGCCTGAAGCACTATCTCTTTCCAGATCTGCTCGGGACTCGCCCCCAGCCGTTGACGCGGCGCTACATTCGGCGCACTTTCACCGGGAATGATTCGCGTAAAATCCTTTATCGATTGAAAGGCGAAATGTCCCTTCAAACTCCCCGGCGCTTTGTTCATCGCCATCATCACCGCTTCGATCGCCGGAGTACCCGAACCGCACATCGGGGATAAGAATGGACTTTTCTTATCCCATCTAAGCGCCATGATACATGCCGCCGCCAAAGTTTCCTGCATCGGCGCCGAACCTGGAATCTTGCGATAGCCTCGCTTCGACAACGGCTCGCCGGACGTATCGAGATAAATTATCGCTTCATCCTTCTCCCAATAAACGAACACCGCCGCGCCGCGATTTTCTCCGCCGCTGTCGGGACGTCTCTGACACCTTTCCCGCATTCTATCAGCAATTGCGTCCTTGGTATACAGCGAAGGAATCCTCGTATCCCGAATCGTATAATTATGTACGATCGACGATACTGAAAAATATCCATCCGCCTCAAGCAGATTTTCCCAATCGATTGAATAAACCGCCTGATAAAGATCTTTGATGTTATAACAGGTGGTCCTCAAGAGCGGTACCAACACCCGATGCGCCGTTCTCAATTTGAGATTGAGCTTCATTACATCGCGCATGTCTCCGCGAACTACTACCGTATTTTCCGTTACCTCGATTGGATGATAACCTAAATCGATTACCTCCACCTCCGTCCAACGCGAAAGTTCTTTCGCACAGGAGATGATGATTGGATAATTCTTATCGGTCCAGATTTTCATCTTAGCTGATACGTAGCGGCATCAATACATAAATGAACGGAATCGAGCATTTGATCACCGCCGGAGAATGTCCGTTATTGAGATTGATTGTGACTTCATCATCATCAATCGCCTTCAGTGCATCCATCATGTAATTAGGATTGAACACAATCTCGATTTTCTCTCCGGCATACTTTATCGCTACTTCATCCTTAGCTTCGCCGATATCACTCGCCGCTGAAGTTACAACCAACTTACCGGCTTCAAAGATGAGTTTCGTCGAATGCGCTTCATCCAAGGTCATTACACTTGCACGGTCGAGTGCGTCAATGAGCAACTGACGATCAACCGTGATTTGTTCCTTGGTTTCATTTGGAATTACCTGACGATAATTCGGATATACATCATCAATGAGCTTAGAATAAATGATGATATTTCCTAAGTCAAAGCAAACTTGACTCTTTTGAACCTTCATCACCACATCTTCATCGGTGAGATCCTTCATCAATTCCTGTACCGCTTTTGAAGGTAACACAATATTCTTCTCTGCGCTCGGTGGAAATTCAATCTCATTATCTACCATCGCGAGTCTCCGACCGTCCGTCGCTACCATTGTAAGCTTCTGATCCTTGAAACTCATCAATACGCCTTTAAGTGTTCTCCGCGTATCATCCTGGCTCGCCGCATAACCCACCTTGCGTAGCATCTCTTTGAAGACGGACTGTGAAAACTTATATTCATTCGCTTCTTCATCCTTCGGCAACCTCGGAAACTCCGATTCCGGCATACCGTTCAAAGTATACTTCGCGCTCCCCGCTCTAATCACTGCCCGCTCTTTAGCATCAATCTCAATGCTAATCTCACCTTCCGCAGCTTTGGCAATTGAGTTAAACAAAAGCTTTACCGGTAACGTACTTACTCCCTGCTCAACCGTCTTACACTCACAAGAACTCTTGATCGATATATCCAAATCCGTCGTCACCAGCTTAAGTTCATTCCCTTTAGCTTCCAATAACACATTCTGCAATATCGGCAACGAACCCTTACCGGCAACAATCCCTTGCACCGCTTTGAGCGAATCTAAAAACTTGCTTCTTAAAATAGTGAACTTCATTTGTTCTTCCTTTCTTTTACCAGTTGAAGTGTATTATATCAAATATTATTATAAATTGAAATAGTATACTTTAATAATAATAAGGATGTCAATAAGTCAATTACTTGCTTTCACCCTTGATTTTATTGGCTCCTTTACAGTTTTTACTGTCAGTAAAATTTTCATCGTCTTAAAACTCATTTCAATATGCCTTAAGTTATGAACACTGTTTACAGGTTATCGTCAGTCAATTACATCAGTAAGTCGACAACCGAAGTTAGATAGAATTTCTTCTAGATTAAGCTTCAATTCCGGCTCATTATCTAAACGCTTCTCAATGCTCTTAACTCCGTTGATGATAGTAGCATGCCTTTTATCAAACGCCTTACCGATTTCTTCCAATCCTTTCGAAGTAAGCTTCTTTGAAATGAACATCGCGAGCTGTCTAGGCGTAACTAACGAAGCCATCCGATCATGACTTTTAATATCACTGATACTAACCCCGTACTTTTTAGCACACGCCTCTTGAATAGCGGAAATCGTTATCTCCGCCCTTCTCGTTTCCCTTTCGATAAAATCTTTTAGGATGTATTTAAGATTGTCGTTAGTAAGTCTAAGCTCCGGCTCCGCACTGATTACAATCGTAACCTTGGCTAATGCGCCTTCCATCGCTCTTACATGACTCTTAATATTATCAGCAATGAATTCGAGAACGTATTCCGGAACTTTCACATCTGAACTTTGGACTTTCTTCTTCAAGATTGCCAATCTCGTCTCATATTTGGGATTTTCCACCTCTTGTACCATACCGCCTTGGAATCTTGAAATCAAACGCTCTTCTACCGCCGGTAGCTTATTCGGCGGTACATCACTCGTCATCACGATCTGCTTATGTCGGGTGTCTCTTAATTCATTGAAGATATTGAAGAACACTTCCTGCATCTGTTTACCGCGCTGTAAGAACTGTACATCGTCCAATAAGAGCATATCCAACGAACGATATCTTTCTTGGAACTGACTAAGCGTTCCCGCGGTCATCGCGTTTACATATTCGGTCATGAACTTTTCCGCCGACAGATAACATATCGCCATCGTCGGATTTTTCTTAATGAGTTCATTGCCAATCGCCTGCATCAAATGCGTTTTGCCTAATCCCGTTCCCCCGTAGATAAAGAGCGGATTGTATCCGGGCTTACCTGGATTTTTAACTACCCCTTCCGCTGCAGAAAGCGCATAGCTATTGGAAGGTCCCCGCACGAATTCTTTGAAGGTGAAGTTTTCATTAAGCGGCATCGTGGATACGAAAGGCTCATCAACTCCGCCTTGACTGCCGGTCATCGTCCTACTTACTTCCGGAACCACCAACACCGTCCTCGCGGTCGGGTCGTACTTTACCCTAAGCTCGATATCCGGGGACGCTCCCGCCAACATGAAACTGCCTTTGAGTTTGTTGGCATAGTTTTCCCGAATGAGATCCGCGGCGAATTCCGTATTGGTGAAAATCTCGAAGGTATTGTCCTTGAGATTCACCGCGGTGATCATTTCAAAGTAGCGCTCCGCTTGATTCTTCTCATCCGGCGCGTTGAGGGACATGAGATAAAAACTCTTCGCTTTTTCCCACAGCTCTTTCGAGGCTATATCGTTGATTTCGTTGCTCATCTTTTTTCTCTTTATTTCTACGAGCGTGTATTATATCATATTTCGGACGTTTTGTGTTAAACGAGAAATCAACGGATATCTACAACTTATTAACAACAATTGTTAATAACTATACATGACCTCGCTTGATGATTACCGCCAACACTGCAATATCTGCCGGATTCACTCCCGGTATCCTCGACGCCTGAAATAGATTCTCCGGTCTATACCGTTTTAACTTCTCCCGACTCTCAAACCTCACCGCCGTACATTGATCATAATCGAGCCACTTCGGAATCATAATTCGCTCATCCACCTTCGCCCTTTCCGCGAGCCGCTTTTCCTGCTCAATATACGGTGCGTAATGTCGCATAATTTTTAACTCATCCTGTAATCTCCCCGAATTCACCCCCAAACCCTCGATCGTCCCCTCATCTCCGTTTACCAATCGTTGCTCTAACCATTCCATTTCCTGCTTCCGCCTTTTAATCGTCCCCTTATCTACAATCCCTACCCGCTCTGCCGCCTTTAGTAGACGATACCGCGCATTGTCCTGACGGAGAATCAGCCGCCGCTCCGCTCGACTGGTGAACATACGATAAGGTTCATCCGTTCCTTTGGTGACTAAATCATCGATCATTACCCCAATGTAGGCGTCTTGACGACTTAAAATCAGCGGTTCTTCATTATGGACCTTGAACGCCGCGTTTATCCCCGCGATTATACCCTGCGCCGCCGCTTCTTCATAACCCGTCGTCCCGTTGATCTGTCCGGCGAAGAAAAGATTCTCAATCCGCTTACTCTCCAAGGAATGCTTAAGTTCCCGCGCATCAATCCCATCATATTCAATCGCATACGCATACGCTAGAAACTCCGCATGCTCCAATCCAGGTACCGAACGGACCATTTTATCCTGAACTTCTCGCGGTAAACTGCAGCTTAAACCATTAGGATATATAACCGAACCATCCGAAGTTTCCGGCTCTAACATCACATGATGCTGGTTGGCGGACTCAAAACGGACGATTTTATCCTCGATCGATGGACAATACCGCACCCCAATCCCCGTAATTGCACCCCCATACAAGGCGGAATTACCTAAATTAGCACGAATAATCGCATGAGTTTCCTCCGTAGTGTGAGTCATCCAACAGGGAAACTCCGGTAAATGTTCCACATGGAACTTTTTTACGGACTGTTCCACGTGGAACAATGGACGTGGCGCTTCACCATCCTGCCTTTGGCACTTACTAAAGTCACAACTACTGGCTTTCAGTCTAGGTGGCGTACCAGTTTTGAGGCGAATCAGCTTGAAACCGAGGCCTTCCAGACTTTCCGAGAGCTGATTTACTGCGGGACGGCTATCCCCGCCGCTATCTTTACCTTCTTTCCCGATCCAAATTCGTCCCCGCAGCGCCGTTCCGCTAGTTACTACGATGGTTCTACCGCTGATTTCCCCGTTCTTTTCCGTAGTTATTCCCGTCGCCTGCAACCCGCCATCCGTTCCTTCGCTAGTTTTTATGGCGATAGCGTTATCCTCGATAGTGTCCAGATTCGTTTGCGCGGCGATTACAGCTTGCATGCGTTCGGTGTATTCTTTCTTCGCGCATTGGGTCCGGGTGGCCCATACTGCCGGTCCGCGACTGCGATTGAGAATTTTACTCTGAATGGCGGTAGCGTCCGCGTTGATTCCCATCTCGCCGCCGAGTGCATCCAGTTCATGGACCAAATGACTCTTGGCCAACCCACCGATGGATGGATTGCAGGGCATTCGCGCGATCGCATCCTTTTTCGAGGTGACGAGAAGGGTGGTACGTCCCATCCGAGCGCTGGCTAACGCAGCCTCGGCTCCGGCGTGTCCACCGCCGATGACGATTACTTCATAGGTTTTCATACTGTATTCCTTATCCATAGCAACAGTGCGTATTATATCATATTTATTGACTAAATTGTAAACATTTTTTTTACAGGTATTATGCGACAAGCAAAAATGCAAAATCTTAAAATTCCTAAGGAAAAACGAGGTTTTCTAATTTTGCGCATCTTTGTCAAGAGGGAAATTATAAAATTATATGAACAGTTAT
>R14__coassemble_1040_pt1 | contig 15399 bp, 15 predicted proteins | sample R14__metabat2_high_PE_051 | metagenome-assembled genome bin R14 | reverse complement strand
TTCTGCGCTACACGTGATCAAGGTTACCGATATCACCAAGCCTCTCGACATCGACCTTACGCGTCCGTTGGAAATCGAGGTTGGTTGCGGTAAGGGTAAGTTCCTTACCGCCCGTGCTAAGTCCAATCCCGATTGCAATTTTCTGGGTATCGAGCGCATGCTGGAGCGCGTCCGTCTTTTCGATGGCAAGTGTCGGCGCGGGAACATCCTGAACGCCCAGGTGTTGCGACTCGAAGCGCTTTATACTTTTCATTATCTTCTGCCTGCCCATCATGCGCGCACTGTTTATGTGTTTTTTCCCGATCCCTGGCCGAAGAAAAAGCACCATTCCCATCGTCTGTTCGGTCCGTTGTTTCGCGCCGCGCTGTGGAAACGTCTGGAAATCGGCGGCAAGTTGGAGTTTGCGACTGACCATAAAGAGTATTTTGACGAGGTCTGCGCCGGCTTTGCGGAAGATCCCCGCTTTGAGCGCGTCGATCCGATGCCGCGTCCGAAAGAGGTGTGGACGGAGTTTGAGACGATGTTCCGCGAGCAGGGCCTCCCGATCTACTCCGCCGCCTGGCAATCCCTCCCCGGCGATGATTCGCCTTTACCTCCGCTTACGATCCCTCCGGAATCCGAACCTCGCGAAGGCATCCTCCGCCGATATTCATAATTCCCCCTGTCCTGTCCGCGGGGCATCGCCACGCGGCTATAGCGGGTGCGACTCGTTTCACGTGGTAGTTGCGCGGAAGGGACGAAATATGATATAATACGCGTTATATGAACATAGCAGTATACCCAGGAACGTTCGATCCGATGACGTTAGGTCACTTCGACCTCATCAAGCGGGCGAGTAAGCTTTACGATCAGCTGATCGTAGCGGTGGCTGCCATCAGCACCAAAAACGGCGCGCGCTTCTCCGGCGAAGAGCGCCTCGCGATGATCCGGGAGGACGTCAAACGCGCCAAGCTGAAGAACGTTACCGTAAAAGCGCTCGATTGCCTGCTCGTGGACTTCTGTCGGCGCGAAAAGGCCCATGTAGTGATCCGGGGCGTAAGAGTATACAGCGATTTCGAATACGAATTCCAAATGGCGCTTACTAACCGCCGCATGGCGCCGGAGATCGAAACCCTCTTCATGATGCCGAGCGAAAACCTCGCGTATGTTACCGCTTCGACGGTGCGCGAGATCGCGAGTTACGGCGGTAACACGGCGCCGTTCGTAACCCCGGCAGTGGAAAAGCGGCTTAAAGGGAAGAAGGCGAAGGCTTGAAGGTTGGAGGTTGAAGGGTTGAAAGAAGAGGACGAGATCGAGACCACGCTGGTCGTGGATGTAAGCCGACTGGACCCCGAAGGCGAGACGCTCGAGGGCGAGGTGGACTGCGTAGACCTCGATGAAGAGTTCGTAAAGAGCTTCGGCGGCATCCGGTATCGACTGGACGCGCAAGTGTTCGGTAGCGAACTGCTGGTCCGGGGGGAGCTTGAACAGGATTTCGACCTCGTTTGCTCGCGTTGTGGCAAGGATTTTGACGATACTATCAAGGTTTTGGACTTTACGGCGTCCTTCGAAATCGACGAAAAAAGTCCCAATGTCGATTTGACAAATGAACTGAGAGATAGTATAATACTCGCCCTACCGACTTACCCGGTCTGCAGCGAGACCTGTCCGGGGATCGAACGGAAGGCCCAAAAGGTCCCGGACGATCGGTGGAGTGTGCTCGATAATTTGAAGTGAACCATAAGGAGAAAACAAAATGGCAAGTCCTAAGAACAGAGTATCCAAGCGCCGCAAACGCGAGCGCGTAGCGTCCCTCGAGAAGCCGATTCTCGCCCAGACCGGAACGTGCCCGGCATGCGGAGCGGCGGTGCGTAGTCACCGTGCGTGCCCGAAGTGCGGAACGTACAAGGGTCGTAAGGTCGTAGCGGCCAAGTAAAACCTAAAAGGGAGGCGAATCCCATGACGCGTATCGCACTTGATGCAATGGGCGGAGACTACGCCCCCGGCGAAGTAGTCGTCGGGGCGGTGGAGTCCGCCGTCGGTCTTGAAAATGTCAAGATTCTGCTGGTGGGGCAGCTCGCTCCGATCCAGGCGGAACTGGACAAGCTCGAGCCTAAGCTCAAAGCGGCGGCGCAGAAAGCGATGGAAGCGGGAACGTTGGAGATCGTCCACGCTCCCGACATCGCTGAAATGGACGATTCGCCGGTGGATGCGGTCCGTAAGAAAAAGGACTGCTCCATCAATGTCGCGATGCGGCTGGTGAAGGAGGGTCGCGCCGATGCCTTTGTGTCGGCCGGCAACTCCGGAGCTGTCGCTACGAGCGCGATCCTCAACCTCGGGCGCATCCCGGGGGTGAAGCGTCCCGCGATCGCGACCATTCTCCCCACGAGGAGCCCGAGGCGTCCGATTCTGGTGCTGGACGCCGGTGCGAATATGGACTGCCACCCCGAGTGGCTGGTGCAGTTCGGCATCATGGGCGACGCCTATTCGAAGGCGGTCATCAAGCGCCAGGTGCCGGCAGTGGGGCTTCTCTCCATCGGCACTGAGGACTGCAAAGGCAATGAGATGACGAAGGCGACGTTCCCGCTTCTTAAGGAGGTTAAGGACATCAACTTCGTCGGCAATGTCGAAGGTAAGGATATCTTCAAAGCCCACCTCGATGTCGTCGTATGCGACGGCTTCGTCGGTAATGTGGTATTGAAGACTACGGAATCCGTTGCCAAGGCCTTCAGTCAGTATCTTAAGAAGGAATGCTTCAAGGGTCCGATGCGCATCTTAGGCGCGTTGCTCCTCAAAGGCGCTTTCCGCGCGATTAAGAATTCCTTCGATCCCGATCTCTACGGCGGAGCGCCGCTTCTGGGTGTACCGGGTGCGGTGGTAATCGCCCATGGATCGTCCAGTCACAAGGCCATTTATTACGCCGTAAAAGCCGGCGTCGCTGCGGCGACCAACGACGTTTCCGGACTTATCGCCAAAGCGATCGCCGAACACGCCGAAGATCAAAAGCAGAAATGAGTGAATACAATTTCTCCGCCATCGAGCATAAGTGGCGGAAGTTCTGGCTGGAAAACAAAACTTTCAAGACCGACTCCTCGAAGCCGGGCGAGAAGTTTTACTGTCTGGATATGTTCCCGTATCCTTCGGGTGCAGGCCTCCACGTAGGCCATCCCGAGGGCTACACCGCAACTGATATTCTCTGCCGTTATAAGCGGATGAAGGGCTTTAATGTGCTGCATCCGATGGGGTGGGACGCTTTTGGCCTCCCCGCCGAGCAGTATGCGGTGGAAACCGGCACCCATCCCGCGATTACCACCAAGAAGAATGTGGATCGCTTCCGCGATCAGATTCAGGCGCTTGGCTTTTCCTACGATTGGGACCGCGAAGTCAATACGACGGACCCCAAATACTATAAGTGGACGCAGTGGATTTTCGAGCAGCTCTACAAGAAGGGCCTCGCCTATGTTGCCGAAGTACCGGTGAATTGGTGTCCGGCTTTGGGCACGGTGCTCGCTAATGAGGAAGTTATCGATGGACGCTCCGAACGCGGTAATCATCCGGTTATCCGTAAGCCCATGCGTCAGTGGATGCTGAAGATTACCGAATATGCCGAGCGCCTCCTAAAGGACCTCGATACCCTCGACTGGCCCGAAGGCATTAAGGAAATGCAGCGCAACTGGATCGGCAAATCAACCGGCGCGCTTGTTGACTTCGGCGTCCAATTCGCCAATTCGAAAATTCGCCAATTCGAAAATTCAAAAATCACTGTCTACACCACGCGCTGCGATACGCTCTTTGGCGCTACGTACATGGTGCTTTCGCCGGAACACAAGCTCGTTGCCGAGTGGCTGGAAAATGGACTCATCGCGAATGCGGATGCTGTCCGTGACTACCAGAAGAAGGCCGCCTCTAAGAGCGATCTCGAGCGTACGGAACTTAATAAGGAGAAAACCGGCGTTAAGCTCGAAGGCGTTACTGGTATCAATCCGGTGAATGGTAAGGAGATTCCGCTCTTCATCTCGGACTACGTTCTCGCTACCTATGGTACCGGCGCGATTATGGCGGTTCCTGCGCATGACGACCGCGACTACGATTTCGCCAAGGTCTTCGATATCCCGATGATTCAGGTGGTGGACGGCGAATGCGATCTTTCCCAGGCCGCATTTACGGACATTGAATCGGGCGTTATGGTCAACTCCGAATTCCTCACCGGCCTTAAGGTGAAGGACGCTCAGGCGAAGATGATCGCTTGGCTGGAGGAGCATCAGTGCGGACAGGCCAAAACCCAGTATAAGCTCCGTGATTGGCTCTTCTCGCGTCAGCGTTATTGGGGCGAACCTTTCCCGGTGGCGCAGATGGACGACGGTTCCTTCGAGCTCGTCCCTGAAGCCGATCTTCCGCTGGAACTGCCCGCGCTTGAGGACTACAAACCTACGGGAACCGGCGAACCGCCGCTTGCGAAAGCTACGGAGTGGCTCGATTATACGAGCAAGGCTACCGGCAAGCATGGTAAGCGCGAAACGAACACCATGCCTCAGTGGGCGGGTAGCTGCTGGTATTACCTCCGTTACATCGACCCCACTAACGACCAGGCGTTTTGCGATCCGGAGCTTCTGAAGAAGTGGCTCCCTGTCGATCTCTACGTAGGCGGCGCGGAACATGCGGTGTTGCATCTTCTCTACGCGCGCTTCTGGCATAAGGTCTTGTTTGACCTCGGGCTCGTCCCGACCGCCGAACCTTTCCAGCGGCTCGTCAATCAGGGCATGATCCTCGGTCTCGCCTATAAGACGAAACGCGGCGTTTTGATCCCGATGGATAAGATCGTCTGGAAGGACGGCAAGGCCTACGGCGCTGAAGAAGGCGGCGAACTTGAAGAGCTTACCGAATTCCCGGCGAAGATGTCGAAGTCGCTTAAGAATGTGGTCAATCCGGACGACGTAATCCGTGATTTCGGCGCCGATTCCCTCCGTCTCTACGAGATGTTCATGGGTCCGTTGCAAGCGGTCAAGCCGTGGTCCACGAAAGGTGTCGAAGGCGTCCATCGTTTCCTCAAGCGTGCGAACCGCCTGGTTACCGAGACTAAGGCTTCCGCGCGTCCTCTTACCAAGGCCGAGGCGAAAACCCTCAACCAGATGGTTAAGAAGGTGGGGGAGGACCTCGAGGCGATGGCTTTCAATACTGCGATTTCGGCGATGATGGTCTTCATCAACGAAGCCGAAGAACAGGCGAAGGCCGGCGATCTGCCGCAGGAATACCTCGAAAAGTTCGTCCTTTGCCTCGCTCCCTTCGCTCCGCACCTCGGTGAGGAACTCTGGTCTGTTTTGGGCCATCCCGATTCGCTCGCTTACGAGTCCTGGCCTAAGTTCGATCCTGCCGCGCTTGTCGAGGATGAGATCGAAATTCCGGTGCAGGTTCTGGGTAAGCTTCGGGGACGCATCACCGTGCCTACGGCGGCTACGCCTGCGGAAATGGAAGCGGCCGCGAAAGCCAATCCGGAAGTCGCCAAGTTCCTCGAAGGCAAGACGATCGTAAAAGTGATCGCAGTCCCCAAACGCATGGTCAACTTCGTCATCCGCTAATCTTCAACCCCAACCTCCAACCTTCAACCTATGTTCACCCTCCTCCTCGCCGCCCTACTCCCGCTCATTCCTCAACCAAATCCGCCTAAGGCCGGCGAGAAGCTCGGTCCCGAGGGCTACAAGCTCGTCATCAAGAACGGTAAGCCGAAGATCACCGCCGAAACCAAGCAGGGCGAATTCTGGGCCAAGGTTACCTTGAAGCAGCTTAAGGATCGTGGCTTTAAGGAGGATGTGGAAATCATCGACAAGCCTAAATACCGCATGCGTGGCTTTATGTTCGACGTGGGCCGCAAGTATTTCCCGATGGAAACGCTCCGCAAGGTGGTGGTGGAGCTCGCGAAATACAAGTTCAACACTTTGCATCTTCACTTGAACGACAATCAGATCCGTCCCTGGGCGAATGATCCGAATGGCGAGGACTGGTCTAAGTATTATGCGGCGTTTCGACTCGAGTGCGAGACTTGTCCCGAGCTTACTGCTAAGGACGGCTTCTACACCAAGAAGGAATTCCGTGAATTCCAGAAGTGGGCGAAGACGAAGGGCGTTACGATCATCCCCGAGTTCGATTCTCCCGCCCATGCGCTGGCCTTTACCCGGGCGCGTCCGGAATTCGGCTCGCCGAAGTATGGTATGGACCATTTTGACCTCGATAAGATGGATAAGATTCTGCCGTGGATGGAGAAGATCTTCGCCGAATATCTCTCGGGTAAGGACCCGGTATTCATCGGACCCTACTGTCACATCGGTACCGACGAATACGATAAGCGCGATGCGGAAAAATTCCGGGTCTATACGGATAAGATGTTCCGGATGGTTCGTAAATACGGCTATAAGCCGTGTGCCTGGGGTGCGCTCGCGCATGCCGCCGGCTCTACTCCCGTAATTGCGGATAAGGATATCACGATGGATATCTGGAACAACGGCTTTTACAATCCTGCGAAAGCTATTGAGGACGGCTACTCGATCGTCGCAATCCCCGACCACGAGCTTTATATCGTCCCCAAAGCCGGCTACTACCACGATTATCTGAATCTCCCGAATCTCTATGAGAATTGGGAACCCTGTCGCATCGGTGATGTTCGGATTCCCGCTGATCATCCCCAGCTTTTGGGCGGCAAGTTCGCGCTTTGGAACGATAAGCTCGATCTGCCTACGGTGGACGAAGTTACCGATCGAATCTTCAAGGCGATCCCCACCCTCGGTCAGAAGATGTGGTCGGGTAAGGTGGAGGGACAGACATGGGAAGATTTCCAGCAGCTGATATCCTCTGCTCCGGCGGTGTCGCGGTAATCCCTACGGATACCGTCTATGGACTGGCGGCGCATCCGGACTTCCCGGATGCCGTCCAGCGCCTCTACACGATCAAAGCTCGCGCCGCCTCGAAGCCGATTGCGCTCCTGGCGAGTGATGAGCAGGGCGCGGCGAAATTCATTGGCGCTGAAGCCGCGCGGTTTGGTGCGAAATACTGGCCGGGCGCGCTTACTGTCGTCTCGCAAGGTGAAGGCGTGCGCGTTCCCGATCATGAATGGACGCGTGAGCTGATTCGTCAATGCGGCGGCGCGCTTCGGGTGACGAGCGCCAATCTGTCCGGCGGTCTCGCCGCAACTGAAGCAGAAGCCGCGCTTAAATCGGTGGGACTTTCCGCCGACATTGTCGTGGATGGCGGCGTCTCTCCCGGCGGTGTCGCTTCCACGGTCGTTAAATATGAAAACGGCGCTCTTACTGTCCTTCGGGAGGGACCGATAAAATTCGATGACTGTAGCCGATAAATTAGTGGCGCTCCTTAAAGCGCAGGAAAAAACTTGTGCAACCGCCGAAAGTTGCACCGGGGGAGGCATTGGGTCCGCGATTACCGCAGTTCCCGGTTCGAGCGCCGTTTTTGCCGGCGGAGTTATCTCCTATTCGAATGACGTCAAGCGCGATGTCCTGGGCGTTAAGCCGGAGACACTCTCCTCGGTCGGTGCGGTAAGTTCTGAAACTGCCGCGCAAATGGCTCAGGGTGTTAGAAACCTCCTTAAAACCGATTTTGCGGTTGCAGTTACCGGTATTGCGGGTCCGGATGGGGGTACGGACGATAAACCGGTCGGTACCGTCTGGTTTGGTCTCGCAACTCCCGAAGGCGTCCGCACCGAAAAGTGTCTTTTCATGGGCGACCGGGAGCAGGTCCGCGCTCAGACTATCATCCATGCCCTTGGAATGCTGACGATTGCCGCATCATGAAGGTCGGGTTCTTCGATTCGGGCGTGGGGGGACGTTGCATCCTCACTGCCTTTCGGCGGCTCTGTCCTGAGGTAGAAACGGAGTACCTCGCTGATTCCGCACATTGTCCCTATGGTAATCGCAGCGAATCCGAAATTCGTGCGCTTTCCGAAGCGTGCGTTAAAACTCTCCTTAAGCATGGTTGTGGAATGATTGTCGTCGCCTGCAACACTGCAACTGCTGCCGCCATTGACTACTTGCGCGCTAAATATCCTTCGATTCCATTCGTGGGACTCGAACCCGCCCTTAAACCTGCCGCTCGACGCTCAAAATCGGGCATTGTCGGCGTGCTTGCTACCGCCGGTACCTTTAATGGACGTCTCTACAACGAGACGAAGGCGAAGTTTGCGAAAAATGTGACCGTTCTTGCCGTTCAAGCGGATGAATTCGTAACCTTAGTCGAGCGCGGGGAGACGAGCGGTCCCAAAGTCGAGCGCATCGTCCGGCAGAAGGTGGAGCCGCTCTTGAAAGCGGGAGTGGACCAGCTCGTCCTCGGTTGCACCCACTTCCCTCATCTTAAGTCCGTGATTGAAAAGGTAGCGGCGGGACGCGCCGAAGTGCTCGATCCTTCGGATGCCGTTGCGCGTCAGGCGAAGAAGGTAATGGAGGCGGCGGCGCCATGAAGTTTACCCTCCATCATCGTGAAATAACCGCCTCTACCAATCTCGATGCGCGCTCAGGTTCGCCCGGTGATGTTTTTACCGCCGATTTCCAAACCGCGGGAAGGGGACGTCTCGACCATACTTGGGAATCTGCTCCTGGACGCAACCTCCTCATGTCCGTCGTCCTCCCAGTCCACGATCTCGACCCCGCCGAAGTCGCCACCCTCCCCCTCATCATCGGCCTTGCTATTACTTCGATTATTCGAAAATTCGCCAATTCGCCAATTCGAAAATTCGAAAATTCGAAAATTTCTCTTAAATGGCCCAACGACATCTTCTTAAACGGCGAAAAAGTCGCCGGCATTCTTTGTGAACGCAATGGGGATAACGTTATCGCCGGTATTGGCGTCAATATCGACCAACCGGGACGTCCCTCCCTCGGTGGTGATCGGGACCAAACTCGCGACGCTATCCTCGCTTCCCTCAGTGACTATTTTGAGCGTTGGCTTAGCTCTGGCTTCGCCGCCTTGTATCCGGAGCTCGTCGCCATTGATTATCTTAAGGGACGTCACGTCTCGGTTCGGCAGACGGATGACGATTCCTCTCCTATTACCGGACTTTGCGGCGGCATTCAACTCGATGGTTCGCTCCTAATCGGCAACACCCGTGTCTATGCCGGCGAAGCGCATGTGGAGGAGATTATATGAAAAGCGTCTTAGTTACCGGCGGTACGATTCGGCTCGGCAAGATAATCGCCGATAAACTTCGCGCGGAAGGGTGGCGCGTCCTAACCGCTTCGCATCGTCCCGATTCTGGCGCGGATATCATCGTCGATTTTGCCGATCCTATGGGCGCGGCGAAGTGCTATGCCGAAGCGCTTAAGCTCTTAAACGGACTCCCTCCGGATGCGCTCGTCAATAACGCCGCGCTTTTTTCTGGACCCGACCACCTCCTCAATGCGGTTAATTTTATCGCTCCCCAGAAATTGACGATGCTGATGGCGGGTCGTGAAAATGGACGCGGCGCCGTCGTTAATATCCTCGATGCTCAGTCTCGGGAAACTGCGTATGGACGCACCAAGCGCGAGCTCGGGGAATGGACGCTTAAAGCTTCCGCGCTCTTCGTCGATACTCTCAATGTCAACGCCGTAGCTCCTGGCTCCGTCCTCGCTTCGCCGTCCGTTCATGAACCTGCCGTAATCTCGCCTATGGGACGTCCCACCCCCGACGCAGTCGCGTCCGCCGTCTCCGTCCTCCTCTCCGCCCCCTACACCCCCGGCCAGATTATTTCCGTCGGTTGATGGTATTTAGGGCGCAAATATGATATAATACGCATATATGAAACTGATTGGAGAAAAGATTTTTGCCAAAGATGCCGATGGCCGGCTCCTAAGCCGCATTGGCACCATGTTTTTCCGTACCCCTGGCTTAGTTACAGTCAAAGGCGTCCACGCCATGCAGCGGCTGATGTGGATCGAGTCGCTTAACGCCGAAAAACCGCTTACTCCGCAGGAGGAAGAAGCGGAACTCGCCGAAAGTGTGGACCTCATCTTTACCGAAGACCACGTCCTCATCCGTCCCGATCCCGAGCGTATGGACCTCGCCTTCCGCGCCGATTTGGAACTGCAAAAGCTCGTCTCAAAGCGCAATATCCGCTATCTCAACACCAGCTCGCTCAAAGTGCGCAACGCGCTGCGCGAGCGCGGCGAGAACTGGCGCATGGCGCGCCAGCCGATCTCGCAGGACGACATGTCCGAGCTGATCGAAAAGTCCAAAGTGCCGATCGGCGAGAACCCGATTTACTACTACAACCACTCCACCGGCACGCGCTTCGTTACCGCTTCGAGCTACGATGAGGTGGAAAAAATGTCCCCGGCAGCTTTTCGTCGGCAGGTTAAGGAAATTGTCACCGGCCTTAACAAGCGCAATCGCCATGGACAGCCGGAAGTGGACCTTTTCCCGTCCACCACTCCGCCGGATATCAAACGTCAATTCAAATCGCTTAAGGTGGACGACCTCGACGACGCTTCGCTTAAGGCGGCGTGCTTTAAGCTCGATACCGAATGGCGCATGACGCTCCCCGCCGAACTTCGTGACGAATCCACCACCAACTTCGACTGGCGCAACGCGATGTGCCATGCGCTTACCCACACTCTGAACGACACTTCCGCCGAAGAGCAGGAGCTTATCTCCGGTATCGCGCCGGAGTTCTACCGTCAGATCGAATGGCTCCCTGGCGCCCGCATTGACGAAGGCGAAGTCATTTTCGACGAACTCTACGACGAAGCCCAGCGCACTCAGGACCCCGAACTCCTCGCGATGTGCGACAACCGGGTGAAGAGTCTCCTCTTCAACACCACGCGGCTTTTCGGCAAGGTTAAATACATCAACATCGGCCGTATCGCCCAATCGCTCGCGCGCCGTCCGGTGGAAGGTAATCGCCGGGGACATGTCTACATCATGCAATACGCCGAAGAAGGCGCTACCGATGCGAAGGTGATGATTATCCGCCTTCAGAAGTGGGGCGTTGCCGAGCGCTTGGACGAAGGTAAGCCCCTCCTGCAGGCGATTCTCGAGTCCGATGAATATTCCGATTACGTGCTCGACCGCCGGCTCATGTGCCGTCAGCTCGGCATGAATCTCCCGAAGCGCCTTGGGTATGGACATTTCGTCGAGAAGTATCGGGGACGCAACGAATACAACGGTACCTCCGTTAAAACCGCCTACTTCGTCCGTTCCTACATCCGCGGCTATGCTTCGGATAAGATACCGCTCGCTAAACTCCACAATCCAGTCTGGGCGCAGAAGTTCGCCTTTTTGATGGGCGAAGCGGCGGCGATCGATATGATCGTCGGTCGTCGCAGTTCGGTCACTAAGGAATTGCTCTTCGACAAGAATTACGAAGTAATCACTCTAGACGACTCCGGCATGCCGGACGAAGTAAAGGTTACCGATCACGCCGGTAGCTTCGTCAATTACGAGCATGACTTCGCCGATTATGTCGCCCAGTATGCGAACTTTGCGCGGCGCCGCGAGAAATTGGTGCCGGAATATCCGCTCTTCGCCAAGGCGTATGTGGAAGGTTTCCGCCGGAAGCTCTCGGATATCCAGCTTAAGTACCGCATGCGCAAGGTCGCCTTCGACGAACTCTTCGCCGATCGTCCCTACGATACGAACGGCTCGGGCGCTTATCGCTGGGCGCGCATTCTGCGTCGACTCGATAATTGCGAGGTGCAGGTGCTCTCGGATATCCTGCGGGACGCTATTGCATGCTGAAATACGTGGCGAAACGGATCGGTGAGGTGATTCCGACCACCTTCGGAATACTCCTCCTCGCGTTTCTGCTTTTTAATGTGGTCGGCGGCTCGCCTGCCGCTGTCGTGCTCGGCAAGAACGCTACCGCCGAGATGATTGCCGCCTTCGATCACAAGTGGGGCTACGACCAACCGCTGCCAATGCAGTTTCTGCGGTTTGTTAGGGACGTTTTCCACGGCGATTTCGGCTATTCGCTGGAGAATCAGGAAAGCGTCCTTTCCGTATTAGCGCGCGGGGTGGGACCCTCCCTGTCCTTGACTGTCCCGATCCTAATCGGCGGCACGATTCTTGCCCTGATGCTGGCGATGCTGTCGGCGGAATTCCGGGGACGCTCCGTCGACAAGGCAATCCTCGTCGTCTCCACAATTCTGATGAGCGTCAATTACGTGATCTGGGTGTTGTGTGGACAGTTCTTCCTCTCTTATCAGCTCGGTTGGTTCCCGGTTTGGGGCTATGATAGCTGGTTTTATTTAGTCTTGCCGGTTATGATCGGCATTCTCTCCTCTCTGGGTACTGATGTCCGCTTCTTCCGCACTGCGATCTTGGACGAGGTCTACAAGCCCTACGTGCTTACCGCCCGTGCGAAGGGACTCTCCCGCTTTGCCATCATGACGCGCCATGTCCTTCGTAACGCGCTCATCCCGATCGTTACTTACATTTCGCTCTCAATTCCCTATCTCTTCACCGGTTCGCTGCTGTTGGAAAGTTTCTTCGGCATTCCGGGCTTGGGTTCGATTTCGATCAACGCCATCCACTCTTCGGATATGGCTATTGTGCGTACGGTCGTAGTACTGGGCGCGCTCTTATATCAATTTGTCAATCTGTTAACGGACCTCCTCTACGCCGCGCTCGATCCTCGCGTGCGGCTTAAGGGTTGATAGGATAAACCTTATGTATATCGGTTGTCATTTGAGTTCTTCCGGCGGCTATCTGGCGATGGCTCAAACCGCCACTTCCATCGGTGCGAACGTCTTCCAGTTCTTTACCCGCAATCCGCGGGGCGGCGCTTCCAAGCCGATTGATCCTCGGGATGCGGAGAACTTCCTCGCCTATGCGAAGGAACATTCCTTTGGTCCGATCCTCGCCCACGCCCCTTACACGCTCAATGCCGCGAGTGCCGAGCAGAAGACGCGGGACTTCGCAGAAATGGTGTTTATGGACGATCTAAAGCGTCTTCGCTTCACCCCCGGCGCGATGTACAATTTCCATCCTGGCTGTCATGTGGGCCAGGGCGCGGAAAAGGGTATCGCCTACATCGTCTCGCTCTTAAACAAGCTCGACCCCGGCCCTACCACCGTTCTTTTGGAGACGATGGCTGGGAAGGGCAGTGAGATTGGCCGCAACTTCGCGGAGCTAAAGACCATCATCGACCTCGCGAAAATTCCGCTCGGCGTCTGTCTTGATACTTGCCATGTGTGGGACGGCGGCTACGATATTGTGAACGATCTCGATGGCGTCCTTAAGGAGTTCGACCAGGTGATCGGCCTTAGCCACCTTAAGGCCATCCACCTCAACGATTCGATGAACGCCTGCGCCGCGCATAAAGATCGTCACGAGAAGATTGGTAGGGGACGCCTCGGCCTCGATGCTTTCTCGCGCATCATCAATCATCCCCAGCTTAAATCCCTCCCGTTTTATTTGGAAACCCCTTGCGATCTCCAGGGTTATAAGGAAGAAATCGCGCTATTGAAAGGACTCTCCCAATGAAAACCTTCACTGAACCGAAAAAACTGCAACGCTGGGCCGCCGCTCAGAAGGCTGCGGGACGCACCATCGCCCTCGTGCCGACGATGGGCTACCTGCATGAGGGACACCTCTCCCTGATTCGCAAGGCCAAAGCGAAAGGGGCGGATGAAATCATCGTTTCCGTCTTCGTCAATCCCGTGCAGTTCTGCCCGGGTGAGGACTACGATAAATATCCTCGCGACGAAAAGGCGGATTATGCCAAATGCAAAGCCGCCGGTGCGACTGCGATTTTCTTTCCCACGCCTGCGAATATGTATCTTGAGGGACACTCCGTCTACATCAACGAGGAGTCGCTCTCCTCGGGACTTTGCGGAGCGCGGCGTCCTGGACATTTCCGCGGCGTATGTACCGTAGTTGCCAAGCTCTTCAATCTGGCCCATCCCGATTTCGCGGTGTTCGGCCAGAAGGACTACCAACAGGCCCAGATCATCAAGCGCATGGTGCGCGATCTTAATTTCGATCTCGAAATCGTAGTCGCCCCGATTGTGCGCGAGCCCACGGGTCTCGCGAAGTCGAGTCGCAATACTTATCTTAGCGAGGCTGAAAAATCCCGCGCGCTCGCGATTTCCGCGTCCCTTAAAGCGCTTAAAGCGGGTAAACTCAAATTCGCCGCGCTTAAGGGTAAACTCGAGCAGGCCGGCCTTAAGGTCGATTATGTCGAAGCTGTCGATGCCTCCACTCTGAAGCCGGTCAAAAAGGTCGCGAAGGGCGTTTGCGTCCTAATCGCCGCCTATGCCGGTAAAACCCGTTTAATTGATAATATCGTTCTATGATCTCTACCGTCTATATCGCAAAAAACGTCTATGGTGGCGATGGACTCGGTCGCCTGGGGGATGGCCGCGTCGTATTCGTTCCTGGTGCCTGGGCAGGCGAGCAGGTTAAGGCGGAGATTGTCGAGGAGAAAAAGCACTTCGTCAAAGCCGTTTTGAAGGAAGTCGTCGAGGCGAGTCCTCATCGCATTACTCCCGCGCCATCAGTCCCAGGTATGGTATATTCCGGTCTCGCCTATCCTGCCGAGCTGGATGCCAAGGAGCAGCAGCTTCGGGAATTCTTCGAACGGACGCGCATCGCCTTGCCCGAATCCGGTATTGAACGTCTCAACCCCGATCCTAAACCTACCAATTACCGCAATAAGGTCGTCTATCATTTCGCCAAATACGGTGATAAGTGGCGCATCGGTTATCGCACTGAACCTTCCCACGAGATTATCGATGTTACTGAAGATCCTCTGGCGCGTCCCGAAATCAATCAGGCGCTTGGGGGGATCCGCCAGGCGGTCCTGTCGCTTTTGACGACCGGCCCCATCAATGTCCGCAAGGATACCGAGCGCAAAGCGAATCTGACGATTAGGTGGACAAAAAAGAGCGGCGTCAAATGGTATCTCGGCGAAGCTCCGAAGGACCTTTCTCTTAAGGAGACTACCTGCGGCCTCGATTTTGAAGTTCCGGCGGGCGGCTTCTACCAGGTCAATCCCGAAGTCGGGGAGGCGCTGGTTAAAGATGTAACCTCCGCCATCCACGATTCGCCGCGTATTCTCGATCTTTATTGTGGCGTTGGTGTGTTTGGACTCTCCGCGCTTAAAGCGAATCCCACCGCTTCCCTGATTGGCATCGAATCTGGCCGCCAGGCAATCGACTTTGCTAAGCGCAATGCGTCCTCGCAGAAAGCGGCGAATGCGAAGTTCTTCGCCGAAGAAGTAGGCCGCAACTTGCGTCGTATCCCGATCGGCGCCGAAACTACCGTTATCATCGATCCTCCGCGCGATGGCTTAGAACGCGGTGTCGCGCAGTGGCTTAGCGCCTCCCGCGCCCCCAAAATCATCTACGTCTCCTGCGACCCCGCTACCTTAATGCGCGATCTCCGTTCCCTCACCCCTACCTATCGCGTCTCTCAAGTCAAGTGGTACAACATGTTCCCCCGCAC